>Ga0307486_1000098_pt1 | contig 99674 bp, 85 predicted proteins | sample CBIW02metaG_FD_203663 | JGI IMG/M metagenome (GOLD analysis project Ga0307486, IMG submission 203663) | Sea-ice brine microbial communities from Beaufort Sea near Barrow, Alaska, United States - CBIW 0.2 | ecosystem: Environmental > Aquatic > Marine > Coastal | place: USA: Alaska | collected... | reverse complement strand
ACGCACGACCCTGAATGTCCACTACCCGCTCCAGTCATGCCTCCCATGGCATAACACAGGCCCGAAAACACCTACCGACCAGGGAGAACACACCCTCAGCAGACACACTTATCCGCTGCTAACCCGCCATGTTGCTCTGGTCCTTTAATGCCCCGCGGGATCTGGGGTCAGTAGGCCTGTTCCGCTGGGTGTCGCTGCTGCTCCAGCTTCCGGATGCGCGGGGCGTCAACGTCGGCCCGACCTGTTCCAAAGGCGCGTTGGTTCGCGGCGTGGTGGTGGTCGGTGGTTGTCCCGATGCCGCGCATCGTCACCAACATCCTGATCATCATTTAGCGGCAGGGCGAATTGCTTGCCAGCCGCTCCGTCAGGAGCAGCACGACGAAGACGGCTCGGCGGAGCCCCACCATCCGGACGATGCGGGTCTTGACGCCGTGACTACCGCGCATGGTCCAGGCTTGCTCTCCGGTTCGGGCGACGGCCGACGGCGGACGGGGTGTGGAGTTTCAAGGTGATGGATTGGGTTGCCGCTCTGGAGAACTTCCGCCTATCAGCTGGGGCCATTCGCAACGCTTTCAAGGACGACCTTGACCTTCCAGGTGACTGGAATGTATAAGGTGGAGTTGGTCGCGACCGAGTGGTCGCGCACCGCTGGATCGAGGAGGACAAAAATGGAGACGATCACAACTACCTACGCCGTCACAGGTATGACATGCGGACACTGCGTGGCTGCGGTTTCGACGGAGGTCGGCCAGGTCGACGGCGTCACCGCGGTCGAAGTCGAACTCGTGCCGGAAGGGGCATCCTTGGTTCGGGTCAGCGGGAACGCTCCCGCCGATCGAGACGCTGTCAGCGCGGCAGTTGACGAGGCTGGTTACGTCGTGACGGGGGTTGTCGCGTGACAGACGCTGTGCGATTGGTGCTCTTCGCCGTGGCACTGCTCGTCGCACTGGGCCTGGGGCTCTCAATCGGGACGGCTGTCGGACCGATTACGGCTGAAGGTCCAGGAGTCGGCGCCGTGGTCCAGATCGGAGAACTTTCATGAGTAACATCATCGAACTTGATATCGGCGGGATGACATGCTCGTCCTGTGCCGCCAGGATCGAGAAGCGACTCAACCGCATTGAAGGCGTCGAGGCGAGCGTGAACTACGCCACCGAGCGGGCGAAGATCAACCTTCCTGAGGGCGCTACGGTGGAGGAGGCGATCGCCTCAGTCGAGGCGACTGGCTACTCGGCGCAATTGCGCGCGCAGGCCGGTGGAAGCACAACCGAAGCGGGTGAGGCCGAGGCCCCCGCCGACGAGGTGTCCGCGTTGCGCCATCGCCTAGTCATTTCGGCGGTCCTGAGCACGCCGGTGCTTATCCTCTCCGCCGTCGAGTCCCTGCAGTTCGACAACTGGCAGTGGCTGGCATTGACACTCGCAGCACCTGTAGTGATCTGGGGAGGGTGGCTCTTCCACCGGGCGGCGTGGACCAATGCGCGACACGGGGCGGCAACCATGGACACGCTGATCAGCGTTGGCACCCTGGCGGCGTTCGCGTGGTCCCTGTACGCACTCTTCTTCGGGGCGGCTGGCGATTCGGGAATGCGGATGGGGTTCAGCCTCGTACCCGAGCGCGGCAGCGGCTCGGCGGACATCTACTTGGAGGTGGCTGCGGTAGTCACGGTCTTCATCCTTCTGGGCCGTTGGTTTGAGGCGCGGGCGAAGAAGAACTCCAGTGCAGCCCTTCGGGCACTGCTGGAGATGGGCGCTAAGGACGTCGCGGTCGTGAACGACGGCGTCGAGACCCGCATCGGCATCGACGAGCTGGCCGTGGGCCAGGACTTTGTGGTCCGTCCCGGAGAGAAGATCGCCACTGATGGGCAGATCATCGAGGGAGCCTCAGCGGTCGACGCATCGATGCTGACCGGCGAGCCGGTGCCCGTCGAAGTCGGTCCTGGGGACTCCGTCACCGGAGCGACGGTCAACGCCGGAGGCAGGCTCATCGTGCGTGCGACTCGGATCGGCGCCGACACCCAATTAGCTCAGATGGCGAAATTGGTCGAGGATGCGCAGACCGGAAAGGCCCCGGTGCAGCGGCTTGCCGACCGCATCTCGGCGATCTTCGTCCCGATCGTCATTACCCTGTCCGTGGCGACATTGGGCTTCTGGCTGGGCGCTGGTGTCGGAACGGAGATGGCCTTCACTGCGGCCGTCGCGGTGATGATCATCGCGTGCCCGTGTGCGCTCGGCCTGGCCACGCCGACAGCTCTCATGGTGGGCACGGGACGGGGTGCTCAGATCGGTGTCCTGATCAAGGGCCCGCACGTCTTGGAGTCGACCCGGCGCGTGGACACCATCGTGCTGGACAAGACCGGAACGGTGACGACGGGCACGATGCGCCTGGTCGATGTCGTGGCCGGGCCCGGAACTGATGGCGACGAGCTCCTGAGGACAGTCGGGGCTTTGGAAGACGCGTCCGAGCACCCCATCGCCGCAGCGATTGCTAGCGGCGCACGGGAGCGGCTGGGAGCCCTTCCCCCGGTCACGGAGTTCACTAGCCTTCAGGGCCTGGGCGTCGAGGGGACCGTCGGAGAACGGAAGGTTATCGTCGGTCGCGTGGGTTGGCTCGCAGAGCGCTTGTCTGTAGCCCCAGATCCGGTGCTCACCGCCGCGCTGGATGCCGCGGAGTCTGCGGGACGCACCGTTGTCGCGGCAGGCTGGGACGGGCAGTTGCGTGGGCTGGTTGTGGTCGCCGACACACTCAAGGTCACCAGTGCCCAGGCGGTACGCGAACTCATCGCGCTCGGTCTGCGTCCGGTGCTCCTGACCGGCGACAACGCCCGTGCCGCCCGGACTATCGCTGACGAAGTGGGAGTCGAGGAAGTGATTGCCGAGGTGATGCCCGCGGATAAGGTCCGAGTGGTTCAGGACCTGCAGAAGACGGGACGTGTAGTCGCGATGGTCGGTGACGGTGTCAACGATGCCGCAGCCTTGGCCCAGTCGGACCTCGGCATTGCCATGGGTACGGGATCTGACGTTGCTATCGAGGCCAGTGACCTGACGCTAGTGCGTGGAGACCTGCGTGTAGCAGTGGATGCGGTTCGGCTGTCGCGCCAGACGCTGAAGACCATCAAGGGCAACCTGTTCTGGGCGTTTGCTTACAACGTCGCGGCGATCCCGTTGGCGGTGGCCGGGTTGCTCAACCCTCTGATCGCTGGCGCTGCGATGGCCTTCTCGTCAGTGTTCGTGGTCACCAACAGCCTGCGTCTTCGCCGGTTCCGCGCGATCTCGACCACTGTCACCCCAGCGGGCGAGACGCACCGAGTGCAGGCACCGCAGGAAGCACTGCCGGTCAGCTAATCGAGTGGGGTGGGCGTCCGGCATGGGCGTCCACCCCGCCATACTGCTTGTGTCCGGCAAAGGGGGGTCGGTTCCGGAGCACCCCGCGCACCGGCAACGCACTACTGTCGTGAAAGCGCCAGGAAAGTCTGGACGGTGGCGCCATCCATGTCAGGCGCTCAGCGCAAGACAGGACGAAGGAAGTTGAAAATATGGAGAATATTTCCCCCAATCCTCCTGCAAGCGACGACAATGCGCCCGAGGATGTGCCGGGCAGTCTGAGTCTGTCAGGGGCAGTCGCGCTCGGTACCGGTGTCATGATCGGAGCCGGAATCTTCGCACTCACCGGCCAGACGGCGCGCCTCGCCGGCAACCTATTCCCGGTCGCGTTCATCGCTGCCGCTGTCGTTGTCGGGTTTAGCGCGTACTCGTATGTGAAACTCTCCCAAGCCTACCCGTCTTCGGGTGGCATCGCAGTGTTCCTGCGCGAGGAGTACGGTCCCGGCACAACAACCGGGGTGTTCGCGATCCTCATGTATGTCTCGATGGTCATCAGCCAGAGCCTGGTTGCCCGCACCTTTGGATCTTATGTGCTCCAAATCGTCGACCTAGAACCAGCTTCCTTTTGGGTTCCCGCCCTGGGGGTCGGTCTTCTCGCGGCAGCTTTCGTCGTGGTTGTGGCCGGGAACAGGGCCGTCCAGGCCAGCCAACGCGCCATGGCGGCGGTCAAGATCCTTGGTCTCGGGCTGTTCGCCATCGCTGGTCTTTGGCTCGCAGAAGCCGCCAACTTCACCAACGGAACTGCCGCTGCGGGCATTGATGCCTCTCCCGAGGGATTCTTGGCTGCGGTCGCGCTGGCCATTCTCGCTTACAAGGGGTTTACCACCATAGCCAACAGTGGTGGTGAGATCGTCAATCCGCATCGCAACACTGGCCGGGCCATTGTGATATCTCTGGCTATCTGCGGCGTCATCTATCTGGCCATCGCTGCTGCCGTGGCCGGTAACCTCACCCTTCCCGAGATCATCGCCGCCGAGGACTTCTCGCTAGCCGAGGCGGCCCGGCCGGCGTTCGGCGGCAGCGGCGTCTGGTTCACCGTTGTGCTTGCCGTGGTGGCGACCGCGTCGGGGGTCATGGCCAGCGTGTTTGCCGCTTCTCGCATGCTGGGCATGCTCACGCACATGAAACAGGTGCCCCACCGCCACTTCGCGATGCCCGGCACTACTCGCATCCACGCCACTGTCTACACCGTCGTGCTTGCGATGGCACTGACTGCATCTTTCGATCTGAGCCGAATTGCCGCGCTCGGCGCGATCTACTACCTCCTCATGGACATCGCCATCCATTGGGGTTTACTTCGCCACCTCCGGGCACGCATTGCGTTCAACCCAGCAATCCTCGTGGTGGCGATCGTCCTCGACGTCGTCGTCCTCGCTGCCTTCGTGTGGGTCAAGGCCTCGTCCGACGTCCTGAGCCTCTACGCCGCTGCCAGCGGTATCGTCCTTATCTTCCTCGGGGAAAGGATCTTCATGCGCTCCCACACCCGCACAGACAGAACCATGGACATGTGACACTGCTGGCCTCGCACCACTGAGGAGCGCATTGCAGCTGAACCGTGACGAATGCCGCTCTGTCTTGGACCGGATAGCGTGGCCGCTCGTAGATTTGTCGGTGACTCGACCAATGGTGGCATGCCTGCATCATTCTCATAAAGCCTGTGAGAGGGCGGTGTGCGCCGCGTTGGCCGACGAGGGATGAGGGATAGTGACCGAGATCGATATGGCGGCCACGTTGAAGACAAAGCTCGGCGTCGAGATCGTGCCGCAGGCGATCCTTGGCGCGTGCAAGCCGCGACTTGCTCACCCACCCCGGCAACGGAGTTCTCGACCGGACCTGTGACGGTGCATTTCGCTGCTCACATAAAGGCGGGGACGATAATTGATGCGGTCAGGATGAGCGCAGAAGGCTCTGCTGCGCGCTGACCGCGGTGCCTCGAAAGACAGCGTGCCGCGCATGGGGTCGATGGTAACGAGCATGGATTCTCACCGCATGTCACGGACGAGGGAACCCTTCCGGGTTACGCCGTCAAGAGTTTTGCCTTAGCCGCAGTGAACTCCGAGTCATCCAGCATTCCTGCCGCCTTGAGCTCCGCGAGTTGCTTGAGCTGAGACATGAGGTGGTCACCTCCACCGGCTGCTGCGGAAGTCGGGGTGCCCGTGATCTGCTGCTGCGCGGCGAGCTGCGCTTGTAGCGAACCGATATGCGTTTGCGATTCCCGGAGCACCTGATTTTGCGCGGCTTCGTTTTGCGCCTCGGTCAGCGCTGCTGGCGACCCATCCGCTGTGCGCCGCTGCAGTGCACCAGAAACGGCGGTAACTGTCCCCGCGAGAACCGAGGCGCGAGCCGCGGTCCCGACCAACTCTCCGCCTGCGTTCACGATGGCAGTGCGTAGCGGCTTCAGCCAGGTGTGCTCGAAAACGAGGATGGCAGCTGACGTTCCCACAGGAAGCGCTTCCGTGAGGGTATCGACATCATCTTCTCCAATGAGACCTTTGACGCCGTCTAACAGGGCGGCAACCTTGGCAGCATCGGTAGCGGCGTCGAGCTGGTCGAACCCAAGGACGGCTGTCTTGTTTTCACTTACCTTGGTCACGAAGATTCCGTCAACAATGATGATGATTTTCGCGTTGACGAGGTTTTCAACTTCACCCACGATCTCGCGCGTGAAGTTGCCAGATTTAAACCCGATCACCAGGGTTTCAATGGGTCCTAGCACCATGAGGATGGCCTTCCAGTTGTCTACGGCGGCGTGTGCGTCACACTCCCTGAATTGCAGGCTAATGCCCTGCGCTCGAGGCGGCAACAGGACTGCAGGGACGCGTAACATTGAGAAGTCGCGGCATTGGTTAGACACCAGGAATGATGGTGCTATCCTGGAGAGGCTTCCCCCGGAAGGCACCTAGCCTCGGCGGATAGCAATCCCAGAGAATTACGCGTCAGCGAACGACGGCGTACGCGCATACGCGAATTCTGGGAGTACTCGCACTATCAGAGCCACCCGGGCTCGTGCGATGGAAGGACTAGTGTGACCAACACATCCGTAGCCGCAGACAAGACTGCGACCCTCAGCGCCATGAAGCTTCCCCAATTGCAGGCTCTCGCCTCCGAACTGGGAGTATCTGGCACCACCAAATTGCGAAAGAGTGACCTCGTGGAAGCCATTAAGAATGGCGGCATCGTGACGCCCAAGACCGAGTCTAAGAAGAAGACGGAACCCGCCCAGGACACAGTTCCTCAGGCCGATGCCGCGACTGGCGATGCCCCTAAGGCCACCCAGCGCCGTACTCGGGCACCCAAGAAGGTATCGGCCGAGGCGCTTACCGCCATTCAGGACGAACCGCAGAGCAACTCGTCGTCTGAGTCCGACGAGCGCGCGCGCCGCGCAGCCGAGGCAGTCGCCTCCGCAGCAGGTGGCGTTGACGCAGGAAATAAGGACGGCAACGAGGGCGGACAGCGTTCGCGTGAACGTGGCAACCGCAACAACAGCGATCGCAATAACAACAACGATCGCAATAACAACAACGATCGCAATAACAACAACGACCGTAATAACAACAACGACCGCAACAGCGGGGACAACCGTCACAGCGGTGACACCGACGACGAGCGCGGACGCCGCCGTCGTGGTCGTGGCCGTGGCCGCAATCGCGGACAGGTTGAGAACAACAGCAACAGCGGTCCCCGCGACTCTTATGACGATGACGACGTGCGCGATGACGAGGAGTTGTCGCCGGTAGGCGGCATTGTCGACGTACTCGACAGCTACGCCTTTATCCGCACGACCGGCTACTTGCCTGGCAAGTCAGACGTCTACGTGTCCACGAACCAGGTCCGTAAGTACAACCTTCGCAAGGGTGACGCCATTTCCGGCACCGTGCGGCCTCCCCGTCCCGGCGAGCGCGGCCAGCGTCAGAAGTTCAACGCACTCGCGCATGTGGACAAGGTCAACGGACTCGACCCGGACGCCGCCAAGGACCGTCCGATCTTCGGCGACCTCACTCCGCTATACCCGCAGTCACGTCTCCACCTTGAGACCGAACCGCGCAACTTGACCAACCGAGTTATTGACCTCGTTGCCCCGATTGGTAAAGGCCAGCGTGGCCTGATTGTGTCGCCGCCCAAGGCCGGTAAGACCCTGGTGCTGCAGTCGCTCGCAAACGCGATCACGACGAACAATCCCGAGGTTCACCTCATGGTCGTCTTGGTTGACGAGCGCCCTGAGGAAGTCACCGACATGCAGCGCACGGTGAAGGGTGAGGTCATTGCCTCTACCTTCGACCGTCCCGCCGAGGATCACACCACGGTGGCGGAACTCGCTATCGAGCGCGCCAAGCGGCTCGTTGAGATGGGTCAGGACGTCGTTGTGCTGCTCGACTCGATTACTCGCTTGGGCCGCGCTTACAACATCTCGGCCCCTGCATCGGGCCGCATCCTTTCCGGTGGTGTGGACAGCTCTGCGTTGTATCCGCCCAAGCGCTTCTTTGGTGCCGCCCGCAACATCGAGCACGGTGGATCCCTCACGATCCTCGCAACCGCTCTGGTGGAGACCGGCTCCAAGGCAGACGAGGTCATCTTCGAGGAGTTCAAGGGCACCGGCAACATGGAGCTCAAACTCTCGCGCTCGCTGGCCGACCGCCGCGTGTTCCCCGCAGTGGACGTCAACGCGTCCGGTACCCGCCGCGAGGAAATCCTGTTGAGCCCCGACGAACTCAAGGTCATGTGGAAGTTGCGTCGCGTACTCACTGGACTCGAGCAGCAGCAGGCGATCGAGCTTCTGCTGGGCAAGCTCAAGGAAAACCAGACCAACGCCGAGTTCCTCATGCAGGTTGCAAAGACCACTCCGGGCTTGGATGACGATAAGTAGAGCGGGAACATTTGCTCGCGGCATAGCGTTTGCTCTGGCACAATAGAAAGTTGGCCATCCGGTTCACCGCACGCGAAGTACGCGTATGGACCCGGAGGCACCTCTAAGGGAGATCATGAAGAAGAACATCCACCCCGAGTACGTGACTACCACGGTCACGTGCACCTGCGGCAACACTTTTGATACCCGCAGCACCGTTAAGTCCGGCACCATGAGTGCCGACGTCTGCTCCGAATGCCACCCGTTCTACACGGGTAAGCAGAAGATCATGGACACCGGTGGCCGCGTCGCGCGCTTCCAGAAGCGCTACGGCAACAAGTAACCCAGTTACGAAACACCTGTAATACGACGTGGCCGAAGCCTTCGCTGCCGTCCAGCCTTTGCTGGACGAGTACGCCGATATTGAGACGCAGTTGTCCGACCCGAGCGTCCATGCGGACGCCGGGCGGGCACGCACGCTCGGGCGGCGCTTTGCGGAGCTCGGCCGCGTCGTAGCAGCCCACCGCGCGTGGGAGGCCATCCAGGGTGACCTGGAAGCGGCTCGAGACATGGCTGAGGCCGACCCCGATTTTGCGGCCGAGGTGCCTGGACTCGAGGCCGATTCTGAGCGTGCCACTGAGAAGTTACGCCGCATTCTGATTCCTCGCGATCCCGACGACGCCCGCGACGTGATCCTCGAGATTAAGTCGGGCGAGGGCGGCGAGGAATCCGCACTGTTTGCCGGCGACTTGCTCAAGATGTACCTCAAGTTTGCAGAGAACAAGGGCTGGAAGGCCGAAGTTCTCGAGGCAAGTCAGACAGATATGGGTGGCTTCAAGGACATCTCTGTGGCGCTGAAGTACAAGGGCAACCCGCAGCCGGAAGACGGCGTCTGGGCACAGCTCAAGTACGAGGGAGGAGTCCACCGTGTGCAACGCGTTCCCGCGACTGAGTCCCAAGGCCGCATTCACACGTCAGCAGCAGGTGTGCTCGTGTACCCCGAGGCCGAAGAGGTCGAGGAACTCGACCTCGACATGAACGAGGTCCGGATCGATGTGTATCGATCGTCCGGCCCCGGTGGCCAGTCAGTTAATACGACGGACTCCGCCGTGCGGCTGACTCATATTCCCACCGGAATAGTGGTCTCCTGCCAGAACGAGAAGAGCCAGCTACAGAACAAGGAGTCCGCGCTGCGCATTCTGCGCGCCCGTCTCCTTGCGGTTCAAAAAGAAGCGGCAGACGCAGAGGCTTCCAGCATTCGCAAGTCGCAGATCCGTACAGTGGACCGTTCAGAGCGGATCCGTACCTACAACTTTCCCGAGAATCGCATCGCCGACCACCGCACGGGATACAAGGCGTACAACCTTGACACCGTGCTTGGCGGCGAACTGCAGCCCGTGATCCAGTCGGCTATCGACGCAGATGAGGCCGCCCGCCTCGAGGCGCACGAGGAGTAGCTCCGTGGACATCGCCGCGCTTGTGCGCGACACCACGCAGCGTTTGAGCCGGGCCGGTGTGCCATCTCCGGACGTCGACTCCATCGCGCTGGTCGCGCAGTTATTGAGTCTCACGCCTAGTGGGGTACGTACCGCAGCGGCTAGAGGCGACGCGCTTCCCGCTGCCGCGGACCTTGAGCGATTCGCATCGCGAGTGAACCGCCGCAGCGATCGCGAACCTCTCCAGCACATCACCGGCGTCGCACATTTTCGCGGCCTCGACTTGGAGGTGGGGCCAGGAGTATTCGTGCCCCGCCCGGAGACTGAACTGGTCGCCCAAGCCGCGATCGATGCCGCCCGCGCGACCAGGCCAGGCAAAGACGGCGTCGTTCGCGTGACGGATCTTTGTGCGGGGTCAGGTGCGATCGGGCTATCGGTGGCAACTGAGGTCGACAACGCCTACGTCAATTTGCTCGAGGCCAGTGATGAGGCGAGTGTGTACCTGCGCATCAACGCCCGGCGCCAGCCGATTGACGTGCACTCTCGAGTTCGTACCATGATGGGTGACGCACGCCGATGCTTGCATCAGTTCGACATGTGCGCGGATGTCATCGTCACAAACCCCCCGTATATCCCGCCTCACGCCGTGCCGCGTGAACCCGAGGTGGCGGAGTATGACCCCCCGCAGGCCTTGTATGGACTCGGCGATGACGGGCTCAAATTGCCGCGCGCGATCATCAACGAGGCCGCCCGGTTACTGCGAGTGGGCGGGGTGCTGATCATGGAGCATGCCGATACCCAAGGTGCCTCATTGCGGGAGTATGTGGCGTCCTTTCAGTGGTGGGACCAGGTGGAGACTCGACAAGATCTCACTGGCCGCGATCGGATGGTCGTGGCCCGACGCGTGGGCGTCTGACAGACTAAGCCAGTGATCCTGCCTTGCACTGACCCCTCTCGTTGGGGTCCCTCACTCGATGCAGCCGTTCATGCGGTGCAACGCGGCGAGGTTGTCGTGCTTCCGACCGACACGGTTTACGGCGTGGGAGCCGATGCCTTCCGGCCCGATGCTGTGGCGGCGGTGCTTGCGGCCAAGGGTCGAGGGCGCCAGATGCCTCCTCCCGTTTTGATCCCAGACATTCGCACCGTCGACGGTCTCGCGATCGACGTTCCATCGCCCGCGCGTGCGTTGATGGAAAAGTTTTGGCCCGGAGCGCTCACGTTGATCGTGTTCGCACAGCCCAGCCTGGCCTGGGACCTGGGTGAGACGCACGGCACGGTGGCGCTGCGGGTACCGGATCACGGGGCAGCCCGTGCGCTGCTCGCGAGAACCGGCCCACTCGCCGTCACCAGCGCGAATCGTACGGGTGAGCCAGCGGCGACGACTGCCGAGGGTGCCCACTCGCAGCTGGGTAGGACAGTCGCCGTGTATCTCGACGCCGGGGACAGCCCGTTGGGTACTGCGTCCACGATCGTCGACGCGACAGATCCCGCGGGGCTGCGTATTGTGCGCGAGGGCGGCGTGACGCGCCAGCAGATTGTCATGGTCGTGGGGGAGTCCGCGCTGAAGCGCGAGGATTACGACCTCGATGGCGAGGACGCTCAAGGCGACCACCTCGTCGCTGGAGACAGCGTGGGCGGTGAGCCTCAAGCGTGAAGGTCTATCTGGTTTTGATGGCGGTTGCCGCGCTCATCACCTACCTTTCCACACCGGCCATGCGGCACTTGGCCATCCGATTAGGCGCCGTCACTGCGGTGCGCGAGCGTGACGTTCACGCGACGCCCACCGCGCGCCTTGGCGGCGTTGCGATCTTCCTAGGGATCGCGGCTGGCACGGCGATTGCTAGCACGGTTCCGTTCCTCAATGGTGTCTTCGATGCTTCGCACGCACCGTGGGCTGTGGTCGCTGGCGCCGCATTAGTGTGCGTACTAGGGGCAGCCGACGATGCGTTCGACCTCGACTGGATGGCCAAACTCGCAGGCCAGGTGCTTGCGGCGCTAGTCATGGCATGGGGTGGCGTGCAACTTGTCACCGTGCCTATCGCAGGCCTGACCATCGGCTCAAGTTATCTGTCATTGGCCGCCACCGTGTTGATCGTTGTCATAGCGATGAACGCCGTGAACTTTGTCGATGGTCTCGACGGGCTTGCCGCAGGCATGATCGTGATTGGCGGAGTTGCTTTCCTTACCTATACCTACCTGCTCGCACGGTCCGCGACGCCGGGGGACTATGCGTCGCTCGCCACGTTGGTGCTCGCGGTGCTGGTGGGTGCTTGCGTGGGGTTCTTGCCGCACAATATGCATCCAGCCCGTATCTTCATGGGGGATTCGGGCTCGATGGTGCTGGGCCTGACCATCGCAGGCGCTGCCATCATCGTGACGGGGCAGATCGACCCGGAAGTGGTGTCCGAGCGCGAGCGGATTCCCGCATTCATCCCCATCGTGTTGCCGCTCATGGTCCTCGCCGTACCGCTCATCGACATGGGGTTGGCCATCATTCGCCGTACGCTGCGTGGTGAGTCACCCTTCGCACCCGATGCGCATCACCTGCACCACGTGCTACTACGCGCCGGGCACTCCCACCGCTGGGCTGTTGGCGCGCTATATGTATGGACGGCGGTGCTGTCATTCGGCACGGTGTCGCTCGTGTTCCTGCCGTTGGCCTGGGCATTCGTGTCCATCGGGACCGGAATTCTTGGCGCTTGTCTGATTACTTTCTCTCCAAGCCTGCGACGATTGTTCTCCCGTTCGTGGCGGCGTGCTGGAAGGTCGGTGGCGCCTTTGCGAAGGGTGACGCCCGAGGGGCACGCGCAGAGCGAGATTTCCCATGCGGCTGACGAAGAAGATGCAGGAAGCCCCACGACCGTTGAGGAGAAGTCATGACCCCACCCCACGTTCCCCCGTCCAGTAAGCCGACAGGTGATGTCGGTGCAGCTCCCCAAAGCGTGGAGTCCAGCGTTTACCGCACGGCGATGCGACGCACCGTGTTTGGCCTTGCAGTGTTGGCGGTATTGGCAATGATTGTTGGCGCGATCATAGCTGGCGGACCCGGTGTTGCCGCGGCGCTCGTCGGAGTAGGCGTGGCTGCGCTGGCTGGGGTGACGACCCAAGTCGCGATGCTGTGGGGCCACAGTCGGTCAACAGACCAGATGGCCATGGCGATCGCGGGGTCCTGGCTGCTCAAGATGATCCTGATCGTGGTGGCGCTGCTGATCTTGCAAGGAATCGACGGGTTCCATAAGGAATTGTTCGCAGCGTTTGCCGTGGTGGGCGTTCTCTTGACGCTCGCTGTCGACTTTTGGGTGTTGCGGAAATCTCGCGTCCCATACGTCTCGCCGAGTTCGAAATCGCCGTCGTCATAGGTTAGGCTTACCCCAGTTCAGGCACCTCTCCCGACTCGCCTTCGCGCGCGTTCGGGCCGAATCACAGTGGAGTACTAGTGCGAATTATCGCTCTCGAAGGGGCTGTTCACGCGGCCGTAGCAGAGGCTGGCGACGCCGCAGCGCACGATGATTCGTCGTCCGGATTCTTCGGCTGGCTGTTCAAGTCTGATGGTTTTCACGCTCCGTCGATCTCTGAGTTCTACCCGGACCCCATTTTCTTCGCGGGAACGGTTTTCGAGTTCAACCGCATTGAGTTGGTTCGCGTCATCGCCGTGATCATCATGATTACAATCTTTGCGCTTGTAGCCCGCTCGGCAAAAATTATTCCCGGCCGCGGCCAAGCAGCTGTAGAGATGGTCCTCGACTTCGTGCGAGTGCAGATCGTCGAGGAGGTGATGGGCAAGGAGCGCGCTAAGCGCTTCGTTCCGTTCCTCACAACACTGTTCATCGCCATCGTCTTCTTTAACATCACAGGCGTCGTGCCACTACTTAACATCGCAGGTACGTCACTGATCGGCCTGCCGATAGTGATGGCGTTGTGGGTCTACGTGATGTACCTCACGGTCGGTATCAAGAAACACGGGCTTGGTGGGTACCTCAAGGCGAACCTGTTCCCTCCAGGAGTTCCGAAGGCGATTTACCTGCTGCTGACGCCCATCGAAGCGCTCCAGGTGTTCGTCCTGCGCCCCGCGACCTTGGCGCTACGACTCGCTGCCAACATGATCGCGGGCCACCTGCTGTTGGTGCTGTCCTTTGCCGCCACGCAGTACTTTTTCTTTGAAGCCACTGGCGCACTGAAGGCTGCGGGAGTAATCTCGCTCGCGGCGGGCTTCGGATTCACCCTCTTTGAAATCTTTGTCGCACTATTGCAGGCGTACGTCTTTGTCATGTTGTCATCCGTTTACCTCAACATGTCGCTGGAAGAAGAGCACTAAAAAATAAGCTTGTGGAGTCGAGTGGCTTCACACCAACGGAAGGAAAAACAGTGGATACCACCACTATTGCCGAGGTGTCGGGCAATGTCGCGACCATCGGATACGGCCTCGCCGCAATCGGCCCCGGCATCGGCTTGGGCATCCTGATTGGTAAGACCATCGAGGGCATGGCTCGCCAGCCCGAGGTCGCCGGTCAGCTGCGCACCACGATGTTCATCGGTGTTGCATTCGTTGAGGTGCTCGCGCTCCTCGGCCTCATCACCGGCTTCCTCTTCACGTAATGCTCAGCTCCGAGATCATCGTGTTAGCGGCAGCAGAGTCGTCGGAAAACCCGATCCTGCCCGCGAACTACGACATTCTTTGGTCGACGATTGTCTTCGTCGTCATCGTGTTTGCATTCACGCGCTACATTCTGCCCAAGTTGCAGAAGGTGCTGGATGAGCGCGCTGATTTGATCGAGGGCGGTATCTCCAAGGCAGAGAAGGCACAGGCCGAGGCCGCAGCCGCTCTGGAGGAGTACACCGCACAGTTGACCGAAGCACGTGCTGAAGCCGCGCGCATCCGTGAGGATGCACGTTCTGAGGCCACTCAGATCCTGAGTGAATCACGCGACAAGGCATCGGTCGAAGCCGATCGCATCGCAGCGACTGCACAGAAGCAGATCGAAGCGGAGCGTCAGCAGGCTGTGGTGTCACTGCGTGCCGAGGTCGGTTCGCTCGCCACGGAACTCGCGTCAAAGATCGTTGGTGAGGCTCTCGCGGACGACGCACGTCAGCAGCGCATCGTTAACGGCTTCCTCGACGAACTCGAGTCGACCGTGAAGGCGGAGGCGTAGCACTGATGCGTGGAACGAGTCAGGCGTCGCACGACGCTGTCATGCGAGAATTCCAGCCTGTGCTGAAAGCGGCAGGTAAAGACGGGTTCGACATCGCCGGCCAACTGTTCTCAGCGGTCGACGCGCTGGACTCCTCTGGCTCGTTGCGACGTGCCCTCACGGACCCGGCTCGTCCGGGCGCCGACAAGGGCGCTTTGGTGCGGTCGCTGTTTAGTAGGTTGGACTCGCGCGTTCAGGACGTCCTCGCTAGTTTCGCGCGGGCGCGATGGTCGAGCGAGAACGACCTGTCTGAGTCGATCGAGGACGCTGGCGTCGAGGCTTTGTTGGCCTACGCCGAATCCAAGGGGTCGCTCGCTTCAGTCGAGGAGGAGTTGTTCCGCATGGAACGCCTGCTCAGTGGCGAGCGCGAGTTACTCGTGGCGATGAGTAACCGTTCTGCGACGAAGGAAGCGCGGCTCCAGCTCCTCAGTGGAGTGTTTGGCGGCAAGTTGTCGGCTGAGACCGAGGCCCTTGTGCAGCGCGCAGTAGGCGTGCCACGTGGCCGTCGCCTCGTGCCTGCTTTGGAGGCGTTTATTGCGTCCGCCGCCTCGCGTCAGAACCGTTCGGTCGCGAACGTGACTGCAGCGGTGGACCTCAGCGCGGCCCAACGCAAGCGCCTAGCCGGCATCCTTTCGGATGCGTACGGCATTGAGGTGCAGATCAACGTAGCCGTTGACCCCGAGGTCATTGGTGGTATCCGAGTTCAGGTGGGGTCGGAAGTGGTGGACGGTACTGTCCTCTCCCGGCTCGACCAGGCACGACGACGACTTGTCGGCTAGTTCCGACGCAATCTCCGCTAGCGCGGAAGTGACAGGAGAGATGTAATGGCTGAGTTGACGATCAGTCCCGATGAGATTCGGGCGGCGCTCGACAGCTACGTGAAGTCGTACGAGCCCAAGGGTTTAGTGACCGAAGAGGTTGGTCACGTCACTCTCGCAGGTGACGGCATCGCGCAGGTCGAAGGCCTTCCCGGTTGCATGGCGAATGAGCTTTTGCGATTCGAGGACGGCACCCTGGGCCTCGCGCTCAACCTTGACGTTCGCCAAATTGGCGTCGTGGTGCTTGGTGAGTTCACCGGCATTGAAGAGGGCCAGCAGGTCCAGCGCACGGGTGAAGTGCTGTCCGTTGAGGTTGGCGACGGTTACCTCGGTCGCGTTGTCGACCCGCTGGGTGCACCCATCGACGGCCTCGGTGAGATTGAAACCGAAGGCCGCCGCGCACTCGAGCTCCAGGCTCCCGGCGTGATGGACCGCAAGTCGGTCCACGAACCGCTGCAGACCGGACTCAAGGCGATCGATGCCATGGTTCCGATTGGCCGCGGCCAGCGTCAGTTGATCATCGGCGACCGCCAGACCGGTAAGACGGCTATTGCGATCGATACGATCATCAACCAGAGGGACAACTGGGAAACCGGTGACCCCACCAAGCAGGTGCGCTGCATCTATGTTGCGATCGGCCAGAAGGGCTCGACCATCGCCTCTGTGCGAGGAGCGCTCGAAGAGGCAGGCGCACTGGAGTACACGACGATCGTCGCGGCTCCCGCATCCGACCCCGCTGGTTACAAGTACCTCGCGCCCTATACTGGTTCGGCCATCGGCCAGCACTGGATGTACTCGGGCAAGCACGTCCTCATCATCTTCGATGACCTTTCCAAGCAGGCTGAGGCTTATCGTGCCGTGTCCCTGCTGCTGCGTCGTCCGCCGGGCCGCGAGGCATACCCGGGTGACGTGTTCTACCTGCACTCCCGTCTGCTTGAGCGTTGTGCCAAGCTCTCTGACGATATGGGCGCCGGATCAATGACGGGTCTGCCCGTCATCGAGACCAAGGCCAACGACGTTTCTGCATACATTCCGACCAACGTGATCTCGATCACCGACGGCCAGATCTTCTTGCAGTCCGACCTGTTCAACGCCAACCAGCGTCCCGCAATCGACGTGGGTATCTCTGTCTCGCGCGTTGGTGGTTCGGCTCAGATTAAGGCGATGAAGAAGGTTTCCGGAACGCTGAAAATTGACCTTGCTCAGTACCGTTCGCTCGAGGCCTTCGCGATGTTCGCATCGGACCTCGACGCGGCCTCGCGCCAGCAGTTGACGCGTGGTGCGCGCCTCATGGAACTGCTCAAGCAGCCTCAGTACACGCCGTACCCCGCAGAGGACCAGGTCGTCTCGATCTGGGCCGGTACTAAGGGCAAGTTAGATCAGATTCCGCTGGCAGACGTCTTGCGCTTTGAGCGCGAACTCATTGATCACCTGCGTCGTAATACCTCGGTACTGACCGATATTGCCTCGAGCGGAAAACTCGAAGCTGACACCGAGGAAGCACTGGAGACCGCGGTCGATGACTATGTGTCGACGTTCCTGGCATCCGAGGGCACCGAACTGTCAACCGATTCGTCGGTAGCTGATGGCGAAGACGTCAAGGTCGAGCAGGAGACCATCTCCAAGAAGAAGAAGAAGTAGCCGATGGGTGGACAGCAGCGCGTCTACCGGCAGCGGATCCGGTCGACACAGTCGCTGAAAAAGATCTTCCGTGCGATGGAGCTCATTGCGGCTTCACGCATCGCGAAGGCCCGTAGCCGTGTAGTTGCGTCGACTCCGTACGCGGAGACGATTACGCGTGCCGTGAGTGCAGTGGCGAGCCATTCTTCGGTGGATCACCCGCTTACCAGCAAGCGCACCGACACCAACCGTGTTGCTGTATTGACGGTCAGTGCGGACCGCGGAATGGCGGGCGCCTACTCGGCCAACGTGATTCGCGATTCCGAGCGGTTACGTCAGCGGTTGATGGAAGACGGCAAGGAAGTGGTCCAGTTCGTTGCGGGCCGCCGCGCGCTGTCCTACTTCAACTTCCGAACCCGCGAGATCGCGCGGCACTGGTCAGGCGCCTCGGACGCCCCGGACATCACTGTGGCACGGGAGATTGCACACGCGCTCTTTGACGCCTTCCAATCCCCCAAGGACGATGGAGGGGTCGCTGAAATCTACGTCGTTTATACTCACTTCAATTCAATGGTCTCGCAGGAGCCGCGGGTTATTCGCTTGCTGCCGTTGGAGATCGTGGATGGGGTGGCGACCTCGGACGCTGATATCGAACCGCTGTACGAGTTCGAACCTTCCGCCGAATCGGTCCTTGACTCGCTTCTGCCTCGTTATATTGAATCGCGTATTTACAGTTGCTTGTTGCAGGCAGCTGCGTCAGAACTCGCCGGGCGCCAGCGCGCTATGAACACGGCGACTACCAACGCTGAAGACATCATTCGTCAGTACACCAGGCTCGCCAACTCCGCGCGTCAGTCTGAGATCACCCAGGAAATCAGCGAGATTGTCTCGGGCGCCGACGCGCTCGCGGCCTCGTGACCGGAAGCGAGAGACACATGACTCCCACTGCGAAGCCCGCCGCCAAGAAGGCACCGGCAAAGAAGGCGCCCGCGGCGAAGAAGCCTGCCGCAAAGAAGCCCGCGGCTGCCAAGAAGCCAACGGCCGCGAAGAGCGCGCCCACACAGGCCGTCGTCGGCCGAGTGGCGCGCGTTATCGGCCCGGTCGTGGACATCGAGTTCCCCGCGGACGCGATACCCGATATTTACAACGCGCTGAAGACTGACATTGACTTGTCTGCTCAGGGTGAGGGCGAGGGCAATGGTGTTCTGCACATGACGCTCGAAGTTGCTCTTCACCTTGGCGATAACATGGTGCGTGCTATCGCGCTCAAGCCCACGGACGGACTCGTTCGCGGTGCGATTGTGACTGACACTGGTGGTCCCATTTCGGTGCCCGTCGGCGACGTCACCAAGGGCCACGTATTCAACGTGATCGGCGAAGTACTCAACGCGACCGAGGGCGAGAAGATCGAGATCGGCGAGACCTGGCCGATCCACCGCAAGCCCCCTGCATTCGACCAGCTTGAGTCCAAGACCGAAATGTTCGAGACCGGCATCAAGGTCATCGACCTTCTCACCCCGTACGTGCTGGGGGGAAAGATCGGCCTGTTCGGCGGCGCTGGTGTTGGTAAGACAGTGCTGATCCAGGAAATGATCTACCGCGTGGCCAATAACCACAACGGTGTGTCGGTGTTCGCTGGTGTCGGCGAGCGTACTCGTGAAGGCAACGACCTCATCGAGGAAATGACCGAGTCGGGCGTGATCAAGCAGACTGCGCTTGTCTTCGGTCAGATGGATGAGCCGCCGGGAACGCGTCTTCGCGTTGCCTTGTCCGCTCTGACGATGGCGGAATACTTCCGTGACGTGCAGAAGCAGGACGTGTTGCTGTTCATTGACAACATTTTCCGCTTCACGCAGGCCGGATCCGAGGTATCAACCCTGTTGGGCCGTATGCCGTCCGCCGTGGGTTACCAGCCCAACCTTGCTGACGAGATGGGTCAGTTGCAGGAGCGCATCACGTCAACGCGCGGTCACTCGATTACGTCGCTGCAGGCAATTTACGTGCCTGCGGATGACTACACCGACCCCGCACCGGCCACGACGTTCGCTCACCTTGACGCTACGACAGAACTCAGCCGCGAGATCGCCTCTAAGGGTCTATACCCAGCCGTTGACCCGTTGAGCTCGTCGTCGCGTATCCTCGACCCCCGCTACGTGGGCCGTGCGCACTACGACACTGCCACGGACGTCAAGACGATTCTGCAGCGCAATAAGGAACTCCAGGACATCATCGCGATTCTTGGTGTTGACGAGCTCTCGGAGGACGACAAGATCATCGTCGCCCGTGCTCGTAAGATTCAGCAGTTCCTGTCGCAGAACACCTATATGGCGACCCAGTTCACCGGCGTTCCCGGTTCGACTGTGGCGCTGACCGAAACGGTCGAGGCGTTCACCGGCATCGTGAACGGTAAGTACGACAACGTCTCTGAGCAGGCGTTCTTCAACATCGGTGGTCTTGAAGACCTCGAGAAGAACTGGGCTCGCATCCAGAAGGAGATCGGCTAACTCATGGCCGACGCCCTGAACGTCGACATCGTCGGCCCGGACCGCGTTTTGTGGTCCGGGGCGGCGAAGAGCGTCACCGTTCCTACCGTTGAAGGCGAAATCGGCCTGCTCGCAGGTCACGTTCCCGTGCTGTCGGTGCTGAAGGCTGGCACCATTCGCGTGAGTTCGTCCACCGATGCCGGGCATGAGCTCGTGATCTCGGGAGGGTTCGTCTCGTTCGACCACAACGTCGTGACCATCGTCGCGGACACGGCTGCCGAGTCCGACGAGAAGTAGCCCGTGCGAGTCGTCATCGCGCGGTGCGCCGCGCGATACAGCGGCCGCCTTGGTGCACGGCTACCTTTGGCCACGCGCGCCATCATGGTCAAGGCTGACGGCTCTGTGCTGTTGCACTCTGACGGCGGCTCATACAAGCCGCTGAATTGGATGTCACCGCCGTGCACACTACGCGTCGGTGAGGCGTCGCCGGAGCAGGTTGACGCAGGCGTCAATGAAGTCTGGATCGTTCAGCACGAGAAGACGGACGACCGCCTCGAGATTGAGATCTACGAGGTCTTGGCGGATACAGAACACGAGCTAGGCACCGACCCCGGACTGATCAAGGACGGAGTAGAGGCGCATCTGCAGGAGTTGCTCGCGGCTCAAATTGCGCTGCTAGGAATCGGCCACACGCTGGTGCGACGCGAGTTCCCCACCGCCATAGGTCCTGTGGACATCCTTGCGCGTGACAAGTCCGGCCGCGCCGTCGCAATCGAGATCAAGCGTCGAGGAGATATCGATGGAGTTGAACAACTGACTCGGTATCTCGAGTTACTTAACCGCGACCCGCTGCTCAGTCCGGTAGAGGGCGTCTTCGCGGCCCAAGAGATCAAGCCGCAGGCCCGGGTGCTCGCCGAGGATCGCGGTATTCGCTGTCTGGTGCTGGACTATGAGTCGATGCGCGGCATCGACACGTCGTCGTCGCGTCTTTTCTAGCCCAGTGCTGCGTGCTCGCACCTCACTGCCGAGCCTTTGCTGACTCGAATCGATTCGGTATGATGGTGCGCATGACATCGACGCCATCTGAATTCCCGGCCGGCTTCCTTTTTGGTGCTGCTACCGCCTCGTACCAGATCGAGGGCGGCACCCACGAAGGCGGCCGCGGCCCATCCATCTGGGACACCTTCTGCGCGCAGCCAGGTGCTGTCGTCGGCGGCGACAACGGTGACGTGGCGTGCGACCACTTCCACAAGTGGGAGTCCGACATCGACATGATGGAAGAGTTGGGCCTGCAGGCATACCGTTTCTCCATCGCGTGGCCGCGCGTGCAGCCGCTAGGCACCGGCGAGTTCAACGACGTGGGGATCGCGTTCTACCGCGGCATCGTCGATCGACTCAAGGAAAAGGGCATCAAGCCCCTCATCACGTTGTATCACTGGGACCTCCCGCAGGCGCTTGATGACAACGGCGGTTGGCTGAGCCGCGACACCGTTGACGCCTTCGTGGTCTACGCGCAGCGCATGGTTGAGGAGTTCGGGGCAGACGTCGAGGTATGGACCACGTTCAACGAACCCTGGGTGAGCGCATTCGTTGGCTACGGTGCCGGCGCACACGCGCCCGGCCACGCAGACGATGCTGAGGCGCTTCAGGTCGCGCACCACCTCAACCTAGCTCACGCCCTCGCTTACACGGCCATCAAGGCCGTCGCGCCGAGTGCGCAGGTGGGCCTGGTAAACAACTGCCACACGCCGCGGCCGTGGGACCCGTCGAGCGAGCAGGACCGTGCCGCAGCGGCGCATATCGACGCACTGGCGAACACGATGTTCCACGAGCCCTTTATTGAGGGAACGTACCCCGCGGTGCTGGCGGCCAACACCGCGCACTTGACCGACTGGTCATTTGTTCACGACGGCGATCTGGCTCAGATGAAGGGGGCAGTCGACTGGTTCGGTGTCAACTACTACGCCTCCCACGTGGTGCGCTACAACGCGAACAAGGGCAAAGAACAGTCCAGACTCGCGACCTTGGCCGATGGCCACAAGGCTGGTGCGAATTCGCCGTGGCCCGGGGACGAGCAGATTGAGTTCATGCCACCCACCGGCAAGATCACTGAGATGGGCTGGAATGTTGACCCATCGGCACTGCACGCTCACCTGTTGAAGATCCACCGTGAGACTGGCAAGCCGATCTTTGTGACTGAGAACGGCTCTGCCTGGGACGATGAAGTCGATCGGGATGGCCGCGTGCGTGACGCGGATCGAGTGGAGTACTTCCACGGCCACATCGACGCAGTGCGCAAAGCGATCAACGACGGCGCGGATGTGCGCGGGTACATGGCGTGGTCGCTCATGGACAACTTCGAATGGGCGCAGGGGTACGCGAAGCGCTTTGGCATCGTATGGGTGGACTACGCGACCCAGGAACGCCGCTGGAAGGACTCCGCGTACTGGTACCGCGAGACCGTACGTCGTCGCGCCGTGGTACCGGTGGAGGACACCGAGTCCATCGTGGATACGCCCGCGCGCACCTTCTAACGCGCCTAGGCGCCACCTACAGAACCTTGCCGCGGGTCGCGCCTTAGACTGGCCTCATGCCGTCCAAGCGCCGTTCCACCAAGCGTCCGTACGGTCAACCCCATACGGAATTCGATGTGGATCGCGCACGCGGCGGCGGCGCTCGTAGCGAGATAGGCCCCGGCGGCGAGGAGTATCTGGTGGCTGTGCCGCGCCCCACTGACAAGACTTACGTATGCCCCAGCTGCGGCCGGGACATCCCTGCCCAAACGGCGCACCTCGTTGCCTGGGCGGCAGACGGAATCTTCGGAGCCGAGGCGGCGGCCGCCGATCGCCGTCATTGGCACACTCACTGTTGGAACACCTTTGGGAGGTCGCGTGGCTGACGTGATGGAGTTTGAGGAATTGAAGTCCATGACGGTGCTGCCCGCTCAACGTGAGGACATCACTTTGACGACGGACGACGGCCTCCTGTTGGTTGGCGAACTGGCGTTGCCCTCCTCCGGCAAAGTGTCCGCGACGTTGATTACGTTGCACCCATTGCCAACCCACGGCGGGTTCATGGATTCCCACGTGTTCCGCAAGGCGGCGTGGCGGTTGCCCTATCTAGCGGACATGGCTGTGCTGAGGTTCAACACCCGCGGAACCACCTCGCCACGCGGCACCTCCGATGGCGCATTTGACGAGGGAGTAGGGGAGGCTGCCGATGTGCGCGCTGCAGTCGCTTACGCAGTCGCCCAGGGCCTGCCAAATCGGTGGCTGGTGGGCTGGAGTTTTGGCACCGAGCTTGCATTGATGCACGGCGTTGACCTCGATGTGGAAGGCGCTGTACTGCTATCCCCGCCGCTACGTCGGGCCAAGCCTGAAGACCTCAAGGCCTGGGCCGCATCGGGAAAGCCGGTGACTGCGCTGGTGCCGGAACTTGACGATTTTCTGCGACCCGACGAAGCCAAGAAACGTTTTATGCCGCTCAGCGGACTCAACCTGATTCCCGTCGAGGGGGCAAAACACCTGTGGGTGGGGGAAAAGTACGTCAGGATAGTCCTGGACGCCATCACGCAGCGCGTGGCACCGGACCGTTCGCCGCTTCCCGACCGCGTCCCATCGGAGGACGTCGCATGACCACTAGCCTGCTGCCCACCGCGACCCCACTTGTGCTCCTCAACGCGTTTCCCGTTGATCGCGGGCAATGGGAGCCACTCATCGCACTGCTGAGCAACTTCGACGGTGACATCATGTCGTTTGACATGCCGGGCATCGGAGAGATGCCGTTGCCGGACGAGGAACCTTCGCTCGACCTCATCGCCGATGCCGCCGTTTTGGCAATGCGTGAGGCGACAGGCCGTGAATCGGCGGTGTGGATCGGCTGCTCGATGGGTGGTTACGTCGCCATGGCGGTCGCGCAGCGATATCCCGATGCGGTGGCTGGCATCGCGCTTCTAAACACCCGAAGCACCGCGGACGATGCCGCCGGGGTCCAGAAGCGGCTTGCGCTTGCACAGTCCCTTCAGGGCCAGCCCGGCGCCTTAGACCCCCGCTCAATGGCGGAGCCACTGGTGGGGCTGCAAGGCCCGCAACGAGAGATCCTTGTGCAGTGGGTGGCCGCGAACATTGCAGCACATTCCGGAGACGGCATCGCTTGGGGGCAACGCGCGATGGCGGCGCGCCCCACGCGCACCGAGGTGCTACGCAATGTCGACGCCCCTGCAGTGGTGGTAGCGGGGGAGCACGATTCGATCTCCAGTTTGGACGACGCTCGGGTGATGGCCGACGCGCTCGGCGTCGAACCCACCGTTCTAGCCGGTGTGGGGCACCTCAGCGCACTCGAGGACCCAGCAGGCGTGCTGGCGGCGTTAAAGCCGCTGTTGACGCTATAGAGAGACGATTACCAGTCGTTTCCGGCGGCCAGACACTTGTGAAGCGCCGTCGCGATCGGCATTGACTCCCCGTCGCGCCCACCCTTGCCTAGTTCGAGCGGCGGGGGCGATGGCTCAATGGTGGCGCCGGTAAAACGGGACATGAAGCGTGGGGGAGCAGTCAGTACGTAAAATGCGCCATCGTGGCTGACACCCACCGTGCGGTCGTGCTTGAGATACCAGCCGGTCACGTTGGTGCGGTAGCGGCTCGCGCCGTCGTATGACGTGGCGGTGAGCACCTCGGTGTCCACCCCGGCCGACTCCGCTTTTCCCACAAACTCATGGATCAACACGGCCGCCTGGTGCGACTCGTCCGCCTGTTTGCGGGCCAGCGCGTCAGCCTTGCGAAGCGCGGCCGAGCCACGCTCCTGGGACCAGTTCGACTCGGTCATCGGCTGGCTTTACTCGTTGTCTACTGTGGCGCTAGCCGAGTCGTCCTTGTTCGCGGCCTCGTGCTCGTCCTGGAGTTTCGCGGCGGCGGCAAGGTTAGACACGGGATCCGCGCCAAGAAGCGAGCGCAGGTCGTCCAGATACCCTGTGATCGACTCGCGTTGGCGGTTGAGTTCGTCTACCTCGCGCGCGGCCATGGTGCGTTCGCGCTCGGCATCGGAGACGGCTTCGGAGATAATGGTCTCCGCGTGCTCGCGTGCCTCAGAGACGATCTCGTCCGCGTTGTTGCGCGCATTAGTGAGTAGCGTCTGCGAGTGCATCTCTGCCTCGCCGCGCACGGTCTCAGAGCGCTCCAGCGCGGCAGCGAGGCGTTCTTCTGCCTCGCCTGCACGGTTTTGTGCATCATCGACCAATTCGGTGGTTTCCGTCTTAGCGTCCGCATAACGCTGCGAGAGTTCTTGCTCGGCGGCCTCGCGGCGCTGGGCGACCTCAACCTGCAGATCCTCGCGCGTGCGACGGGCGTCGTCGCGGGTGGACTCTGCTTCGCGGTGCGCGTCGGCACGTTCAGCGGCAGCAGCGGCCGTGGCAGTGTCAGTGATTTCCTTGGCCTGCGCGCCTGCCCTCGTTGACGTCGCCTTGGCGTCGCGTCCCGCTGCGGCGCGCAGCTCGGCGGACTGTTCGCGCGCCGTGGCAAGGAGGTTTTGCGCCTCGGTGGTCAGGTGGAGCGACTGTTCCTCTGCCGCCTCACGCTGTGCGGTGGTTTCAGCGTCCGCGAGGGCACGCAATTCGTTGGTCTCCGACTGCGCGGTCGCCCGGACCTGTGATACTTCAGCATCGACAGTGCGGCGCAGCGTGGTGGTATCACTGTCGGCCTTGGCTCGCAGCTGATCCGTCTCCCGCTTGGCAGTACCGCGTAGATCTGCGACCTCATCGCGCGCGACGGCACGCAGGTCGGCTACTTCGGCTTCAACGGTGTGAACAAGCGACTGTGTCTGTTCCTCGGTGACAGCCCGCAACTCATCGGTCTCGCGTTGCGCGGTGCTGCGCATCTCGAGTACGTCGCGCTCTGTGACGGCGCGAAGTTCGGACACTTCCTGCTGGGCAGCGGCTCGCAGTCCGGCTACTTCTTGAGTCGCGGTGATGCGCAGGGACTTCACATCGCGCTCGGCGGAGTCTCTAATTTCCTTGTCGTATGCGTCCGCGGCATCGCGCAATTCGGCGGTTTCGGCGTCCACTGCTGCTTGCAGTTCGGCCAGCTCGTGTTCGGTGTCCGCGCGCAGTTCATTGGTCTCGCGCTGCGCAGTGTCGCGCAGTTCCTCGACGGCGTGCGCGGTGGTGCTGTGCAGTTCTGCCGCTTCGCGTTCGGTGCGTGAGCGCAACTCGTCAGTCTCTTGAGCCACGATGGCGCGAAGTTCCTGGGTCTCGTGGTCTGCGGTGGAGCGCAGTTCGCCCGTTTCGCGCTTGGCCGCAGAACGTAGTGCGTCGGTCTCTGCTTTGGCCGTTGATCGGAGCTTGGCTACCTCGTCGCCGACGTCAGTGCGCAGGCGTTCAACTTCCTCGTCGATCTCCTCGCGGAGCTTGGACGTGTCCGTGTGTGCCTTCTGTAGCACCGCGGCGGCCTCTTCGCGCAACGTTGCGGCATCGTTCTCCGCGGTGGCGCGCACGTCGGATGCTTCGGCTTCAGAAATCTCGCGCAGGCGGGCGATGTCGGCGTCCGTCTCCTTGCGCAATCGCCCGGCCTCCGCTGTGGCTGCTTCCAAACGGCTGGCGGCTTTTGCCTTCTTATCCGCAGACTCGGCGCGTGCGCCCTCCTTGATGCGGGTGGCATCGGCTTGAGACGCGACAAGAAGCGCTTCTACCTCTTCGCGTACGCGAGTGTCCTCGGCGGACGTCTCCTCACGAAGTTTCTCTGCCTCTACTTGCGCAGAATCGACAAGTTCTGACGCCTCGCGCTGGCTCGTGACGCGGAGTTCGGTGGTTTCTCGCTCAGCGGTGGCGCGCATCGTGTGAATGTCGCGCTCGGCGCCAGCTCGGATTTCTGCGACCTCCGCCTCGATCGACGAACGTACGCGCTCGGATTCCCGGCGCGCCTTTTCGAGAAGTTCATTGCTCTGTCGTTGCGCTGACTCCCGCGCAGATCCTGCGGACGCCTCCGCCTCGGTCTTGACGGTCTCCGCACTGCGGCGGCTCTGGGCCAGAATCTCAGCTACTTCGTTGTCTGCCCGTGCGCGCAACTGCTGGGCGGCAACCGTAGCGCGCGCCACAGTGTCCTGTGCGTGCGTGTTCGCACGAGCGACGACGTCCGAGGACTGCTCTTCGGCAGATCGCAACAGTTGCTCGACGCGTGCACCAAGCCCCTTATACGTGGGCTGTTCGTTCTCTCGCAGAGACTTCTGCGCTTCGTCAAGTGATGACCGCGCCTGGTGGGCTTCGCCACGTGCTTCTTCTGAAGCGCGTTGGGCGTCGCGAACCGCATCCTCGAGCCGAGCAATGTGGGCGGCGACCGCTTCGCGATCAAAACCCCGCATTGTTACGGGAAAGGGGAGGTTCTCTTCGGACATATCGTCTCCTTCGGCGCTAACGCGCAATCGTACCCAGGGTAGTGTGCGCGCTGAGGCCTGACAAAGCGACATTTCGCCATCGTCGTGCGTTACCTCCTAGAGTGTTCTTGAGGGAATGGAGAAAGACGTGTCATTGCGTACCACCGGATTGATCGCTGGCGTGATCGGCGTGATCCTGCTAATCGTGGGTTTCATCGCCAATTCTGTGCGTCCACCGGAAGCAGTTGTTGCTTACGCTGAGGTCGACACACCTGTAGTGGTCTATGACCCCGACTTTGTGACGATTTCACCCGACGGTCAAATTGCCGTCGAGGGCTCCGGGGAGATCGTGGCCTACACGGCACGCCCCGTCGACGCTGAAGCGTGGCTTGACGAGGCTTCCTACTCACTAGTGACGGGACTGCCCGACTGGGAGACCTTGTCGACACGCTCTGTGGAGCGTGTCGTGGCAAGCCCATCCCCGTCGCCCTCGCCGTCAGCATCGGCATCACCGTCTGCCTCCCCGTCGCCCAGCCCGTCCGCGTCTGCCAGCCCCTCCGCCTCGCCCAGCGCTTCAGCCGCCCCCGCGGGAGAATTTATCGCCGCGGACGGCCGCTCGAGCGACCTTTGGCGTGACGTTTGGACCGGTACCGACCGTGTAGATATCCCCGTGGCGAGCATCCCGACAGGGCTCACGCTGGTGGTGATGAGCGCGGACAACTCAGCGCTCACCGGCACCGAGTTGTCGCTCACCCGAACTATCAACGACGATTGGATTGCGCCCTTGCTGTGGTGGGGCGCAGCCCTACTCCTCGCGGGGCTCATCGCACTCGTCGTGCTATTCATTGACCTCCGCCCAGCGCAGTCGCGTAGCGAATCGTGGATAGCGGCACGTAAGGCCGGGGCGGGGCCCAAGCCCGGTTCGCGGCGCTCGCGACGCGCAGAGGGGGCCACCATTCCCCAGGCGAGTCTTGACGAGACTCCGGAGGGCACCGAGTCGCCCGACATCGAGGCGGACGAAGCCACTGCACCCGAATCAGTCCCCGACGACGCAAAAGCATCGGGTGGCCACGAAGGCTCGCAAGACAACGACCGCGGGGAGGAGCGCTCATGAACCGCATTGTCTTAGTTTCGATTGCCGCAGCGGGTAGCGCCGCACTCCTTGCCGGCTGCACACCTGCCGTCCCGGTCTCCGGGGCCGCATCCCCGTTGGAGGTCACCGCGGCCGTGACCGAGGGGCAACAGGCGCGTGTGCTTGACGAGACGTTTGCCGAACTCGCCGCTGCCGATAAGGCCAAGTCGACGGACGAGTTCGACGTGCGCATTGGCGGCGACGCCAAAGTGGTTCGCGCTGCCGAATATAAGCAGCAGTCTGCTGACGACGGGCCCACCCCCGCAGTGCTTCCCGAAGATATGCAGGCCGTTTACGTGAGCAGCACCGAAGTCTGGCCGCGCGTGATGGTCGGCGTCTCGGAGCAGCCCAGCGAGGATCTCACCCCAGTGGTGTCTGTGTGGGTCCAGGAGAACGTTGACACCCCGTACCAGATGCGTAGTTGGGCACATATGATCCCGGGTGCGACCTTGCCCAAGATGCCGGGCCCGTCAGTGGGGGCGGATCAGCTGGAGACCACGGATGAAGTAGGTGGAACAACCGCTCAGGCTGTGATGGACGATTACGTGAAGCTACTTAAAGACGGCAAAGACAGCGACCTCAATGACACGTTTACCGAGGACACCTACCGCGAGCAGTTATTCACCGCACGCACGGCGCTAACAAAGACCGCTAAGACGGCGGACGGCAAGTATGCCGACACCATTTCGCTGACTGAAGACGACACCTACGTACTTGAGACTGCCGAGGGTGGCGCCTTGGTGTTCGCGCCGGTGCGGATCTCCTCTTCGCTGTCTGTGAAGGACGCCAAAGTGTCAGTGTCCGCGGCAGACGAGCCGTTGGTTGATGGCAAATTGGTTGACGAGGTGACTCACGAGTACCGTGACCTGGTGGTCATGTACATCCCTGCGGAGGACTCAGAAGAGCTCCCCACGGTGGTCGCGGCGGATCACCACCTTATTCGCGCGAGCCCAGACGGAGAAAAGTAATGTCAGTAAGTCCCGAGTCCGGCATCCCGATGCGCGGCGCGGTTGACTTGGCCGCGCTCGCGGCCCAGCAACAGCGCGCCGCGACCAAGCCTGCAGATTCCGTGTCGGTGGAATTGTCGGAGGACAACCTGCAGGAGGTCGCGCAACAATCCGCGGCGGTACCCGTCGTCATTGCGTTCGTGTCAGCATCGGCGCCCGGTAGCGCGGAAGTGGCGAGCACGCTCGATACGCTCGCCGGTGAATACGGGGGCCGTTTTGTACCCGCACAGTGTGATGTAGACGCTCAGCCGGGCATTGCGCAGGCTTTCCAGATTCAGGCGGTTCCCGCGGTCATGGCGTTGATCGGCGCCCGCCCGGCTCCATTGTTCCAAGGCAGTGCCTCCCAGGAGCAGTTTCGTGAGGTTCTTGACCAGGTGCTTGACGTTGCGGCGCAAGCGGGTGTGACTGGCGTGGCGCGGGATGCACAGGTGGATGCCGATTCTGAGGCCGAACCCGAAGTCGAGCCGGAGCCGCCGCTCCCGCCGCTGCACCAAGAGGCGTTTGACGCGATCGAGCGGGAGGACTACGACGCTGCCGAGGCAGCGTACAACAAAGCAATTGGCGAGAACCCCAAAGACATCGACGCGCGTGCTGGTCGCGCCCAGGTACGCCTCATGGCACGTACGCGAGACCTGGACCTCGCCACGGTGCGTAAAGCCGCCGCAGACCACCCGGGGGATTCCCACGCGCAGATGGCGGTCGCAGACATGGATATCACTGGCGGACAGATTGAGGACGCATTCGTGCGACTTCTTGACACCGTGCGCGTCACGTTTGGCGAGGACCGCGAGGTGCTACGCGAACGCATCGTCGAACTCTTTGATGTAGTGGGTGGCGATGACCCCCGCGTCGTGAAAGCACGCAGGGGCCTCGCCTCCGCGCTCAACTAAACGTCACTCACCGGAGTAAATACGACGGCGCCCAGCGGGGGAAGCCGTACGCTCGCCGATGCTGGGAAGCCGTTGAGAGCCTTTGGCTTTGCAGTCACCTGGCCGAGGTTGCCCACTCCAGAACCGCCGTAGATCTCTGCGTCGGTGTTGAGTACTTCATCCCACAAGCCAGCGTGAGGCATGGCCAGGCGGTAATTCTCGTGCGGCACGCCAGCAAAGTTGACGACCACCACGACGGGTGCTCCATTGCTGTCGAGACGGACGAACGACAAAACGCAATGTTGCACGTCGTCGGCGTCAATCCATTTAAAGCCTGCGGCGTTGGCGTCTTCTTCCCATAGCGCCGGCTGCTTGCGGTACAGAGCGTTGAGATCGCGAACCAGATTCTTGATGCCGCTGTGAAGCTTGTCATCAAGGTGCCACCAGTCGAGCGAGCGGCCCTCGGACCACTCGGACTCCTGACCTATCTCTGACCCCATGAAGATCAGCTGCTTGCCTGGGTGCGTCCACTGGAAAGCGAAGAGGGCTCGTGATCCCGCGGCCTTCTGCCACGCATCCCCGGGCATGCGTTCCCACACCGAGCCCTTGCCGTGCACGACCTCGTCGTGACTGATGGGGAGCATGAATTGCTCGGAGAATGCGTACATAAGCGAGAACGTGACGGAGTGATGGTGGTGCGAACGGTTGACCGGATCCTCTGCCATGTAACGCAGAGTGTCGTTCATCCACCCCATATTCCACTTCAGTCCAAAACCAAGTCCGCCGGCGCTGGTGGACTGAGTAACGCCCGGCCATGCGGTGGATTCCTCGGCAACCATGACGATGCCCGGACAGTTGCGGTAAGCCGTCGCGTTGGTCTCCTGCAGGAACGCAATCGCGTCGAGGTTCTCGCGGCCGCCATGCACGTTGGGCCGCCACTGGCCGGCCTCGCGTGAATAGTCGAGGTAGAGCATCGACGCGACAGCATCGACTCGCAGGCCGTCCGCGTGGAACTCCTTGAGCCAATAAACGGCGTTGGCCACCAGGAAGTTACGGACTTCGGGCCGTCCGAAGTCAAAAATGTAGGTGCCCCAGTCGGGCTGCTCGCCTCGCAGCGGGTCGGGGTGCTCGTAAAGCGGGGTGCCGTCGAAGCGCCCGAGCGCCCATTCGTCCTTGGGGAAATGGCCAGGTACCCAGTCAAGGAGCACTCCGATGTCCGCCTGATGCAACGCATCCACCAAGAAGCGGAACTCGTCTGGTGTGCCGAACCGGGAGGTGGGTGCGTAGTACGACGTGACTTGGTATCCCCATGAGCCACCAAAAGGGTGTTCCATGACGGGCATCAGTTCGACGTGGGTAAAGCCCATCTCTTTGACGTAGTCGACGAGTTCGCGCGCCAGGTCGAGGTACGTCAACCCCTGGCGCCATGACCCCAGGTGGACCTCGTAGACGCTCATTGCCTCGCGGTGAGGTTGCGTCGCGGTGCGCTTTTCCATCCACGCATCATCGTTCCAGGTGTATTGCGACTGTGTGACGATCGACGCAGTCTGCGAGGGGACCTCGGTTCGCCGGGCCATCGGGTCCGCGCGCTGTTGCCAGTGCCCGTCCTTACCCAGCACCTCAAACTTGTACGGTGTGCCGTCACCGATCCCGGGAATGAAGAGCTCCCACACGCCGGACGCACCAAGAGAGCGCATCGCGTTCGCCGCACCCTGCCACATATTGAAGCCGCCCACCACACGCACGGCGCGAGCATTGGGTGCCCACACGACGAATGCGGTTCCGTGGACCTCGCCCAGGACCGAAGGATACGTCTTGACGTTGGCGCCCATGACGTCCCACAACTGCTCGTGGCGCCCCTCGCGGATGAGGTACAAATCCAACTCGCCCAACGAAGGCAGGAACCGATAAGGATCGTCCGAGACGATCGGCTCCGCGTCATATGTCACGTGAACGCGGTAATCGGGGGACTCGGTTCCGGGAAGATCGGCGACCCAGACGCCCTCGAATTCATGCGTGGCCTGGAAGGTGCCGTCGAGCGTCTCGATCGCCACTGCATTTGCAAGGGGGCGCAATACGCGTACCGTCACGCCCTCGGTGCCGACGTGCGGACCAAGAATCACGTGAGGTTCGTGATGCGTTCCTGCCGCGATGTCACGAAGAACGGATTTGTCGACGCTGCTAGCCACGTTTTACCACCAACCAATAGAAGGATTGCGGCCCAAACGTAAGTCGCAACGTTCCATCCTCGCCAATGTCCTGAAAAGGAGTCTTGGAGATGATGGTCTTGACCTTGCCGCCCGCGTAGTCATCCAGCGTGAGCAGTGCCGACGACTGGTGGGTGGAGAAATTCATCGCTACCAGCACAGACTCTTCCGGGTTTGTGCGCAGGAAAGAGAACACCGCCGGGTTGTCCGATGGCACATCCTGGTAGCCACCATCGGAAAATGCGGGGTGTTCAGTGCGCGCCTTGAGGAACCGGCGCATCCAGAACAAAAGCGACGTTGGCTGCATGAGGGAACGCTCAACATTGACGCCGTTGTAGTGGTGCAGGAGCGACTGGACAGTGGGGAGGTAGAGCGCCCCAGGGTCTGCGGCGGAAAAGCCCGCATTGCGATCGGGGGTCCACTGCATCGGAGTGCGCACTGAGTCACGGTCTGGCAGCCAGACGTTATCGCCCATTGCGATCTCGTCGCCGTAGTACAGGCAGGGAGTGCCCGGCAGCGACAGAATCAGCGCGTGGGCTAGTTCCATAGCGTGAATCGAGTTGTCCAGCAGCGGCGCGAGCCTGCGACGGATACCGGTGTGCGCCTTCATCTGGGGATGAGGCGCGTACCAGTCAAACATCTGGTGGCGCTCATCCTCGGAAACCATTTCAAGCGTGAGCTCGTCGTGATTACGCAAGAAGGTCGACCACTGGCCGTTGGCGGGTGGCACAGGGGTGTCGTGCAAAACTTCGCGCAGCCGGGTCGCGTCCTCCGCTTTCAGGGAATGGAAGATGCGGGGCATGACGGGGAAGTGGAAGCACATGTGGCATTCCGGCTCTTCCTCGGTGCCAAAGTATTCGGCCGCCTCGCGTGGCGGCTGATTGGCTTCCGCCAGCAGGACGGTGCCAGGAAACTCCGTGTCGACCATTTTGCGAAGTTCTCGCAGGAACTGGTGGGTACGCGGGTCATTCTCTCCCGCGTTGTCCTCGGCCTCGAACAGGTAGGGCACGGCATCAAGGCGGAAGCCGTCGATTCCCTTGGCCAGCCAGAACCGCGCGATGTCCATCATTTCCTGCTGGACAGCTGGATTCTCAAAGTTGAGGTCGGGCTGGTGGGCGTAGAAGCGGTGCCAGTAGTACTGCTGGCGGTGTGCGTCCCAAGCCCAGTTAGAGGTCTCGACGTCCGTAAAGATGATCCGTGCATCGGCCCACTTCTGGTCCGTGTCGGACCACACGTAGTAGTCGCCGTAGGGGCCGTTCGGGTCGGTGCGCGATGCCTGGAACCAGGGGTGCTGGTCGGAGGTGTGGTTCATCACGAGGTCGATTGTGATGCGCATCCCGCGCTTGTGAACCTCGCGGATTAGCTTGTCGAAGTCGCGCATCGTTCCGTAGCGGGGGTCGATTCCACGGTAGTCAGCCACGTCGTATCCACCGTCGCGCATGGGCGACGGGTAGAACGGTGGTAGCCACAGCGCGTCCACACCTAGCCAGGCTAGGTAATCGAGTCGCTTGATCAAGCCGCTTAGGTCGCCGATGCCGTCGCCGTCGCTATCGTGGAACGCGCGCACCATGACTTCGTAGAACACTGCGGTGCGATACCACAGTGGGTCATTGGTGAGGTCGCGTTCCCTCTGGGGTAGCGATCTGAGCAGTTCTTTCATGAGAGCCTCACCCCTGTTACATGCGCCATTGTCACCGCAGGGTCCAGTCGCACGTAAAATTGGCGACCCCAGGTGTAGGTTGCGCCGGTGATGACGTCATCAACTGTGATGCTCGCCTCCTCGGTCAATCCGATGGCAGCCATGTCGAACGTTACGACCGCATCGTGAACGACGTCGGCGTCGAAACTCACGACCGTAATAACGGCATCTGCTTTTCCAGTGGGTGAATCGGCAGCCGCAACATAACGGCTGAAGCAAAGAATCTTGGGGTTCGAGGTGGGGTGCACGTGCAAACCACGCAGGCGTCGCAGTGAAGGGTGCGCTGCGCGAGTCGCGTTGAGCTGGGTCAGCAGGGCCTCGATCCCGTAGTCGTCTGCCCTTGACCAGTCTCGGGGTTTGTATTCGTATTTCTCGTTGTCGATCTGTTCCTCGACACCGGGGCGTGGAATATTTTCTGCAAACTCGTAGCCGGTATAGATCCCATACGAGGGCGAGCCAGTAGCAGCGAGTACGGCGCGCATCTTGAACATCGGCGCGCCGCCGCGCTGCATGTCCGGCGTCAGGATGTCGTGCGTGGTGGGCCAGAAATTGGGTCGCATATAAAACGAACTTTCGCCAGCCAGTTCCTCGAGGTACTCCGCCATTTGCTCGGCGTCTTGGCGCCAGGTGAAGTACGTGTAGCTCTGTTGGAAGCCAATTTTTGCCAGGGTGTGCATCATCGCGGGCCGCGTGAATGCCTCGGACAGGAAGATCACGTCCGGGTGGCTCGCGGCAATGTCTGCCAGCAGCCACTCCCAGAACGTCAGTGGCTTGGTGTGAGGGTTATCAACCCGGAACAGGGTGACTCCCGCGTCGATCCAGACCTGCAAAACGTCGCGCACTGCGTTCGTGATGCCGATGGGGTCGTTGTCGAAGTTCAGTGGGTAAATGTCCTGGTACTTCTTGGGAGGATTCTCCGCGTAAGCAATAGTACCGTCGAGCTGGGTAGTGAACCATTCGGGATGTTCAGTGACCCAGGGGTGGTCCGGGGAGCATTGCAGAGCGAGGTCAAGCGCCACCTCGAGACCGTTTTCGCGCGACTTCTTGACGAAGTTCTTGAAGGTGCGCATCGTGCCCAGGTCGGTGTGGATCGCATCGTGGCCACCGTCGGCGCCTCCGATGGCGTAGGGGCTTCCAGGATCGCCTGGTTCGCACGTGAGCGAGTTGTTGCGCCCCTTGCGGTGAGTGAGGCCGATGGGGTGAATTGGGGTGAGGTACACGACGTCAAAACCCATGGCGGCAATTCCAGGCAAGCGCTTGGCTGCGGTGGTGAACGTACCGGGCGTCCATGCACCGGTGCGGGCATTGCGCTTCGCACCCTCAGAACGCGGGAAGATCTCGTACCACGCCGATACCAGCGCTTTCTCGCGCTCGACACGAAGGGGGTAGTCCGCGGAACTGCTAACCCAGTCACGCAAGGGCGCGGCGGTCAGGATCGCGGTGACGTCTTTGGCGAGTGCGGGCGCGAGCCTCTCGGCGGGATTCTGTTTGCGGTCATTCAGTGCGGCAATCGCACCGCGAAGTACCTTCTGTTGGCTCGCAGGACGCTTGACCTCTGCGACAGCTCTTGTCAGTACCTCAACGCCTTCATCGAGCATGAGCTGTACGTCGACTCCAGCCGGAACCTTGAGTCCCGCCGCGTGTGCCCACGTTGCTGCGGGATCGGACCACGCCTCGACACGGAAGTGGTGGAGTCCCTCGTGGATCGGAACGAACGAGCACAGGTACCGGCTTTTGCCAAAGTCGTCGACCGGCATCGGGTGGGTGCTATGAGTGCCATCAGGGTGAGTAATGACGACGGTGGCGCCCTCGGAGTCGTGACCCTCGCGGAAGATTGTTGCGGTAATGGGAACCGCCTCGCCTACGACGGCCTTGGCGGGCCAACGGCCTTCTTCAAGTGAGGGTTGGACGCCGACAATGGGGATGCGTCCGATGGACATGTCGCGTGGTTGCTCCATGCACCGAACCTACCGGTGATTGAGCGGCTTGTGTAGCGCCCCGGCGGCTCTGAGCGCAACAGTGGCCTCAAGCGCTGTCGCGGACGACCAAACTGGTGGGCAAGGTGACCGACTTGCTGGTGCCGCCTTCGATCACGTGCAACAGCAACCCGACCATTTCCGCACTGATCTGCTCGAACGGCTGCCGCATGGTGGTGAGCGGCGGTTCGAGGGTGGAGGCCAGGCCCGAGTCGTCGAAGCCGATGATTGCGACGTCCTCGGGGATGCGTTTTCCAGCTCTTCGCAAAACTCCCACGGCGCCCGCAGCCATCAAGTCTGAAGCGGCGAAGACGGCGTCGATGTCCGGCGCGCGTTCAAGCAGCGCAGACATGGCTGTCGCGCCGGATTCCATTGAGTAGTCGCCCTCTTCCACCAGCGTTGAGTCGAACGCGTCCCCGAGTTCGTCGCTGAACCCGACTAGGCGATAACGCCCGCCGGGGGTGTCAGCGGGTCCCGTGATGGTTGCGATGCGCTGATGGCCGCGGCTGATCAGGTGACGGGTCGCCGAGCGGGCCGAGGCGATCTCGTCCACGGAGACAGTAGGCAGGTCGCTCGCGTGGCCGAGGGGGATTCCACACGCGACCGTCGGCACACCCGTGGCAAGCAAGGTGTCGAGCAGCGGATCGGACTCGTGCGAGGAAATTAGCAGTACACCGTCGACGTGCCCCGCACCCAGATAATGGGCCACGTTGTCGCGTTCCTCGGCTGAGCCCGCAACGAGGAGCACCAGCGTCATGTGACGCTGTGCGAGCGCTTGCGCGGCGCCTCGCAACAAAATCGAGAAGGTGGGGTCAGCGAAGAGCAGGTGCTGTGGTTCAGTCAGCAAGAACGCTACGGAGTTGGTCCTACCAGTCGCGAGGCTACGAGCAGCGGCATTGGCGTAGTAGCCCGTGGATTGGATCGCGGCCTCGACGGCTGCCTTCGCGTCCGGAGAGACCCAGTGGCCGCCATTAATCACTCGCGATACGGTCCCGCGCGAGACTCCTGCCGCGGCGGCGACGTCGCGAATAGTGGGCTTGCGCCTGGCGGTCGGAGTGGTTTCCACGTGGTGAGCCTAGCGGCAATTCTCGACATCCGCACGAAACGAGCGCGCAATCAACTGGGAACGGTCACAGTTAGGTAACAAGGAGGCTTTCGGCTTGCAGGGGGAGGACAATGTGAGATAGAACTGTGACCGGTCACAGTTGTGACACAGGTTTAACACAGCGTGGTGGGTCAGTGGCAGGCAGGAGTGGTTCGCACCGACGCGGGCCGCATCACACCGCAGTTTCGCAATGAGGCATCACACACAAAGGAGTGGCATGACGACGCAAGGCACTTGGCCAAGCGTTCCAGGCATCGCGTACGGCGGGGACTACAACCCCGAACAGTGGCCGCGAGAGACCTGGGACGAGGACGTCGCGTTGATGCGCGAGGCCGGAGTTAACCTTGTCAGTGTAGGAATCTTCTCCTGGGGTTTGCTCGAGACCAGCGAGGGCATCTTTGATTTCGCGTGGCTTGACGAAGTGATCGACCTCCTGCACGCGAACGGTGTCGCAGTCGACCTCGGCACCCCCACCGCATCGGCGCCGGCCTGGATGTTTGCCAACTACCCCGATGCGCGCGCCGTGAGCGCCGACGGAACCGTCCTTGGCTTCGGCTCGCGCGGCATGATGTCGCACACGCATCCGGCCTACCGCGCCGGCATTGCCCGCATCGCGGGAGCGCTCGCGGATCGCTACGCCGCGCACCCCGGCGTGGTCATGTGGCACGTTCACAACGAGTACGGCGTCCCGGTCGGCGAGGACTTTTCCCCCGCGTCGGTAGCCGCCTGGCGCGAGTGGCTCGCCGACCGATACGGATCTGTTGCCGGTCTTAATGCCGCGTGGGGCACCGCGTTCTGGGGCCAGCACTATGAGCAGTGGGACCACGTCGTCGCACCGGCAGCCACCGCGTCCACCCCGAACCCCGCGATGAAGCTCGACTGGGCGCGCTACACGGACGACCAACTCCGCGCGTGCTACCGGACCGAGCGCGACGCGATCCGTGCGCATAGCGACAAGCCGGTCACTACCAACTTCATGGCTCACCAGTCCTGGAACCTCGACCTGTGGAAGTGGGCCGAGGAAGTCGACATTGTCGCCAACGACCACTACCTGTGGGCTCAGGACCCCGAGTCTCACGTCGGGCTCGCGCTCGCGGCGGACCTCACCCGTTCGGTCGCAGGTGGCGCGCCGTGGATCCTCATGGAGCACTCGACGTCGGCAGTGAACTGGCAGGGCCGCAACATCGCGAAGCGCGCGGGAGAGATGTCTCGCAATTCCCTGTCGCACTTCGGCCGCGGCGCCGATGCGGTGCTCTTCTTCCAGTGGCGCGCCTCACGCTCGGGAGCGGAGAAGTTCCACTCCGCGATGCTGCCGCACTCGGGGCCCGAATCCCGCGTGTTTCGGGAGGTCGTGGCACTGGGTTCTCAGCTCGGAGCGCTCGAGGAGGCCAAGGGCTCGCTCGTCGAGGCCGACGTGGCCGTGCTCTACGACTGGGAGTCACTTTGGGCGCAGGATCTCGAGTGGCGTCCCTCAGACGACGTCCAGTTCCGCGAGCGCATGCGGACCTACTACGAGCGCCTATGGCGTGACGGCGTAATGGTCGATTTCGCGCACCCGACGCACGACCTCAGTGGCTACAAGATGGTCGTCGCCCCGGCGTCGTACCTCTTGACGGCCGAGGCCGGCGAGAACCTCGCCCGCTACGTGGAGGCCGGCGGCACGCTCGTCGTGTCCTACTTCTCCGGAGTGGTCGATGCGAACGAGGCCGTGCACGAGGGTGGTTACGGCGCTCCACTCAAGGAGGTGCTCGGGCTCACTGTCGCGGAGTATTTGCCGATGCGCGATCAGGGGATCGCAAAGATCGCCTGGACGCACGGCGACGGGCTCACGTTGGCCGCCGATGTGTGGCAGGAAGATTTGATTCTCGACGGCGCCGACGTGATGGGAACGTACATCGACGGCCCCGCCGCTGGGCTGCCGGCGATCACTCGCAACTCACTCGGCTCGGGCAGCGGGTGGTACGTCAGCACGCGCCTCAGCGTTGACGAGCTCGCACCCCTCATGAGCGCCTCCTACGCGGATGCCGGCATCGTGCCTCCTGGTTACCCAGAGGGGTTCGAGGTGATCACCCGACGCGGCATCGACGCCGATTATGTGATCGCTTTGAACCACTGCGACGCGCCCGTGGCGCTCCAGGTGCAGGGCACAGAAATGTTCACCGGGCGCGACGTCGCACGGGAGCTCACCATCGTCGCCGGCGGCTGTGCCGTCGTGCGCACAACGAAGTCACGCGAAGGGGGTGCGCCACTGACTTGACTTCTTGCGGCGCCGTTGCCCCAAGCATCGGCGCCCGTCGCTCGTTACCACCGCGGCCGGGTCGCCCGACTCGTCGCAAGCATGAAAAGTCGCAACGTCGCGTATTCCACCAGAAGCGCGCACCGTGACCTCACTCTGGAAGGAAAGCACATGCGTAACAAGTTTGGAATTGGCGTCGCAGTAGTCGCGACAGCCGCACTCATTGCTGGTTGCAGTTCGGATCCCGAACCCGCAGCATCGGCTTCAACTGAGCCTTCGTCCTCTGCCTCAGCCTCTGAGGCACCTGCCATCGATGGCACCGGTGTCGAGCTAGTGGTGTGGACCGACGCTGAGCGCGAAGGTGCGCTCAAGGCGGCGGCCGTGCAGTTCGAGGCGGACACCGGGGCCACTGTCACCTTGGTTCAGAAGAACTTTGAAGACCTGCGCAACGATTTCATTGCCCAGGTTCCCACCGGCGAGGGCCCTGACATCACTGTCGGAGCACACGACTGGCTTGGCGCACTCGTCACCGCAGGTGTGGTCAACACCATCGACCTGGGTGACCGCGCAGGCGAGTTCCAGGAGGTCGCGATCGACGCGATGACGTACGACGGCCAGCTCTACGGTCTGCCGTACTCGACTGAGGCGATTGCCCTCATCCAGAACGTCGACCTCGTTGGCGACACTGCTCCCACCACATGGGACGAGATGATTCAGATGTCAAATGACGCTGGTTTCGAGGATCGCCCCTTCATCCTGTTCACCAACGGCGCCGCCGGTGACGGCTACAGCGCTTACCCGCTGCAGACCTCGTTCGGTGCTCCCGTGTTCGTTCAGGACGAGTCAGGTTCGTACACGACTGAGGTCGGTATGGGCGGCGACAACGGTGAAGCGTTCGCGCAGTTCCTCTACGACAACGGATCGGCCGGAACCGGTATCTTCTCCGACACTATTGACTACGACACCTCGAATGAGCTCTTCGCTTCAGGCGAGTCGCCGTTCATCATGCAGGGTCCCTGGATGCCGTTCTTTGACGACTCCGACATGAACCTTGTGGTCTCGGCTATGCCGACTGCCGGTGGCGAGACTGCGGCACCGTTCGTCGGTGTGCAGGGCTTCTACCTCAGCGCACAGAGCGAGAACACGCTGCTTGCGAACGAGTTCCTCACCAACTACATGTCCACCGAGGACGCACAGCGCACGCTGTACGAAGCAGACCCCCGCCTGCCCGCGCTGAGCGCATTGGCAGACGAGGTCTCGTCCGACCCGATCACCGCAGGCTTTGTTGCCTCCGCGGCGAACGGTGTCCCGATGCCGTCCATCCCTGAGATGGGCAACGTGTGGGACCTGTGGAACGCAGCTGAAATCCAGATCATCACAGGTGCAGAGCCTGCGTCGACCTGGAGCAACATGGTCACCGAGCTCGAAGCTTCGCTCGAAGGCTAAAGTCAAGAGCGGGGTAAGCCGTCACCGCGGCTTACCCCGCTCTCCCAGCCGGACGCCACGTCCGGATATGTTTTGACACGACACAGGAGAGACAATGTCGAACGACGCGACCGTCGCGCTCAAGCAGTCGGGTAGCAGTCCGGCTCCCCGCGAGTCACACGCGCGCAACTGGCGTGGTCTGGGGTGGGGCTTCATCGTGAAGCTCATGCTGATGGCCATCGCGAACGCGCTCGGCATCACCATCATCCTGGCGGCGTATAACGTCGAGGCCTGGGTCATCCTTGGCGCCTCCGTTGTGTTGCTGATCGTTGCGGACCTCATCTACTTCATGAAGCGCACTCTGCCGCTGAAGTACATGTTCCCGGGACTGCTCTTTCTCTTCGTCTTTCAGATTTTCACCCTGGGGTACACCGGATACGTCGCATTCACCAACTACGGCACGGGGCATGCCGGCAGTCAGCAGCAGGCCGTCGACGCCGCCCTGATTCAGGACGAGCGTCGCGTCGATGACTCGCCCACGTATCCGCTCGCAGTGGTGCGTGACGGAGACACCATCGGATTTGCCATCAATGCCGACGGATTTGTCCAAGTCGGCACCGAAGAGGAGCCACTCGCTGCGGTCGACGGTGCCGTGGTGAATGACTCCGGAACCCCCACCGAGGTACCCGGCTGGGAACTCGTTCCCAGGGCTGACCTCTTTAGCGACCAAGCGCTTCAGGACGCCGTGGTGAGCCTTCGCGTTCCCGTTTCTGAGGATGCCGAGGACGGATCGATCCGCACCCGCGAGGGCGCCACGGGCGCCATCTACACGTCGTCGCTGGTGTGGGACCCGGACGCGCAGACCCTCACGGATACCGACACGGGCGTGGTCTACGAGGCCAATGGTGAAGGCAATTTTGCTACCGCAGACGGCGCTCAGTTGCCTGCCGGTTGGGTGGTGACTGTCGGCTTTGACAACTTTGTCAAGGCGGTCACCGACACTGCACTCGCAGGACCGTTGCTGAAGGTGACGGGGTGGACCTTCGCGTTCGCGCTCCTCACGGTGCTCACCAGCTTTGGTCTGGGGCTATTGTTCGCGATCATCTACAACGACCAGCGCGTCAAGGGCCGGAGGTTCCTGCGTACGCTGTTCATCCTGCCGTACGCGTTCCCAGCGTTCATGTCCGCCTTGCTGTGGCGCGGCATGCTGAACCGCGAGTTCGGAATCGTGAACGACTGGTTCTTCTTTGGCGCGGACATCAACTGGCTTGGCGACCCCATGCTCGCGAAGTTTGTGATTCTGTGGGTCAACTTGTGGCTGAGCTACCCGTACTGGTTCCTGGTCTGCACGGGCGCGCTCCAGGCGCTGTCGACGGAAACTCAGGAGGCGGCACGTATCGACGGCGCTGGTCGCTGGCGCATGTTTCGCTCCATCATCTTGCCGCTGCTCCTGGTCTCGACCGCGCCACTCGCGATTGCATCGTTCGCCTTCAACTTCAATAACTTCACGATCATCTACATGCTGACTGAAGGCGGCCCACCGTTCCCCGGGACAAGTGGGCTTGGCTCCACAGACATCCTGATCTCAGCGATCTACAGCATCTCCGGGGTTGACGGGGGTGTGGCCGACTACGGCCTTGCGTCGGCACTATCCATCGTGGTCTTTGTGATTGTCGGCATCATCTCCGCAATCGCGTTCCGCCAGACCCGCAAGCTCGAGGAGATCTAGAGATGTCCGCGCAGACTCACACCGCCGCCCGCCGTTCGCCCACGCGCCGTAGCCGTTGGTGGGGCGAGGTGGGCTGGAAGTACCCCGTTGCCGCCATCATCATCTTCTACGCCGTGTTCCCCTTGGTGTACGTCGTGTCGGCGTCGTTGTCTGACTCCGGCAGCTTGTCGGGATCCACATCAATGTTCAGCGACATCTCGTTCGCCAACTTTCAGGCGTTGAACGAGACCAAGTTCTGGACGTGGGTGGGTAACACGCTCATCGTGGGAATCGCGTCGGCCTTTGGTGCAGTCGTGATGGGGGCGGCGGCAGCGTACGCTTTCTCGCGATTCCGCTTCAAAGGCCGCAGGCCAGGTCTGACGACCCTGCTGATTGTCCAGATGTTCCCGCAGACCGTGGCGTTCGTGTCGGTATTCCTGCTGCTGACCGCGCTGGGCAACGTCGTCCCTGCGCTTGGTATCAACTCCAAGATCGCGCTCATCTGCGTGTACTTGGGAGGGGCATTGGGTGCCAACACGTTCCTCATGTACGGGTTCTTCAACTCTGTGCCAAAGGAAATTGACGAGTCGGCCAAGATCGACGGCGCGACGCACTCGCAGATCTATTGGCAGCTCATCATGCCGCTCGTGACGCCGATCCTTGCGGTGGTGGGACTGCTCGCGTTTATCTCCGCATTCGGGGACTTTATCTTGGCAAAGATTGTGCTGGTGTCGGACGATCAATGGACGCTCGCCGTGGGCATGTATCAGTGGGTCTCCAATCAGCTCACCAGTAACTGGGGGCTGTTCGCGGCTGGCGCGGTGATCGCGTCGATTCCGGTGCTCGCACTTTTCCTTGCCTTACAGAAGTACATCGTGGGAGGCCTGACGGCCGGCTCGGTGAAGGGCTAGCCGTCAGGAATGACAAGCATTACCGCTAGCGGAGCGGGGGCCCGCTAGCGCGCATACCCGGCCGACGCCCGTCGGGCCGGATTGGTCAAAGAAGATCGAAGGGATCCACACATGCGAAGCAAACTGGGAGCGGTCACAGCCGCCAGTGCACTCGCGGTAGGGATGGTCGCGCTCGCGCCCGTCGCCATTGCCGCAGACGATGAGCCGGTCGAGGCGGGGATCACAGTCCCCAAGGTCGAGGGGATGACCGACGACTTCATCAACGGAGCGGACTTCTCCTCCGTCCTGTCTTTGGAAGAGTCGGGTGTGATCTTCCGCGATGACAACGGTGACCCGGCCGACCTTTTTGAGGTGCTGGCAGATCACGGAGTCAACTACGCGCGAATCCGCGTATGGAACGAGCCGTTCGACCTCGACGGCAACGGCTATGGCGCAGGCAATGTCGACGCCGAGCGGGCCACAGAAATTGGTAAGCGCGCCACTGAGGCCGGCATGAAGGTGCTCGTCGACTTCCACTACTCCGACTTCTGGGCCCACCCGGGTCAGCAGAAGCTACCGCGCGCATGGGCCGGTATGACGCTCGACGAGCGCGTCGATGCCCTCCACGACTACACCGCCGACACCCTGAAGATGATGAACGACGCTGGCGTCGACATTGGCATGGTGCAGATCGGCAATGAGACCACCGGCGGCGAGATCGCGGGCACGCAGGGCTGGGACAACACCGCCCGCCTTTTCCAGGCCGGCTCCGAGGCGGTCCGCGAGACGTTGGACAGCGACGTCAAGGTGGCCGTGCACTTCACCAACCCCGACCGCGCAGGTCAGTACGCGTCGGTCGCCAAGGCGCTCGACGACCGCGGTGTCGACTACGACGTGTTCGCCAGCTCGTACTACGCGTTCTGGCATGGCACGCTCGACAACCTGACGACTGTGCTGAATCAGGTCGCGACCACCTATGACAAGGAAGTCATGGTGGCGGAGACCTCGTGGAACTACACGCTTGAAGACGGCGACGGTTACCCGAACACCATCCGTTCCAGCACGGCGAGCGACAAGTACTCGTCAAGTGTCCAGGGCCAAGCGCTCGCGATTCGCGACGTCATGCAGGCGGTGGCGAGCGTGTCCGACGGCAAGGGGCTTGGCACCTTCTACTGGGAGCCGGCATGGCTGCCCGTGGGTCCGCCGAGTGGCTACGACGCGAACTGGGAGAAGTGGGAGGAGGACGGCTCCGGTTGGGCGAGCACCTACTCCGAGTACTTCTTTGATCCCACCAACGCCGTGCCGGGCTATGCCGATGTCTACGGTGGTTCAAGCTGGGACAACCAGGCGTTGTTCGACTTTGACGGCAACCCATTGGAGTCCCTCAGCGTGTACGAATATGCACGCACCGGTTCCGTTGGGCCCCGCGAGTTCGATTCCGTGGTCTCTCCCTCGATCACGGTGACCAACGGCGACACCATCACGTTGCCTGCGGCTGTCGACGTTCGCTACACGGACGGTGTGACGGAAAGCCAGACCGTGACGTGGTCTGCGTCGACCTCGTGGATCACCGGACCGGGTGTCTACTCCGTGTCAGGAAAGACGTCGGCCGATGTCGCGGTGACCGCTACGGTCACTGTGCTTGAGCAGGGCAGCTCAGGTGAGAACTTCGTGGTCAATTCCGGCTTTGAAACCGGGGTATCGCCGTGGGTCGGCCGCGGATCTGGCTACACGATTAGTGCTACCGACGATCCGTTCGCCGGTTCGCGGTCTACGCACTTCTATTCGTCGAATGCATTTACGTTCGGGTTCGAGCAGCGGCTGACGGGCGTGCCGTCCGGCACGTACCGCTTGTCCGCAAAGGTCCAGGGCGGCAGTGCTGGTCCCGACGACACCATCGTCTTCTCTGCACAGTCCGGTATCTCCACCGTGAGCGCGGATGCGACTCTGGGTGGCTACCTCGTGTGGCAGACGCCCACGACGGACCTGATCAACGTGGGCGCCGATGGCACGGTCATCATTGACGCCGCGCTGAGCCTCTCCGCTGGTGCATGGGGAACGATCGACAACGTCTCGCTGATCGCGGACACCCCCGTGACCGAGGCTGACACGTCCGCGTTGGACTCAGCCGTGGTGGAGGCCGAGGCGGTAGATCGTGACGCCTACTCTGCGGCGTCGGTTGCCACGCTCGACAAGGCACTGGCACGCGCCAGTTTTGTGGTGAACTCGCCGAGCCCAAGCCAAGCGGCTGTTGACGGCGCGGAGCAACAGCTGCGTGGCGCCATTGAGGGTTTGACGACCGGGGAGCCGACGGTCCCTGACCCCACGGCTACGCCCGTTGAGCTCTCCGTTGTCGAAGGTGACGCGATTGAGTTGCCGTCTACCGTCACAGTGGTGGCCGAGGACGAGTCGACAACGAGCGAGTCTGTCGCCTGGGACGACGTGCTCGACCTGATTGCCTCGCCCGGTATCTACACCGTTCACGGCGTCACCGAGAATGGCTGGCCGGTGACTGCGACGGTCACCGTGACGGCAAAGAACTGGATCGTCAACGGTGGATTCGAACAGGGCGTTGACGATGTCACGCCGTGGGAGATCGTGGCAGACCCGTGGCCCACGCCCGAGCAGGGCAACGGTTGGGTCGCTGACAACCCGGACGTGCGGGGTGCATTTGCCCTGAACGGCTACGTGGCAGAGGAGTCGGCAGGTGGACTGCCGTTCACACTGACCGCAACGCAGAACGTGACGGGACTCGAGCCCGGCATGTACCGCTTCAGCGTCTCGACCACGGGTGGCACCAACTCTGGAACCCAGGGCGTGGCCTCGATCGAGACCTCGGAAGGCACCCTGAGTGACACGCTTGAGTTGAACGGGTGGCGCGTGTGGGATGACGCCCAGCTTGACATCGAGGTAGGCGACAACGGCGTGGCGACTGTCGCCTTGGGTGGAGATTTCACCTACGGCGACTGGGGCTACTTTGACGATGCGTCGCTAGTGCGCATCGCCGATGCCGTCGAGGCGGATACCTCGGAGCTTGAGTCCGCAATCGGGGACGCTGATGCAGTAGATCGTGGAAACTTCGCCACGGAGTCGCTGCGCGTGCTCGATCTGGCCGTCCAGCGCGGCCAGATCATCATCGACGCGTCTCGTAAGACTCAGGGGCAAGTCGACGACGCCGCACGGGCAATTGTTGGCGCGATCGCTGCGCTTGACGAGATCGAGGTTACTGAACCGGAGCCCACTCCGTCGGTCACGCCGGAGCCCACCACGGACCCTGAGCCCACCACGGACCCATTGGCGCCTTCGTCGCCGGAGCCCACGCCAAGCGCAGAGCCAAGTGAGCAGCCGACTGCCGGACCAGGGGAAGAGGGTCAGACGCGCTTTATCGTGCCGTCAGGCCCCATTCAGCCCGGCGACACCATCACCCTGACTCTGGTGAACGTGCCAGGCAAGCAGGTTGAGATTGGGATCGCCAGCACGTATCAGCAGCTGGCGCTCGCCCCCGTGGTAGATGGCACCGCTACGGCGACGGTCACTATCCCGGTTGACCTGGAGCCGGGCGTCCATCACCTGCGCGCCTACGACGACGCCGGCAACCTGCTGGCCGAGTACGAGGTCACTGTGACGGCAGCTGACGATTCAGCTACCGGGGGTGAGCTGTCGACCACGGGAGCAGATGCCGCGCTGCTGAGCGGCCTTGCGCTCGCACTTCTAGCAGCGGGCGTACTGATCACCCGCCACAACCGTCGCCGCACGCTGCAGTAGGCGTCGAGGCGACGTAAGCGACGCCGGTCTGATGGGTCCCCCCGGTCTCGTCAGACCGGCGTTGTCACGTACTAGCTGAGGTACAGCCGCATGCTGGCCGCGACAAGGTCCTGTGTCTGGCCGGGGTTGATCAGTTCGTCGGTGGCCTCGCTAGGCGATTCCCAAGCGCTGTCCCACGCCAAACGCCACGGGGCCCCGGCATCGTCCGGAATGGTGACTGTTGTGCCCACACGGGAACCGTTAATGACCACGAGCGCGTCGGCCTGGTCATCCTCAGCAAGTGAGCGCATGAACTGCAGGGCACGCGTGGACGGATCGTCCCACCAGCCCTCGTCCTCATGGGAGCCATCGGCCTTGAACCAGGCCGAGTCGGCACGGAATTTGCCATCGGTGGGGTCTTCGTCAACGCCGTCGTAGAACTTGCGCGGGCGCAGCACGCGGTGAGTGCGACGTAGATGAGTGAGGTGCGCAATCGAGTCGCGCAGATTGTGTTGCCACTCGTCCATCTCCCAGTTGACCCAAGAGATCTCGTTGTCCTGGCAATACGCGTTGTTGTTGCCGCCCTGGGTGCGTCCAATTTCATCGCCACCCAACAGCATCGGCGTTCCGGCGGCAAGCAGCGTGGTGCCGAGCAAGTTCCTCAGCGACTTGCGGCGGGCCGTCAGTATCTCTGCATCGTCCGTCGGGCCCTCCGCACCGTGGTTGTACGAGCGGTTGTTGTCGGTGCCGTCGCGGTTATCCTCGCCGTTGGCGTCATTATGCTTGTGCGAATATGCGGTGAGGTCGTAGCCAGTGAAGCCGTCGTGCGCCGTGACAAAGTTCACCGATGCAACGGGGCCTCGCATACCCCACGGCTCCGAGTGCCCAAAGAGGTCGGCTGAGCCCGCCAGACGGGTCGCGAGTTCGGGAGCGGTGGGATGGTTGCGGCTGCCCTCCTTGCCCACGCCGGTCTGGAGCCAGAAAGAGCGAGCGTAGTCGCGGAAGCGGTCGTTCCATTCGGACATGGGTTGCGGGAAGTTGCCCACCTGCCAGCCGCCCAGGCCGACGTCCCACGGCTCCGCGATGAGCTTGACGCCGCTGAGGACCGGGTCGGTGATCAGCGCGACCAAGAACGGGTGGTCGGAGGAGAATCCCTGGCCCGTGCGCCCAAGCGTCGCCGCGAGGTCGAACCGGAAGCCATCAACGCCCATCCCCTTGACCCAGTGGCGCAGGGAATCCAGCGCCATCTGGGTGACGCGTGGGTGGCCGAAGTCGAGCGTATTGCCTGTGCCCGTGGTGTCGTCGTAGTGCTGGGGTGAGTGTCGCTGGTTGCGGTAGTAGGTGAGGTTGTCAAGGCCCTTCCAGCTGAGCACTCGGTCCGTGGATGAACCCTCGCAGGTGTGGTTATAAACGACGTCGAGGATGACCTCGAGCCCTGCCTTGTGGAGCAGATCGACCATGCCGGCGAACTCCTCCTGCACGGCCTGTGCGCCCGCTGCGCGTGCGTCCGCGGTCGCGTAGGCCGCGTGAGGCGCGAAGAAGCCAAGCGTTGAGTAACCCCAGTAGTTGGTGAGGTCGGAGTGCTCAAGGTGCGGCTCGTTGGCAAAGGCCTGGATAGGCAATAGCTCGACCGCAGTCACTCCAAGCGACGTCAGGTACTCGACCGACGCCGGGTGCGCCAGGCCCGCGTAGGTGCCGCGAAGGTGTTCGGGGACGCCGGGCATGAGCTGCGTGAAGCCCTTGACGTGGATCTCGTACACGACGGAGTCGACCCACGGCACGCGTGGATTGGGGTGTTTCCAGTCGTGGCCGGTCTTGGTTGTGATGACCGAGCGCGGCATTTGAGGGGCAGAATCGGCGGTGTCCCGGGTGCTCAGCAACACCTTGGATTCTGGATCGGTCATGTGGGCGACAGTCCCGTCGATGCCGCGACCGTAAGGGTCCAGGAGCAACTTGGCGGGGTTATAGCGGTGCCCGTGCTTGGGACGCCAAGGGCCATGCGCGCGCAGACCGTAGCGCTGGCCCGCGTTCAGGCCCGGAATGAAGGCATGCCAATTGCCAGTGTCGGGTCCAAGAAGGTCGATTCGAGTCTCTTGGCCGTCGTCGTCAAAGAGACACAGTTGCACGCCGGTGGCGTGGGCTGCGTAAACCCCGACTGTGGCTCCGCCGTCAACCAGGTGGACTCCCAGCCGATGCGGCGTGGGGGAAGGCTGAACGGTGGGGGCGGTAGTGGTGTTGGTCTCTGTAGTCATTGACCTATTGTGCAGGACCGCCATGTCGCTAGTGTGAACGACGCGTTCCGACTTTGCTCAGGTCAATGCCGGTGCCTAAGGGTTGCGCCAGCCGAGGGCGCGGGACCCTTCCGCGCGCTCGCAGTTGGGTGTGCGCGGGGATGGACCCCAGCGATTAACTCGCTACGCGACCTGCGGCAGAGGCGATGCTCAGCCACGTGTGCTCGACGCCCTGGAAGCACCAGCCCAGCTTTGGGGCATTCTTAGATATCCAGATTGCGGGCACACGGCGGTTTCCCTCGTGAGAGCCCGCCAGCATGAAGCAGTGGTTCTTCATCAACTTGTCCGGATAGGCAACGTTGAATGACAGCCCCTCGGCAATGGTCAACACAGTGCGGGCCCGCTCAGCGATGATTGGCGTTGCGTTCATCGGCTTGACGTTCTTGAACTCATCTCCGCGCTCGACGTCGAGTAGTAGGTACACGGGGGCATCGGGGATTCCAAGACCGTCGATGGCTCGGTACGGCGCGAGTCCGTTGTCACCGTAGTTGCGATCCAGGATGCCCTCCTTCTTGCCCCGCCCCGCCCGCAACATCGGCACGCGTTCTTCTGGAGGGACCAGCGCATCGGCGATTACGGCGACGAACGGCACGCGGTTCCCTGTGACCGTGAGGTTGAGGCCTGCCGCGACGGCATCAGCGAGGGGGCGCTCAAGCGGCGCGAACAGGGCGCGGAATGCTGCCTCGTCCAGGCAGGCTAGTGCGGGGTAGCCCAAGGCGACATAGGTGTCGATCTGCCTCGCCAGTTCGTCGGTTGGGTCACTGATCTGTGGGGCGTCGGGCGAAGTGGAGGCGGAGGTGGTTGCGGCTGGCATGGCGCTCCTTGCGAACTCTGGGGTGGGGTGAGCACCTAACGCATCGCGCGACTTATCCGTTCCGAGGGCACTACGAAGGGTGGACTAGCACCCAAAGCGGGTGAGGGCATGAGGGGACCCGCCGGTAGTCTGTACTTATGCGAATTCTGGTCACAGTAAAGTTCACGCCCGATCTGCAGTCGAACCGTTCCTTTAGCGACGGCACCGTCATCCGTACGGCGGACGATGGCTCCATGAACGAGTTGGACGAGAACGCAGTCGAGGCAGCCTTGCAGTTGGTTGAGGCCGCGGGCGAGGGCGAGGTTTACGCACTTACCGTGGGTGGGCCCGACGCCGTGGCCGCCGTACGCAAGGCGCTTCAGTTGGGCGCGAACCACGCCATCCACGTGAGCGACGGAGCCGCAGCCGGTTCAGACGTCTTCGGCACCGCAGCGGTGCTGGCTGCAGCGATCCGAAAGGTGCACGACGAGGCGCCGTTGGATCTGGTGATCACCGGAATGGCGGCGCTCGACGGCCTGACCTCAATGCTGCCCACCGCGCTCGCTGCCGAGCTCGACTGGGCGCAGCTGACCCTCGCATCGTCGCTCGAGGTCGCGGACGGCCAAGCAACCATCGTGCGCAACTTGCCCGACGCCGCCGAGACCGTCACTGCGCCGCTGCCCGCAGTGGTGTCGGTGACTGACGAGCTCAATAAGCCGCGTTACCCCAACTTCAAGCTGATCATGGCGGCCCGCAAGGCCGAGGTGGCGACCTGGTCGCTTGCCGACCTCGGGGTGGAGCCCATGTCAGTGGGTGCCGGCGCGGCGCGCACCACGGTGGTCGACGCATCCGAGCGGCCCGCGCGCGCGGATCAAAAGATTGTGACCGACAAGGGGCAAGGTGGCGCCGAGCTTGCCGCGTTCCTCATTGAGAAGGGCCTGGCATGAGCAACGTGACCATTGCAGTATTGATCGAGCAGCGCGACGGCGCGGTGGCGCGTCCCTCGCTCGAGGCGCTCACGCTCGCGCGCACGCTGGGAACGCCAGTGGCGGTATGGCTAGGAGTTGATCCCAGCGCCGATGCCATGGCCCAGTTGGCTGAGTACGGCGCCGCCGAGGTTCGCGTCGCGAACATCGGCGCGGAGTCGCGCTACCCGGCGAAGGCTGCAGCTGCCATCGCCGCAGCGACCGAGGATGCGAGGCTGCTGCTGGTGGTATCGACCTTCCTTAACAAGGAGGTCGTGACTCGGCTTGCGGTGACCACCGGAGCGGGCGTCGTCGTTGACGCCGCCGGTGTCGAGTTCGTTGACGGTGAGGTGGAGGCATTTCAGACTGTGTTCGCAGCAACCTGGAACGTGCGCACCCGCATTAGTGGGGGCAAAGCCATCGTCGGCATCCGTCCCAACACGACCACCGCATCGGCCACCGATGTGCCGGGCGCGGCAAGCATCGTCCAGGTTTCGGTGGAACTGCCCGCCACGCGCGAAACCATCACAGCTGTGGAACCCGTTGTTGCCGTCGAGGGTGTGCCGCTGTCCGAGGCTCCGGTAGTAGTGTCCGGTGGACGCGGCACCGGCGGCGACTACGCGCTCGTGACCGAGTTCGCGGAATTGCTTGGCGGGGCCGTGGGTGCGAGCCGCGACGCCACCGACGAGGGCTGGATCAGCCACCAACACATGATCGGCCAGACCGGCACCACCGTGACGCCTGCGCTATACGTTGCGTGCGGGATCTCGGGTGCCGTCCACCACCGTGGCGGCATGCAGGCCTCGGGCACCATCGTGGCCATCAACATGGATCCAGACGCGCCCATCTTTGAAATCTGCGACTTTGGCGTGGTGGGCTCGCTGTTTGATGTGCTTCCCCAGGCCATCGAGGCCGTGAAGGCTCACCGCGCGCTGTAGTTTTGAGGCATGCCCCGCACTTTAAATGACTCCATCCCGCCCGCTTCCGTCCGTGCGGTGATCTTTGACTGCGACGGACTACTCGTGGACAGCGAGTCAGCCTGGAGCCGCGTGCAGTCTGAGGTGTACCGCGGCTACGGGGTGGAATTTACTGATGAGCACAAGCGCGACGTGATTGGGCGTTCAGTCCCGGAAGCGCTCGCCGCGATGGAGCGTCACCTCGACCGCGAGGGTGATGGCGACGCGTTGGGACGCGAAATGTTCCGTCTGTTTGAAATCGAAGCCGAGCCTGGGCACGATGAAATGCCTGGTGCATCGGCGATTGTACGTTCGTGCGCTCGCAGTGTCCCGGTAGCCGTTGCCTCAAGCGCGGACCAGCGCCACTTGGATGCCAATGTCGAGAGCGTGGGGGTGGGCGACCTGTTGCGCGTGCGCGTGAACAGTTCCTCGGTCGCCAACCTTAAGCCCGCGCCGGACCCTTACCTGCTCGCGTGCGAGCGACTAGGTGTCGACCCAACTACCGCAGTCGCGTTTGAGGATTCGGCGACCGGCGCTGCATCCGCAATGGCGGCCGGGCTCAAAGTGATCGCAGTACCCACGGTGCCCGGGACCATCGACGGCGCCGCTTGGGTCGCTAAGTCCTTGCTCGATGACGACGTGGTCGCGTGGGCGGAGCTTCTGGGCGCCTAGTTCGCCGGTTCATACCCCGGTAACGTCTTGTTCGCGCCATGTTAAGCGTCCCACCGAGCGAATGTCGGTGTCGCAAGTTAGCGTGGCACATACCGGACAAAAGGGAGAGCCACAATGGATCGTCGAGCCATCGCCTCAGCCGCACTTGTGAGCCTGGGGGTGAGCGTCGCGATAGCGGTGCCCGCGTCCGCAGCGATTACGGAGGTGGCAGTCGCGAATGACTTGTTCATCTCTGAGTACATCGAGGGCAGTTCGAACAACAAGGCGCTGGAGATATACAACGGCACGGGTGCCGATGTTGACCTCAGTACTTACGCGATCAAACAGTATTCCAATGGGTCCGTGACGGCGGGAGCGACGTTTGCGCTCGCGGGTACCCTCGTGGCGGGCGACGTGTACGTGTTCGCTCACAGTTCTGCCGATGCCGCGATTCTCGCGCAGGCAGACCAGACCACGGGCTCCGGACTTTTCAACGGCGACGATGCGCTGGAATTGGTAAACGGGACGGACACGCTCGATGTCATCGGGCAGATCGGCTTTGACCCGGGCTCTCAATGGGGCGAGGGGCTCACCAGCACCGCTGACAACACGCTACGGCGGCTCGACACTATCTGCTCAGGTGACATAGACGGCGCCGATGCCTTCGACCCCAGTATCGAGTGGACCGGCTTTGACACGAACACCTTTGACGCTCTGGGTTCACATACCGCTACGTGTGACGGCGCCGGTCCTGGCGACGGCGATGGTGACGGAGGCGGCGATGCCGCAACTGCGGCACTGATCAGTGCGATCCAGGGCTCGGGGGAGACTTCGCCTATGAACGGCGAAGTCGTCGTCATTGATGGCGTAGTCGTAGGCGACTTTGAGGGGCCGCAGCCAGCGCTGCGCGGCTTCTACATTCAGGAACAGGACGCCGATGCTGATGGCGACCCGGTGACGTCGGAGGGCATCTTCGTATTCAACAACGGAGCGGATCAAGTCGACCTCGGAGACGAAGTCACCGTCACTGGCACTGTCGGCGAATACCAGGGCCAGACTCAGTTGTCAGCGGTGACGGACGTCACCGTGGTAACTACCGACCAAAGCGTCACACCCGCGAGCGTGTCGCTGCCCTTCGCTACGGCAAATGCTGCGGAAGCGTACGAAGGAATGCTCGTCACCGTGCCTCAGACTTTGTATGTCACTGAGTTGTACCTGCTTGGCCGGTTCGGAGAGCTAACACTGTCAGGAAACGGCAAGTTGGACCAGCCCTCCGCCGTAGTGGCACCAGGCGCGCAGGCCAACGCGCTTCAGGCCGCGAACGACCTGAACAAAATCAAAATAGACGATGCCATTCAGGCCCAGAATCCCGATCCCATCGTGTTCGGAGGCGGGGGAGACCCGCTGACGGCTAATAACCCGATCCGCGGCGGCGACACCATAGACGGGCTGACCGGAGTGATGACGTACACGTGGGCCGGCAACTCCGCATCGGGCAACGCGTACCGCATCCGCCCCGTGGGCGACCTGAGTGACACGGGTCTTGTGCCCGGGGGTGTGGTGCCAGTATTTGAGGCGGCTAACCCCCGTCCTACCCAGGCGCCTGAGGTAGGTGGCTCGCTGACCTTTTCAAGCTTCAATGTGCTCAACTACTTCCTCACGCTGGACGCGAATGGCAACCAGTGCGGACCTGACGGGGCCAAGCAGGGCTGCCGAGGTGCGGACACCGCTGAGGAGTTGGACCGCCAGCGCGCGAAGCTAGTGTCGGCGCTGACCAAGATCGATGCCGATGTGATGGGGCTCATGGAGCTCGAAAACACGACCGGCGTAGAGCCACTTGCGGACATCACCGCATCACTCAACGACGCGCTCGGTGTCGACGCCTACGACTACGTCGACACCGGAGTGATCGGTACCGACACCATCCGTGTAGGAATGATCTATGACACTCGCACAGTCGCGGCGGTCGGCGACTACGCGGTTCTCGATAGTTCTGTCGACTCGCGCTTTGACGACAACCGCAACCGACCCTCGCTCGCGCAGTCGTTCCAGGAAATTGACAGCGGAGAGACTTTCACCGTGGTAGCGAATCACTGGAAGTCCAAAGGCAGTTGCCCGTCCAGTGGTGCGGACGCGGACCAGGGTGACGGTGCAGCGTGCTGGAACGCCACCCGTACTGCGGCCGCCGCGGCAATCGTCGATTGGATCGCTTCCGACCCGACTGGAATCGACGACCCGGACGTGTTGCTGGTGGGGGACTTGAACTCCTACGCCCAGGAGGACCCCATCAACGTGCTTCGCGACGCGGGTCTGACCGACCTTGGCGCAGGCGAATACTCGTACGTCTTCGACGGCCAGTGGGGAACGTTGGACTACACGTTCGCGTCGGCGAGCATCGTTGATCAAATTACTGACGCGGCCGAATATCACCTCAACTCCGATGAGGCCTCGGTCCTGGACTACAACACGGACTTCAAGACCGCCGCGCAAATCGCGAATCTTTATGCGCCGAACGAGTTCCGCACGTCGGACCATGACCCGGTGGTGGTTGGCCTCGACTTGGCTTCCGAGGTTCCAGTTCCTACCTGCTCCGTGGACTACACGGTCCACGGCACATCGCCGGGGGGATTCGTCAGCAAGGTGTGGATCACCAACCTGGCCGACCAGCCAATCAACGGATGGAAGCTCACCTGGGAGTTTACTCAAGGGGAGCAGATCACTCGCCTTAGGGGTGGCACTGTCAGCCAGGATGGGTCGGCCGTGTCCGTGGACAACAAGCACTCGAACTCAAAGATCCGAGCAGGGAAGTCGATTACGTTCGGGTTCTTGGGCAAACAAACGGCCGGGGCGGGAGACGTGAGCGAATTCTCGCTCAACGGCGCCGCGTGCATCGTGCAGGAGCGGCACGCGAAGTAGTGCCTCGCCGCACCCTGGCCTAAAATCAGGAGAATGACCACTCACTACCTCGATCACGCCGCCACAACGCCGATGCTGGAGTCGGCGCGCATGGCGTACTTTGAGGAGTTGGCAAGGGTCGGCAATCCGTCAGCACTGCACAAGGCCGGCCGCCTTGCGCGCTCTGTAGTGGAGGATGCGCGCGAGCGGTTGGCCAAAGCAGTGGGAGCCCATCCCACAGAGATCATCTGGACATCGGGCGGAACCGAAGCCGACAACATCGCGCTGAAGGGTTTGTATTGGGCCCGGCGCAATGCGGATCCCCGCCGCACGCGGATCGTCACTACGTCGATCGAGCACCACGCGGGTATTGACCCCGCGCAGTGGCTAGAGACGGAGCACGGCGCCACCGCTGTCCTTTTGCCCGTCGACCGCGACGGCTTGGTGGACTTGAGTGCGTTGCGCGCCGAGGTCGCGGCGCACTTTGACGAGATCGCCGTCATTTCCGTGATGTGGGCGAATAACGAGGTGGGTGCGATTCAGCCCATCCAGGACATCGTGAACATCGCGACCGAGCATGACATCCCCGTTCACGCCGATGCTGTCCAGGCCGTGGGCCACGTGCCCGTGGACTTCCGGGCGGCGGGGCTGGCCACAATGGCGGTCAGCGCTCACAAGTTCGGCGGCCCGGTGGGAGTGGGCGCCCTGGTCGCGCGCCGCGAGCTCACCATCACTCCGCTCACGCATGGTGGGGGACAAGAGCGCAAGGTTCGCTCCGGCACGCTCAACGCAGCAGGCTTTCACTCGGCCGCGATTGCTGCGCAGGCGGCTGTCGCCGACATCGAACTGGAAGCCAAGCGACTTGGCGCGCTGCAGCGAGACCTCATCGCTCGTGTTCGCGAGGCAATCCCAAGCGCGGTGCTGTCTGGGCCCGAGCCCGGTCCTCTGCGACTTCCCGGCAACGTGCACTTTGTGTTCCCCGGATGCGCTGCCGAGGCCATGATGTTCGTGCTCGACTCGCATGGTGTTCAGGCGTCTAACGGCTCAGCGTGTTCTGCTGGAATCGCGCAACCTTCCCACGTGCTCATGGCGATGGGCCGCACACAAAATGACGCAGCTGCCACCATGCGATTCTCTTTGGGGCACACGTCCACGCAGGCGGACGTAGATGCACTCATCACGATCCTCCCGGATGCGGTGGACCGTGCCCGCAGGGTTGCTGGGACTTTCTCTTCCCAAGCATTCGGGTAGTGTGCACGCGAATCCGCTGACCATCGCTAACGGTGACGTGAAAGGTTCGCGGGAACAAGCCGTCGGTGAGTTTGCCTCGCCCCTTTACACTTGATAGTTCATTTACTTTGGAGGTACCTATGCGCGTGCTTGCCGCATTGTCAGGCGGAGTCGACTCCGCTGTAGCCGCCGCGCGCGCTATCGATGCCGGGCACGACGTGGTGGGCGTTCATATGGCGCTCTCGCGCAATCGTGACGAGTATCGATCCGGATCGCGTGGTTGCTGCTCGATCGAGGACTCGAACGACGCGCGCCGGGCTGCGGACATCCTGGGGATCCCTTACTATGTGTGGGATCTCAGCGACGAGTTCCATGACCTCGTCGTGAAGGACTTCCTGAGCGAATACGCGCAAGGCCGCACCCCCAACCCTTGCGTTCGATGTAACGAGCACATCAAGTTCGACACGCTGCTTGAGCGGGCCGATGCGTTGGGATTCGATGCCGTGGCCACAGGTCACTATGCGCGTATCGATATCCGCGACGACGGGATCCGTGAGCTGCATCGTGCCGCGGATATGGCCAAGGATCAGTCCTATGTGCTTGCGGTAATGGGACCAGACAAGCTGGCCAAGGCGATGTTCCCGCTCGGCGAGATCGAGTCGAAGTCTAAGGTGCGGGCTGAGGCCGCGGCACGTGGACTCGGCGTGAGCAACAAGCCAGACTCGTTCGACATCTGCTTTGTGGCCGATGGCGACACTAAAGGCTTCCTGGAGCGCGCACTGGGGGAGAACCCCGGCGAGATCGTGGATGAGACGGGCGAGAAGGTCGGCGACCACAGTGGCGCGTATTCCTACACCGTCGGCCAGCGCAAGGGCCTGGACATCGGCCGCCCGGCGACGGACGGCAAGCCTCGTTACGTGACCGATGTCAACACCACGACCAACACGATCGTGGTGGGCCCCCAGACGCTTCTCACTGTTTACACGCTCACGGGCGAGGACGTGGTCTGGCTCGCACCCGACATCCCGGCGGTGGAGGCGACCCGGTGTTTTGCGCAGGTGCGTGCCCACGGCGACGCCATCCCCGCGACGGTCCACAGGATCGTTGACGCCGAAGGGTGCGACCGCATGGTGGTCGAGCTCGACGAGCCCATGCGTGGTGTTGCTGCAGGGCAGTCGCTGGTGGTCTACGACGGCACCCGTGTCATAGCCCAGGCGACGGTCGCTAAGCGCAAAATCTAGGCGTTTGATAGCTCCTTACTTCCCTCCTGCACCCATGACTGCAGGTGGATAGAGTAGAGAAATGGCGCGGATGCGACAAGGTGGTCTATTCCACGACACTGAAGATGCCCGTCACGAGCCGCACTCGCATAGTGCGTGACTTCGACCCACACGCAGTGCGGGCGCTCAAGGACTCCAGCACCAAGAATCTGTTAATCAACGGCCCAACGCTGGCGGAGCACGCGCTGCGCTTAGGACTAGTCGGCGAGATAGTGATGTATATCTGCCCCGTCGTCGTTGGCGAGGGGCTCAAGTTCCTTCCCGATGGTCTGGCGCTGGAACTCAACCTGGTGGAGCATCGGCGATTCGCGAGCGGCGTTGTGCTTTTGCGCTACTGCATGGTGTGAGTCCGCCAGTATTCGTCGGGCATAACTCGCGACGCGTGTACGTTTGCTTAGGTGGAACCTGACCTGCAACGAGAGGCCTATCAATGACGTACATTGCCGATGACACCCGCTATGACGGAGCTATGCCGTACCGCCGCACGGGGCGTTCGGGGCTAGATCTACCGCTACTGTCGCTGGGCTTGTGGCACAACTTTGGCGGTGACAGGGCATTCGAGACTCAGCGCCAGATTCTCACCCGAGCCTTCGACCTGGGAATCACACACTTCGACCTCGCGAACAATTACGGTCCGCCGTCCGGCTCCGCAGAAGAGAACTTTGGCCGCATGATGACCACAGACTTCAAGCCCTACCGTGATGAACTCATCATCTCCACCAAGGCCGGGTGGAGCATGTGGCCGGGTCCCTACGGCAGTGGGGGAGGCGGACGCAAGTATGTCACCGCGAGCCTGGACCAGTCACTGAGCCGCATGGGCCTGGACTACGTCGATATTTTCTATAGCCACCGCTTCGACCCCTCAACTCCACTGGAGGAGACTGCTGGCGCTCTGGACGCCGCTGTACGTGCAGGCAAGGCTCTCTATGTAGGGATCTCGTCCTACGACGCCGACAACACTCGCGAGATGGCACGAATTCTGCGCGAACTCGGCACTCCGCTACTTATTCACCAGCCCTCATACTCGATGCTCAACCGTTGGGTCGAGACAGAGGGTCTGCTCGATGCGACCGCGGAGGTTGGCGCGGGCGTCATCGGCTTCTCGCCGCTTGCTCAGGGACTGCTTACTCCCCGCTACCTCGATGGAATCCCGGAGAACTCCCGCGCCACGGAGGGTTCCTCGTTCAACAAGGACTGGCTCAGTGGCGACATGATCGAGCGGCTTCGCTCACTCAACGCGATCGCGCAGGAACGCGGCCAAACGCTTGCGCAATTGGCACTGGCCTGGGCGCTGCGTGACGACCGCGTCACGTCACTTGTGGTCGGTGCGAGTTCGGTGCGCCAACTCGATCAGAACGTCGGGGCGGTCGACAACCTGGATTTCAGCGCGGATGAACTTGCGCGAATTGACGAACTCGCCACAGACGCGGGCATCGACCTGTGGGCTGGAGCTCGTAGGGGCGAGCTATAGGGGGGACGAAGGTCCTAGCTTTTCCACCGGTGAGGGACGCGAAATAGACCGCTGTGCACCTGCCCGGACGTGCCCAAAAGGCGCGAATGACACGTGCTCGTCACGTTCCGACATGGAATCGTAACGATTCGGTGACAAAACGGTGCGTTGAGCCTGAGTCGGATTGACACCGCTGGCACGCCAGGCATACCGTGAAGTCGATTCGTGGGAGCGCTCTCACGCACAATGAGAGCGCTCTCTCCGAGTCTCGATATCAAACCCTTAATCACAAAGGAGTGAACGTGACCTTCTCACGACGCAAGACTTCGCTGGGCCTGGCAGCAGGCACCGCGATTCTCGCCCTTACGGTGGCCGGATGCTCGAGCAGCCCGGACGACGATACCTCGCCGGGCGCAAGCGCGACGGATTCCACCGCAGCCGCTGAGCGCGAGGCAGTAACCCTGACCCTCGCGACTTTCAACACGCCTGGCTACAACAGCATTGAGCAGCCTGACGCTAACTATGAGTTCGATCTTCTTGCTGAGTACCAAAAACTCAACCCAAACGTCACCATTACCTACGACCGCAAGGCCGAGTCCGGCGACGCCCGCACCAACTTCTTCGCAAAGCTCGGCCCGGGTGGCCTTGCTGACGTCGAAATGGTCGAGGTTGACTGGATGCCTGAGGTCATGCAGTACTCCGACCTTCTGGCTGACCTGACTGACCCCGCACTGGACGGCCGTTGGCTCGATTCCAAGGTTGCAGACGCTACCGACGCTGAAGGTCGCCTCATTGGCGCCGGCACCGACGTTGGCCCGCAGGCAGTCTGCTACCGCTCTTCGCTGTTTGACGAGGCAGGCCTCGCATCGGACCCCGATGGCGTTGCTGCGCTCCTCGAGGGCGATTGGGCTAACTTCTTTGACGTTGGACAGCAGTACTCCGATGCAACCGGCAAGGCATTCTTCGACTCGACCGGTGGTATCTGGCAGGGCATGATCAACCAGATCGACCCCGCATTTGAAGACGCCGACTCGGGCGACATCATTGCGCTGGACAATCCTGAAGTTAAGGCTGCGTACGACCAGCTGACGGCTGCCGCTGTTGACCAGTCCTCGCAGCTTGGACAGTGGACTCCTGACTGGACCGCTGGTATGGCTGACGGAAGTTACGCCACCATGCTGTGCCCGCCGTGGATGCTCGGTGTAATCTCCGGCTCCGCTGGCGACACCACTGACTGGAACATCGCAAACGTGTTCCCCAACGGTGGCGGTAACTGGGGTGGCTCATGGCTCACGGTTCCTGGCAACGGCGCCAACGTCGACGAGGCAAAGATGCTCGCTGACTGGCTCACTGCTCCCGAGCAGCAGGCAAAGGCATTCGCCAACGCTGGTACCTACCCCAGCCAGCCTGCCGCTTACGAAGACCCGCTTGTTAGCTCCGCTAGCAACGACTTCTTCAACGGCGCGCCCACCGGCACGATCTTCGCGGACCGTGCCTCGGCAGTTCTCCCCTCGCCGTTCAAGGGTGAGTACTTTTTCCAGGTGAACACGGCCATCAGCGACGCGCTGACCCGCGTTGACGAAGGAACCGATAACGCTGCGGACTCGTGGACCAAGGCCGTGTCTGACATCCAGGCAATCGGCTAGTAACGCAATTCGTGCCGGGGTGCTCTCGTTATTTTGAGGGCACCTCGGTTCGAGCCGCGTTCCCACAACGTAAACTGAAAGAGTCCCATGGCAACCACTGATTTGGACACCACCACTACCGGCAGTCGCACACCCGATAACGGGTGGCGCCAGCGCCTTGGACGGTGGGACGTCAAGGCATCGCCGTATATCTACATCGCACCGTTCTTCCTCGTATTTGGTGTGTTCGGGTTGTTCCCGATCGTTTACACCGCGGTCATCTCCCTGATGGACTGGGACACGATTCGCAATACCGGATCGTTTATTGGTATGGACAACTTCGCGTACGTGCTGCAGGACCGTAAGTTCTGGGTAGCACTGCGTAACACCTTCTCAATCTTCTTGCTGTCGGCTATTCCGCAGCTCCTGTTGTCGACGTTTATCGCCGCGATGCTCGACAACAACCTCCGCGCCCGTACTTTCTGGCGGATGGGCGTTTTGGTGCCCTTCGTCGTCATGCCCGTCGCGGTCGGCATTATCTTCTCGCAGCTGTTCGCTGATAACAGCGGCCAGATCAACGACTGGCTTGGCATGGTCGGCGTTGACCCCATCGGCTGGCACAAGGAAGTCCTTCCCAGCCACGTCGCCATCGCTACGATGGTGAACTTCCGATGGACGGGCTACAACGCGCTGATCTTGTTGGCTGCGATGCAAGCCATTCCGCGTGACCTCTACGAGGCAGCGGCCATTGATGGAGCCGCACGCATGCGCCGCTTCCTGTCAATCACCATTCCGCAGATCCGCCCGACCATGATCTTCGTGATCATTACGGCGACCATCGGCAACCTCCAGATCTTCGACGAGCCGCGCGTGTTCGACACCACCGGCACCGGTGGTGCTGACCAGCAGTGGCTCACTATCACCATGTACATGTACAACACCGGTTGGGGTCAGTTGGACTTTGGCCGCGCATCGGCGATCGCTTGGCTGCTGTTCCTGATCATCGTGGTGTTCAGCTTGCTCAACTTGTTGATCACGCGAAAATTCATCTCTAGCAGCGACTCCACTGGAGGCAAGTAACATGGCCCGCCGACCTCGTAACGTCATCTCCCTGGGCCGCCCAAGTGGGTTCGCGTATGCCTCACTTGGGATCATCCTGATCGCGTCGTTCTTCCCGTTCTATTGGACGTACCTGATCGGTTCCGGCGATGCCGGAACGCTCACCGACCCGACCATGTCGTGGCTGCCCGGTGGTAACTTCCTCGACAATGCCCGTTCGGTGCTCACTAACCCGGCTGTCAACTTCTGGAAGGCGCTGGGCAACAGCATCATCGTGTCCACCACGATCGCGCTGTCCACCGTAGTGCTGTCGACCTTGGCAGGGTTCGCCTTTGCGAAGTTGCGCTTCAAGGGCTCCGGTCCGCTGCTCATCGGCGTCGTCGCAACGATGGTGGTACCGGTTCAGCTTGGCGTAGTGCCGCTGTACATCCTTATGAACGAATTCGGCTGGACCGGAGAGCTTGGAGCAGTCATCGTGCCTGCTTTGGTATCTGCCTTCGGTGTCTTCTGGATGACGCAATACATGCAGCAGTCCTTGCCTACGGAACTGATCGAAGCCGCCCGCGTGGATGGCTGCAACATGATCCGTACCTTCTGGCACGTCGCAATTCCGGCAGCGCGTCCCGCCGCCGCGATGCTGTTCTTGTTCACGTTCGTCACCGCATGGAATAACTTCATGTGGCCGCTCATCATCCTCGATCAGTCCAACCCCACGTTGCCGTTGGCGCTGTCCTTGCTGCAGGGCAATTATTTCGTGGATTACTCGCTAGTGCTCTCTGGCACGTTGCTCGCAACGGTCCCGCTGCTGCTGCTTTTCATCTTTGCTGGACGCCAGTTGGTGTCAGGTATTATGGCTGGCGCAGTCAAGGGCTAATCGAATACTCTAAAGAACGGTTGACAACGTTGTCTTTACTACCTTCCGCCGACCGGCGCGGTGCACGGGGGCTTGATACCCGTAAGCGCCGGTCGGCAGTAGGCGGTGCACGTTGAATGCGTTGCGTTCGGGTGCTCCGACCCTCGAGATGGTTGCCGAGCGTGCTGGTGTGTCGCGTGCCACCGTTTCGCGGGTGGTCAATGGGTCTCCCAAGGTTCACGCGAATAGTGCCGATGCCGTCCGTGCAGCGATTGCGGACTTGGGTTACGTCCCTAACCGCGCTGCGCGCACGCTAGCCAGCCAGCAGTCACACGCGATTGCGCTGGTCGCACCAGAGGACATCACTCGGTTCTTTGGAGACGTTTACTTCGCATCCATCGTGTCTGGCATTCACAGCCGGCTCGAACAAAGCGACTATGTGCTCAACCTCATGGTTGCCAGCCCGGACCCTAGCGCCAAAATGCTGAGGTACCTGGCGGGGGGAGCTGTTGACGCAGTGGCCGTCGTGTCCCACCACACCAGTGATCGCTCGCTGCAGCAGATCAGTGGAGTGGTTCCGATCGTATTTGGCGGTCGCCCAGCGGTGACTGGGCTGGACTCTTACATCGTTGACGTGGACAACGTTAAAGGCGCGATGACCGCAACCCGGTGCCTCGTAGAACGCGGCTGCAGGCGCGTGGCAACCATCTCTGGCCCCACATCAATGCAAAGTGGCCTGGACCGTATTGATGGATGGCGCCAGGTACTCCTTGAGGCGGGCCTAGAGCCCGGTCCGATTGCGGACGGAGACTTTTCGATGCTCGGCGGACAACGCGCGATGCGCGAAATCCTGGAACGCGATCCCAACATCGACGGCATCTTTGTCGCTTCCGACTTGATGACCACGGGCGCAATGCCAGTGCTTCTGGAACGTGGCTATTCGATTCCGTCCGATGTCGCGGTGGTGGGCTACGACGACAGTCCCGCGGCGCAGGCATGTGCTGTGCCTCTGACCACCGTGCGCCAGCCTGCAGTGGAGATGGGCCGTGAGATGGCGGACATCCTAGTCGACGTGCTCGCTGGCAACGTAGATCGTGCAAGAACTACGATCCTGCCCACTGAGCTCGTCGTCCGGGAGTCCGCCTAACTCGCGTTCCTTGCCGAGCGCTGCATTATGGCGTGACGACGATCTTGCCGCGTATGTGGCCACCCTCGAGCGCTGCATACGCAGCCTTGGTGTCTTCAAGGGCGTAAGTCTGAGCGACCTCCACCTTGATGACACCTTCATCAATGAGTGCCGCCAGTTCAGCCAAGTCAGCGGAGTCGGGGTTGACCCACGCGTACTGGCCGCCAAACTCGCTTGCTGCACGTGGATCTGCCACAGACACGACAGTGCCACCTTCGGCCAGCAGGTTTGTGGTGTCGTTGAGCGAATCGCCGCCCGCGTAGTCCAGAACGACGTCAAAGCCCCCGGGCTGGATCTCGAGGGCTCGTTCCGTTAGGCCATCGCCATACTCGACACCCGTTGCTCCGAGTTCCTTGAGGTAATCGTGGTTTGCGGCCGATGCGGTGCCCACGACGCGTGCGCCAGCGTGAACGGCGAGCTGGACGCCAAATGAACCGACGCCGCCTGCGGCGCCATGGATAAGGACTGACTGTCCAGCGCTCACGCCTGCTCGACGAACCGTTTGGAGCGCTGTGAGCCCCGCGAGCGGAACAGCCGCGGCCTCTTCAAAAGATGCGGTGCGCGGCTTGTGGGCTGCCGTGCGCCCAGGAACAGCGACGCGCTCCGCGAGCGTGCCTCCCCGAAGGACGTCCTTGCGAGCGTATGCGTAGATCTCATCACCTACTTCGAATCCGGGGGTGTCGAGGCCGGCCTGAATGATCACGCCAGCGACATCCCAACCGGGAACAACCGGGAAGTGCGCATCCATGATCTGCGCAAGATAGCCTTCGCGGATCTTGTAGTCAACGGGGTTGATGCTGGCTGCCTTGACCTCCACCACTACGGTATCGGGACCAATGTGGGGTTCGTCGATGTCGCTGAGGGTAAAGACGTCGCCTGAGCCGAACTCTGAATATGTAATTGCTTTCATGGTTAGCGCAACGACGGAAGGGGACAGCCCATTCCTGCCCATGCGCCTGTGCGTGGGGCGGCTCGGTAGAAGTGGCCGAGACCCGCGCACAGGGCACATGGACGTGCTGGATGCGCTAATCCGTTGCGACTTGTATGCGGCGCGGCTTAGCCGATTCAGCCTTGGGAACTGTGACGGTCAACAGTCCGTCTCGATAGCCTGCCTCGATCTTGTCGGGATCAACGCGGTCCGGTAGGCGCACTGCGCGGTGGAAGCGCCCAAAGCGTCGTTCAACACGCTTGAACCCGTCCACGTTCGCGTCCCGGTAGAACTGCCGTTCGCCCGCAATGGTGAGCACGCTGTCCTCAATGGAGACATCGACTTGGTCGGGCGAAATGCCGGGCAACTCAATGTGAAGAGTGAACCCGTCGTCGTTCTCCTCGACATCGAGCGCGGGGCTGAAAGCCCCGGCGAGCGAGGCCTCCGAGTCGCCAAAGAACTGACGCACGATGCGTTGGAAGTCATCCGGCCAAGGGGAAGCCACGTTAGCAGGGGAAGTGCGAGTGATGTCGCGAGCCATGATGAATAACCTCCTTGAACTCATGTGAGCGCCGTGGGGGCGGGCGCCCTCACGGGGTGAACTCGGTGAATACTTGCTGCTTGAGGTGCCTCAGGCCAGCCGTTGCCCGCCGCGTTCGTCTTCATATTAAGACTTGAGTCACATGGAGTCAACTCTTTGTTAATGCGCTGGTAGAAGCAGTTATTTTGACGTGTCAGCCCTGTCGTTAGCCCCAGAGATGTGCCACTCAATTGCTACGTGGCGAGCACGGGAGGCCACCGGTGCGCGGGATGGTCTCGTAGTGCCTTGAGGGGCAGTTAATCTGGCGACATGAGACCTGAACGCTTCGACACAGTGCTCCGCCATGCTCGCGTGGTCGGTGGCGCCGATGCCCCGGTGGACGTCCTGATTCGCTCTGGCCGCATCGTCCAGATCGCACCGGAAGTCACCGCGCGCGACGTAGAAGAGGTCGACCTTGAAGGGCGCTTCCTCGGGCCAGGAATGTGGGATGCACACGTGCACTTCGCGCTGTGGGCGCGCACCCGCCGCCGCTTCCACGTCGGGCCAGCCAAGTCCGCTGCCGAGGTGTGCTCGATGGTCGCGCTGCGTGTGGCAGCTGAACCGCTCAATACGGCGACGCTGGTGGGGGTGGGGTTCCGTGACGCACTGTGGCCCGACGTGCCCACCACAGAAGCCTTAGACGCAGCATCGTCGCATCGTCCGGTAGTGCTCATCAGTGGCGACGTGCACTGTTGCTGGGTCAACTCCGCAGCAGAGCGGCACTACGGCCTGGCTCACTCGGGGCTCTTGCGTGAGATCGAGGCCTTCCATTTGCAGCGCAAGCTCGAGCTCGAGCCTGACGACGAGGAGCGCGCTTACGCGATTGAAGCGGGAGCCGCGGCAGCCGCTCGCGGGACCGTCGGCATCGTCGATTTGGAAATGGCTGATAACCAGCGGCTGTGGGTACGCAACTGTGCTCAGGGAATGGGCTTGCTGAGGGTCCGGGCGGGCTTTTACGAGGAACTGCTGGACACCATGATCGAACGCGGGGTACGCACCGGGGATGTGATCGACGACACCAATGAGTTGGTGACGGTAGGCCCTCTCAAGATCATCACTGACGGCTCGCTTAACACCAAGACCGCCTACTGTCACGACCCCTACCCGGGCACCGCAGATCACGGAGTCATCACCGTGCCGCCGGCAGATCTTGAAGACCTGCTTGATCGTGCGACGCAACATGGCTTTGAGGTCGCAGTGCACGCGATCGGTGACCTCGCCAACACGTTCGCGCTGGACGCTTTTGCTGCCACGGGAGCCCGCGGATCAATTGAGCACGCGCAGCTCGTGCAAGCCGCAGACCTGCCTCGATTTGCACAACTTGGAGTGACGGCGAGTGTCCAGCCGGAGCACGCTATGGACGATCGCGACGCGGCGGACGTGCTGTGGAAGGGGCGCACTGAGCGTTCCTTCCCGCTCGCAGAGCTCCACGCTGCCGGGGCGCGCATAGCGCTTGGCTCAGACGCGCCCGTCGCGACCCTCGACCCGTGGATTTCCTTTGCGGCGGCTGTGTCGCGATCGCGCGATGGACGTGAGCCGTGGCATCCGGAGCAGCAACTCACGCGGGAAGCGGCACTGGCTGCCTCGACAGAGGGGCGCGTCATCCAAGAAGGGGTTTTGGCCGACCTGGTCGTCACGGAGGCCGACCCTCTCACCGCCGATGCGGAGGTGCTGCGCCGCATGCCGGTCGCGGCGACCCTGGTAGGCGGGGCCTTCACGCACTCGCGGCTTTAGCCCCAGTGGCGCCACTCAGGAATGAACACACCAAATTACGCGTTCCCCACCTGAACCCAGATCTCAAACATCAAGGAGTCATGTCGTGGTGCAGGTAGAAGTATGGTCCGATGTCGCGTGCCCGTGGTGCTATATCGGTAAGCGCCGCTTGCAGAACGCCATCGCAGAGTTTGGTGCCCCGGTTGAGGTGCAGTGGCGCAGCTTCCAGCTTGATGAGACCCTGCCCAAGGGTGAGGCGATCCCGCAGGCGCAGATGTTCATGGAGAAGCGCGGCTTCACTGCGGAGAAGGTCGTCGAGGTTAACGAGCGGATGTCGTCCGTCGCGGCTGAGTTGGGCCTGGATTATGACCTAGACAGCTACATGGTTGCGAACACCAAGGACGCGCACCGCTTGTCCCACTTCGCCACCTCGCGCGGCGTGGGCGACCAGATGCATGAGCATCTTTTTCAGGCGCAAATGATGGAAGGCAAGATCCTTGACGACGCCGATGTTCTGGTCGCGCTGGGTGAGGACGTCGGCATAGCCGCCGCGGACACCCGGGCGATGCTCGCCTCGGATGAGTTCACCGCTGACGTGGACGTCGACATCGCCGAGGCCCGCGAGGTAGGGGTGCAGGGCGTACCGTTCTTCGTCTTTGACCGCCGCTTTGCCGTATCGGGGGCTCAGCCGCAAGAGGTCTTCGCGAAGGCGCTCAACGCCGCGCGTGAGGCTGCAGCAGAGGAAGTCGCTGCGCACTAGTCGCCGTAATTTTTGCGTGTCAGCGTGTGCGAGTAACGGCGGCGAGGCCATGGCGGTTGCCGCGCTCTACGCCCTCGAGGCTGCTGTTCTGGACCTCGCAGGCGACCACCACTAGTGAGTACCCGGCCATAGTTGCGGCGGCTAGATTGACGCCCCAGACGTCAAGCCATTGTTGATCGTTCGTGTGCTTGTAGAGCGAGTGCACACGGGGACTCCGTTGATTGTCCTGATCTACAGGTGCGGTGCCAGCCCGACTTTCACGCGCCGTGCCGATTGCAGAGTTGGTGTCCGATTCGGGTTGCCGCAAGCAGGCAGGCGGGGAAATGGCCTTTGGCGTGCTGCAACACTGCGGCCAGCGATGCGTTTGCGCGTCGCTGGCCGCTAGTGGCGCAACGGCCCTCTCAAGCCGAAACACAGGCGGCAGGTGCACGCAGCCAAATTTTTTGCAGATATCTTGTTGTCGACCCCATTCGCGACGGCGCGAGTACGGGCTGAGCATGCACAATGCGAGTGTTTACGGTTTCTGCTCAATCGAGTTCAGAGGCCACCCAAAGACCCGGGCGGCAATATAGAGTTTTACGAAAGGCTTCAAAATGGCACGCAGGAAATACGGCTTCATCAACTTCGCCGTTGATGCTCTCCTCACCCTCCTCACGGGAGGACTCTGGCTGATCTGGATCTTCGTCCGAGAGATGCGTCGCTGAGTCTCACGCGAGGAGGCGGCTCTCGAGCTCGCTTGCACTCGCCATTCACGGTGAAGTAGTCGTCGACTTGCAGGCAAATTCAGGGCTGCTAGTCGGCGCATATCGTCGTCTCAATGCCCCGGTGCCAACAAGGCCGATACTCGTGGAACCCGGAACGCTCGCAGCAACAAACGGTTCTTGCGGGCTGGGCGGGTGCATCCGGAAAGACGCACTATTGTTCAGTGGACTACGTGGTCACTCTTTCGAGTGCGACCGCGCCCGGAGGCGCCGCGCGACGACATAGGTTATTGCGCCGGACGCGAGAACCGCGGTAACGGCAAACCCAAACGCGCTGCCTTCACTGCCGCACGCAACCACATTTCCAAACGTCGACCAACACACGGGCGGCTGAGTGTCTACGCCCGTCATCGGCATACGCCAGAGCACTGCTGCGATACCGGCGACCGCGCCTATCACGAGCACGAAAGCGATCGCGGCGCGTACAGAGAATCGCGCTACGTTGACCAAGGCGAACCTCCTTGTCTGCCCTCGCTCCTCTTTTAGGATGCTACGCCTGGGATGACGCTAGGGGGCAATATTTGCCGCTGTCGCCGCCCGCAACCGCGTTCCGACACGGTGCCCCCGGAGGAAAATCCGCCCCGCATCGAACGATTGCGGGGAACACCGGACACGAAAGAGACATCCATGCCCAACGAAGAAAAATCCAAGTGCCGATACTCGGCATCAGGACACATCTTGCACTCCATCCAATTCCGCTTGGCCTTCCGCGCCGGCAGTCCCGTTCCCGTGACAAAAGTCGGAGAACACGAGCACGGCATCCTTGTGGCACCTGCTGCCATACCGACATAGCCTGGCGAAGTTCGGCACGGAATACGTTTCCCACACCACCGCAGAATACTGGCGTGAATGCATTAGACGCGATTCGCCATGAGGGGCAAACGATCGCTACGCGAGCACTGGGACTCGCATGTCAGAATGCCGAGTGAGGGACCAGCCGACCACCGCGAACAGCACTCCTGGCGCCACCAGAATAAGCCCGAGCCACGTCGGTGCGAGGTAGCCGAAGCCTGCGGCGACTGCCGCTCCACCTAGCGATGCGCCAAGGCTGTTACCGATATTGAGTGCAGAGTGGTTGACCGCAGCCGCGAGCGTTTGGCTGTCCCCAGCGATGTCCATGAGGCGAGTCTGAATGGCGGGCGCGAGGCCCTGCGCGGCCGCACCGACCAAGAACACTCCGACGAGCAAACCGGTCACCGAGTGTGCCGTCAGTCCCAGCACCAGGAGAGAGGCTGCGAGGGCCCCAAACAGGATGAAGATTGCGCGCACTGAACCAACGTGGTCTGCGAGCCGCCCCCCACCGAGGATCCCGATGGTGGTCCCGAGTCCCAGCACCATCAACACGATGGGCACGAACGCCGCCGAGGTGCCAGTGATCTCGGTGGCTAACGGCGACACGTAGCTATAGACCGCGAAGAAGCCACCAAATCCCAGCGACGCGGTCAGTAGCGCGGCCCAGACTGCTGGCCGGGTGAAGGCCGTGAGTTCACGCCGAATCGTGGCCGCGGGGTTGCCGGGCGACGAGGGGATGAAAACGAGCAACGCCAATGTCGTGAGCGCGAACAGTCCAGCCACTACGAGGTAGGCGACACGCCATCCGGTGTGTTGGCCGAGGTAGGTGATGAGCGGCACGCCGATCACGCTTGCGATAGTAAGCCCCACAAGTACGTAGGCGACGGCCTGGCCCCGTTTTTTGGGGCCCAAGAGCTCGGACGCGACGAGCGCTGCGACGCCAAAATATGCCCCATGTGGAAGTCCCGCGACAAATCGCGCCGCCACCACAAGTTCGAATGTCGGCGCGAGTGCTGACGCCACTGTGCCAACTGTGAAGGCAATGCCGAGTCCTATGAGCACAGCCTTGCGCGGGAAGCGGGCTGCAGCTGCCGCGATGGTCGGCGCCCCGACAACAACGCCGATGGCGTAGGCCGTGATGAGCCAGCCCACACGCCCATTCGCGACGTCAGGATCGCTCATAGCCAGGTCGGGGAGTAGATCACGCGCGATGTCTGGAAGAAGACCCATCGCCACGAACTCAGTGGATCCGATGGAGAAGCCGCCGAGGGCGAGCGCGAGCAGGGCCAACCGCGCGCGCTTAGGACTCAAAGCCGTCATCGGTTAGGGCAGGCGAGCGCGAGAAGAATCTGATCCGCTGCCTCCGCTTCGCGAAGCTGGAAGTTCGGGGTGCCGACGGCGCGTTGCTTCACGACTGTCCTTTCAAGGGGTGGATTGCCGTCTCACACTAGAAGGGGTTGCTTCAGAAGTCCAACAGCGGTGACCCCTCGTATCAATGAAGACCAGCGCTCGGGCGGCGTGGACCGGAATCTGTCAGCCGCGTCGGTCGACGGTGCGATGGCATCGGGTGCGGCTCACCACGCCATTTGGGGCGACCGTTGGCACCTCCTGAGCCGGGAACCCGCGCGGCTCCGGCACTTCAGCCCAGCCCCTACGTTCGCGACTAGCCGGCGAGCGTCCCGCCAAACACTTGCCATGCCAGCGCTGTCTTGGCGACCAGGCTCAACACAATGTAGACGCGCTCCCCGCGGAGGTAGTTGGACCACTTGCCCTTGGCTCGGTACTGCTTCCACTGCACCAGCGCAAAGCTGTTGAACAGTACGAAGAGCGAGATCACAATGCCGTAGACAAAGCCCGGGACCATTGACGGCTCGGGGCTCTTGGGGGAGAACAGCGCGATGGCGATCACGATCCACGGCACGCTGCCGGCGATGCTGCCAAAAATGAACGGCAGATAGTCTCCGTTGCCCGGAGTCGTGTATCGCTCCTGAAGCCACCCGAACAGGATCATGCTGGCGTTGACAGCAAACAGACCGGCCAATGCGGCAAAGTTCGTTATCCCGATGAGCTGCAAGATCACCACGATCATGATCGATGATGACAACGAGTACTCGACCCATCGGAAAGTGTTGTGCTGGCGCTCCAATCCCGCCACGTAGCGTGGGAAGACCTTGGGGGAAATCACCAGGAAGTGGAAAAACGCGGACAGTAATAGGAACGCGGCGACCATGTAGCTGATGTTGAGGCTAAAGAGCGTGACGGGATCGGAGAACGCATCGGAGCCCGGTGCCCCTGTCATGTAGGTCGCTCTGACGGGGAGCGAAACGTCGTTTGCGAGTGCCAAGATCGCGACCAACGACACAAGGTGCAAAAGGCCCGCGACGAGGTTGAAAGACCGGAGTGTAGCAAAAGCCCTATCCATGACGTCTCCCTGTTGCACTGCAGGTAACCCGTCTATTGACCATACACAGACGTCGACCCGCGCGCTGGCTTCCCGATGCTTGGATTTGGCTCCTATACCTGCGGCTCGCCGGAGTCTTGCCCGCCGCCTAAATCGGTGCAGTCGACGTCCATCGTGAGGTGGTCATGAAGATAGTCCTTGGCACCCGTGTCTCCGGTCCACGCGTCGGAGACGCCTTTCCAGTGGTCGCGGCCCATCAACACCGGGTACCCGGGTTCGCCGTTGTAGTGGGCGCGAGCCAGCGCGGCAGAGCCGTCATCCGCACCCGCGTCAATGACACGACGGGCCGCAGCCGCAGTCTGCTCCGGCAGGTCGACGAGTGTCACCAGTACGGCATCGGTACCGGAGGTTGCCGCTGCAGCGAGGCCGGTGCCAAGCGACGCCGACTGACCGTCCTGCCAGTTAGAGGCGACCAGGGCTACGGCTCGCGACGGGACCAGGGCTACGGCTTCATCGGCTTGGGCGCCGAGCACTACGATCACTTCTCGACATCCGGCGTCGCGCAGTGCCGTGCACGCGATCTCAAGCCATGCCACGCCATCGGCTGTGCGTCGTAGGGCCTTGGGTCCGCCGGCGCGTGTACCGGCGCCGGCTGCTAGTACTACTCCAGTGACGTCCATCTCCCCATCCTAAGATGGGCATATGACTCTTGACCGTGACCCCCGCGGAGGTGACGGAGGCGCTGAGCACCCACCCGCGCATCGGCGAGTCTCACGCAGGAACCGGCACGGAAGCACGGCTGTCCGCGAGCGAGCAGGCCTCAAGCCAGAGCGACGATGCCAAGCTGACCGAGCGCTTGGCGGCCGGCAACGCGGCTTGCGACGCCCGATTTGAACGCGTGTTTTTGATACGCGCCGCAGGGCATGATCGACGGGCGATTGTTGCTGAGCTGGAGCGGAGCGTCGCGAACGACGATGCGACCGAATCGGCTGAGGCGGCGGAGCAGTTGCGCCAGATCGCCGAGCTACGGCTGGGACGCCATCGTCTCCGCAGTAACCGACGCCGCGCTTGAGGAATCGCAGCCGTATCAGTGCACGAGCGCAGACGGCGCCCTCGTGGTGGAACACCTGCTCGATGTAGAACCACCGTTCGTCCATGCCGAGTACGCGGCTTTCGATGATGAAGCCTTGGCCGAGTTTGAGCGATTTGCGATACGTGATGGTTTGCCCGGCGACTACTGGGAACCATCTCTGCCGTCTGAAGTTGTCCCACAGGCCGGATCGCATCAGGAGGTCGATGCGCGCCAAGTCCATGAGCGCCAGATACTTGGAATTATTCATGTGCCCCAGCAGGTCCAGGTCGCTCAGCGTCCCGCGGAACGGCGTGACGGCGGTGTCCCATATTTCGAAGCCGCTGCGGCGGTGCGATTGTCAGGGGGCGATAGGGACCCTTGAAACGCTACACCCGTGCTGCCAAGCGCAGAGAACCCGCGACGCTCCGAGGTGACGTGGTCCGCTCACGTTACGTACCGTCAAACGACCCGTAGCAAAGGTGTCTGCTACTTCAGTGGACGGTTGGGTCCTCGCGGACGCTGTCCGCACGATCGTTGACCTTGCCGACTCCCGGGCCATAATCGGCGGACGATGCCACCGCGACGGCGCCGCTGACGGGATACGTGAACGTGGTCGTCAGGGCTCTGCTTGGCGGCGCACGCAACTTGCGTGCATCAGAGCAGGCGGTGCAGCGCGCGCAATGGGATCTGCACCCAGTCCGGCCGGTAGTTCGACTCGTAGACGACCTCGTAGAGGGCCTTGTCGATCTCGTAGGCACGGAGAAGGGCCACCGCCGACTCCGACGCCTCAAACCCGTAACCGTGCAGGAACGCGACCCGATTGCGCCGCACCCAATCGTCGACGTACTCGTTGTTCTCCTCGCCCAACGCGATCGTGACGGAGTGTGCTGCGTAGTCCAACGAGCGCAGCATGCCGGCGATATCGCGGGCGACGGAGTCTAGGTGCACGCGATCTTTGAGCGGCTGCGCGGGTTCGCCCTCGAAGTCGATGATCTTCCACCCGGACGTGGTGCGAAGGGTCTGGCCGAGGTGGAAGTCGCCATGCACCCGCTGCACCGGAATGGGAGCACCGGAATCGACGGCGGCATAGGCCGCGCGAACACGGTCAGCATAGATTCCGACGGTGTCGTGCATGGCGAGCGCCCGGTCCAGGCGCACGTTCAGGCGGCCAACAAGTGCGGCGACATCTGCTGGGCCCCAACTCGCGGTGGGGAGGGTCTCTCGCATCTGCTCGTGCACAATGGCGAGCGTCACCCCGAGGCGCTCGCACTCCCCGGCGAAGTCACCACCGGCATCCCGTGCGCGCACCTCATCGTCCTGCAGGGCACGCACACTCGCCCGGGCCGAGTCCCACCCGTCGGTCGCCGTCCGCTGAAACGCCCCGATCATCGCGAGGTCGATGTCGCCGCTGCTGATCCAGCCTAGGAGCGGCGAAATCTCCTCGGACCCCAGCAGCGTCAGCGCCGCCTGGATTTCGATGTCTGGGTTGCGCCCAGGAGCAAGCTTGCGGAAGAACTTGATCAGGCCATCACCCACGATCACCGAAGTGTTGCTCTGCTCCGCGGACAGCAGCACGCTGTCCCCGTCGGCCTCGAGAGCGAAGCCCTCAAGCCGGGAGTAGTCGATGTCGGCAGGGCTGTCGATCCCTTCGGCGAACCCGCGCACCAAAATGCCGCGAGCCTCCGGATCGTGCAGGGCGTCGTACACGTAAAATACCTCGCCCTCCAGCGACGACGCACCGATGAAACCATACGAGAGGTCCTCACGAGGCTGCCGCCGGTAAGACAGCGGTACGTTGTACATCGACCCTGCGACGACCAGCTCGAAGCGCACGCCAAGCCCTTCGGCCGGATCGCTCAGCCACTCCAACTCGCGCACCTTAGTAATCGCGACCTCCCCGTCGCCCTCGCCAAACCAGCGCTGTCGCGCCAGGTAGGCACTCAGTTCCGGGCGGTGTGTCCACTCACTCATGTGACCGATCCTTCCGTCAGAGCCGACCGGGCTATCCGGAACCAGTAGAACCCGTATCCGGCCAGGGTCAAAAGGTAGGGGAGCTCCCCGATGGCGGGGAACTCGACGCCCCCGAGCATCTCGACAGGGTGCGATCCGCTGAACTGGTGCAGGTCGAGTTCGACGGGTTGCGGGAAGCGGGAGAGGTTGTTGACACACAGCATCACGTCGTCGCCGTCCTCCCGCAGGTACGAGAACACCGACGGATTGGACCCGCCGAGGTCGAAGAACGTGCCGCGGCCAAAGGCGGAGTGCTGGCGACGCACATGAATCATTCGTCGCGTCCAGTGCAGTAGCGACGAGTTGCTCGCCTGCTGCGCCTCCACGTTGATCGCCTGGAAGCCGAAGACCGGGTCCATGACCACCGGAAGCGACAGCCGACCCGGGTTCGCCTGCGAGAAGCCGGCGTTGCGGTCAGGGGTCCACTGCATCGGCGTGCGAACGCCGTCACGGTCGCCGAGCCAGATGTTGTCGCCCATGCCGATCTCGTCGCCGTAATAGAGCACTGGCGATCCCGGCAGACTGAGCAACAGAGCCGAGAATAACTCCATCTGATTCGTGTCGTTGTCGAGCAGCGGGGCGAGCCTACGTCGGATACCGATGTTGGCCTTCATGCGCGGGTCCGTGGCGTACTCGTTCCACATATAGTCGCGATCCTCGTCGGTCACCATCTCGAGGGTGAGCTCGTCGTGGTTGCGCAGGAAAATGCCCCACTGGCAGTGCTCGGGAATTGCCGGTGTCTGGGCCAGGATCTCACTGATGGGATACCGCGACTCGCGCCGTACTCCCATGAAAATGCGCGGCATCACCGGGAAGTGGAAGCACATGTGGCACTCGTCGCCCCCGACGGCGGGATCGCCAAAGTAGTCGACGACGTCCGCCGGCCATTGATTCGCCTCGGCGAGCAGCACGCGGCCCGGGTAGTTTTCGTCCACGTACTTGCGGACCTTCTTCAGGAACTGATGCGAGCGGGCGAGGTTCTCGCCGTTGGTGCCCTCTTCCTCGTACAGGTAGGGGACAGCATCCAAGCGGAACCCATCGACACCTATGTCGAGCCAGAAGGTCAACGCATTGAGCATCGCCTGGTGCACCGCGGGGTTCTCAAAGTTGAGGTCGGGCTGATGGCTGTAGAAACGGTGCCAGTAGTACTGCTGGCGCACTGGATCCCAGGTCCAGTTCGACGCCTCAGTGTCAACAAAGATGATGCGGGCGTCGGAGTAGGGCTCGTCGGTGTCGTTCCAGACATAGAAGTCGCCGAACGGTCCATCCGGCTCGCTGCGGGAAGACTGGAACCAGGGGTGTTGATCCGAGGTGTGGTTCATGACGATGTCAATGATCACCCGGATACCGCGGGAATGGGCGGCATCGAGGAACTCCCGGAAGTCTTCGATTGTTCCAATGTCGGCAGCGACGGCGGTGTAGTCCGCGACGTCGTAGCCGCCGTCCTTGAGCGGTGACGGGAAGAACGGAGGCAGCCACAGACAGTCCACTCCGAGCCACTCGAGGTAGTCGAGCTTCTCGGTGAGGCCCCGCAGATCACCCACCCCGTCCCCCGATGAGTCACGGAAGGATCGGATCAGGACTTCATAGAAGACCGCCGACTTGAACCAGTCGACGTCGGTGTAATCGAGGCCCTTCCCGACATCATTCATGCTCCCACCGTATTCACTTGATCGACGCGGCGCGACATCTCACAGAAGATCCCCCGGGTCTTGTGCTGTCGAATCCCACGGACGGCTTCGGTCCCATAGCGTCGAGCCATGACGACTCGCCCATTCCGTATGACCGATGTATTCGCGTCCAGCTCCCCGCAGTCAGGTAACCCACTCGCGGTAGTCCTAGAAGCAGAGGGGCTCACCGCGGAGCAGATGGCCGCGTTCTCCGCGTGGACCAACCTGTCGGAGTGCACGTTCGTGCTGCCGCCCACGGACATCCAAGCCGACTACCGGGTGCGCATCTTCTCCCTCACCACTGAGTTGCCGTTCGCGGGCCACCCCACTTTGGGTACGGCACGCGCTTGGCTGGACGCAGGGGGAGTGCCGCGCACGTCGGGCAGTGTGGTTCAGGAGTGCGGAGTGGGTCTGGTCCCCGTGCGAATCGACAACCAGACGCTCGCGTTCGCAGCGCCGCCGCTCATCCGTTCGGGTCCGGTGGGCGATGCCGACCTGGCCATCGCACTATCTGTCCTAGGCGTCAGCCCGGCCGATGTGGTGGAGGCGAGGTGGATCGATAACGGCCCCGGCTGGCTGGGAGTGCTGCTGGCCGATGCCGACGCGGTCTTGGCATTGGAGCCCGACCTGAGCACTCGGGACGGGCAGCGGAGCATCGGCGCAGTGGGTTTGTATGGGCCGGGCGCCGATGCCGCACTTGAGGTCCGCGCATTCTTTAACGACGGCGGGGGACAGTTGCGGGAGGACCCGGTGACGGGAAGCCTGAATGCGTCAGTGGCACAGTGGCTGACCTCGACGGGCCGAGTGGCCGCGCCGTATGTGGCCCGCCAAGGCTCACGGATAGGCCGCGACGGACGAGTCAACGTGAGCGACGCCGATGGCGAGTTGTGGATCGGCGGGCGAGCCGTGGTGACAGTGCGTGGGGACGTGGAGGTCTAGCCCTGCCCAGTTTTCGGGGCGCTAAGCCCGACCTCGACTCAGCGACTCGTTATCGACGCCGCTGCAAACCTAGGCGGGAGGGTTATCGCCAAACCTCGCATCAACCACACGGTGCCAGTCGTCGTCGGCCAGGCCGGTGCGGTCTAGAAGGTCTCGCCAGTCTTCCTGCGCGTGCTCAAGGGCATCCTCGAACATCGTCTGACTGCCACGCGCGGCGAGCAGGATCGCCGCGTGGATGCGCTCGGAGTCCACCTGTTGCGAGATCTGGAGCCGGCCCAGCGTGCTGAGCATGCCAGGCGCGGAGGGGCCAAAGTCGGCGGAGAGACGCTCTGAAATGCGGGGGCTGGGGACGGTCATGGACTGAAGTCTGGCACGCCTGATGTGTCATGCCCGGCGCCTATCTCGTTTCCCTCGCGGTGAGATCGCTCAACGCTGCCATTGTCTACCGGCGGAGCACGGCACTGCGGGGACGAAGCGGTGGACTCGCAGTTCCCACGCCTTCGACCATGCCATCGAGCACCTCGGCGACTGTGTCTAGCGCCGTGTGGCGCGGCTCCCACCCAAGTACGGAACGTGCCCTGGCCGTTGACATCAGGGTGATGGTCGCGGCCATGTCAACCCAGCCGGGGCTGACCGGCAGCACGCGTGCGTTCCATCCTGCGGAGACTGCGGCACGCACCGCCAGCGCGGGCACTTCCTGGAATCTCCCGCCAGAGAGCAGGCTCGCGATCTGGGGGCCACCCAGCACGTCATCGGCGGCGATGTTTAGTGCCCCGCCAGGCCTTGTCCGGACCGCGCCAAGATAGGCCTGGGCGACATCGTCCGCGTGCACGCTTTGAACTCTCGTGCTGTACGGCCACGTAATAGTAGGAAGGTTGCCCTTGAAGGCGCTGGCGGGGACCCAGCGCCCGATGAAGTAGCGCATGATCTCTGAACCCGCGTCGCGCTGAAAGATCAAAGCAGGCCTCAGGCGGGTGATGAGGACCTCGGGGTGGTCGCTCTGGTGCTCGTTAAGCAGTTGCTCCAGGTCAGCCTTGTCAACGCTGTATTCGCACGACGGAATCCCCTTGGTCGGCCAAGTTTCGTCGTGCAGCGCATCGTCGTGGCTCGGCGAGTACGCGCCCACGGAGGACGCGACGACCACGTGATCGACGCCTGCGGCACGAGCCGCCGCAAGCACCCGGGATGTGCCGAGAATATTCGTGCGGCGCAGGCGGACCCTGTCGTGGTTGGGCTGAATCGCCCACGCGAGGTGAATCACGGCGGCAGCACCGTCCATGGCCTGCGCAAGGGTGCGGGTCACCGCGTCGCCGTCATGGGCGCCGATGTCAACGCTGGTCCACGACGCAACATCGTAGGGCGCTGGCGGGGTGCGTAGTGGTGTTCGTCGCGCCACTGCCGTCACCTCGGTGACGTCATCGGCCTCGCGTAAGGCGCGCAACACTGCCGTGCCCACATTGCCGCTGGCTCCAAGGACTACTACCTTCATGGCTTCTCCCTTTTCCGGTTGCACGCATACGGCGCCGCGGCGCCTGGGGCCTATCGCATATTTCAACACATTCGCCGGCAGAATGATGCCCAGCGAGGGATAGGCTCGCTAGTATGCCTACTCCTCACATTTCTGCCGCCGACGGCGACTTCGCTCCCGACATCCTGCTTCCCGGTGATCCTCGCCGTGCCACCCGCATCGCCGAGATGTTTTTGGATGATGCCCGGTTGGTGACCGAGGTGCGCGGCATCGTCGGCTACACCGGCACCCACCAGGGGCGACCTGTGTCCGTGATGGCCACCGGGATGGGTATGCCGTCGGCGACCATCTACATGACTGAGCTGATTCGCCACTACGGCGTGAAGCGGCTGGTACGTGTGGGGACTGTGGGTGGTATCCACCCCGACCTCGCGCTGGGAGACGTGGTGGCGGCATCGTCCGCGCACACGGACTCGGCCATGACCGCGAACCGTTTGCCCGGCGTTCACTATTCGCACGCCCCGTCGTTCTCGCTGCTGCGCGCCGCAGCCGACCATGCGGACGATGCCGGGGTGACGCTACGCGTGGGCCCCGTATTGACGTCCGATGCGTTTTATCACCCGGACCCCACGCTGGTGCCGCGCCTGGCTGCGTACGGCACCTTGGCCGTGGAGATGGAGGCGGCGGGGTTGTACGCGGTGGCCGCCGCCGAGGGCGTGGAGGCGCTCATGATCGGTACCGTCTCTGACCACGTGGTGCGCGGCGACTCGCTGCGGGCCGACGATCGCGAAAAGACTTTTGCCGCGATGGTGTCGGTGGCCCTGGGGGCGCTCGCGCGTTAGGGCCAGCTGGGAAGAGCGGCATCCCCCGAACTCGACCCAGGGTCGACCTCGCTGCGACGTGCGCGCCGGTACTGCTAGACCATAACCCCGTGATCCATGATTATGAGTTATGCTCTAAGTCATAATCTGAGCAGGAGGAGCTATGACATCAGAACCGTGGCCCGCCCTTGCCTGGGAGCAGCACACGTGGCGTTCGGCCGCGTCGTGGGGAGTCCGAGCCGACCAAGCCAGCGCAGCGACGCACTACGAGGCCGCAGTGCCACCATTGATCGCCGACCGCACTCCCGCGCTGAGCACGGCCACCGCAGGCGCCGCGCGCATGGCGGAGCAGGAACTCAGCCGGCTCGATGCGGAGCTTGGTTCGCGCATGAGCGCATTCGCGCCGGTGCTCTTGCGATCCGAGGCGGCGTCCTCGTCGCAAATCGAGCACCTCACCGCCTCGGCTCGTGCGATCTTCACCGCGGAGCTGGGAGTGAAGGCCGGGCGCAACGCCGAGCAGATCACAGCGAACACCAGGAGCCTGCAAGCCGCGATCGCATTGGCCAACGAGCCATCTCCGGGCTCGATCCTCGAGATGCACCGCGTGCTCATGGAGGGCCAGCCCCAGCATTCACCCGGCGCGTGGCGGGAGGAAGCCGTGTGGATCGGCACCGGCGCGCAAAGCCCCGTCGGCGCTGAGTACGTGGCGCCCCACCACTCCCGTGTTCCCGCGCTCGTCGATGACCTGGTCGCGTTCTGCGCGCGCGATGACATGTCGCCGTTGGTCAGTATGGCAATCGGGCACGCTCAGTTCGAGACAGTCCATCCTTTCACCGACGGCAACGGACGTACGGGGCGCGCCTTGGCTCAGGCGATGCTCCGGCGCACCGGGGTGACTCGGAATATCGCCTTTCCGGTGTCGGCGGGCCTGTTGGCCGACATTGAGGGCTATCACGGCGCGCTTACCGCGTACCGGGGTGGCGATGTCGAGCCCATCGTGCTGGCATTCGCCCATGCAATCGCACGAGCAATTCGCAACACCAACACGCTGGTTGCGGAACTTGATGACGTCCGTGCGTCGTGGGAGTCGAGGCTTCACGCGCGGCGCGACTCCAATGCGTGGCGGCTGCTTGATGTGCTGATGCGTCGTCCAGTGATCTCGGCGGCGCTCGCCGCACAGGAGCTTGGCGTCAAGCAGCCCAATGTCTACCCGCCGCTGCATGCCCTGGCCGAGTCGGGGATCGTGAAGTCCAAGAATGAGCATCGGCTAGGCCCATTCTGGCGAGCGGACGACGTGCTTGCAGCCATCGATCGTTTTGCGGAGCGTGCGGGACGGCGCGAGGCCACCTGAGGGCGACCGGCATGGGAATGCCGTCCGCGACCATTTACGCGACCGAACTGATTCGCCACTACGGCGTGAAGCGGCTGGTGCGCGTCGGCACCGCGGGTGGCATCCACCCCGACCTGGACCTGGGGGACGTGGTCGACACGATCTCCGACCATGTGGTGCGCGGCGACTCGCTGCCATCCGAGGAACGTGAGACCACGTTTGCCGCGATGGTGTCGGTGGCGCTGGGGGCTTTGGCTCGCTAACGGGGCCGTCCGGGCGCGGAATGGGAACGTGCGCGTTCAGTTGCTGTACTTCGACGGCTGCCCCGACTGGGAGCTGGCGCAGGCGCGCCTGCGTGACGCGCTCGTCGCGGTGGGTGCCGTGGACACGATCGAACTGGTCGAGGTGACCAGCCAGGAGGATGCGGAACGGCTCGGCTTTCGCGGTTCGCCGTCGGTGATGGTGAATGGCCGCGACTTGTTCGGGCAGCCCGATGCGGACCTTGGGCTCGCGTGCCGCGTCTACTCCACGCCCGAGGGCCTGGGGGGCGCGCCCACCACGGAGCAGTTGATCGCGGCGCTCGCGGACGCTGCGGCCGGACCGGACGCGCCGTAGAGCGAGCGGCTGCTAACTGTCCGAGTCAGGTCCGCCAATGGTGTGTGTTCCGGAGGCGCTGGTGTAGGTCAGGACGAAGTCTCGGTACCTGAACCACTTCGCCGCCGATGGGGTCTTGGTCGATCACGGTGCCTTGTGCCTCGTCGGTGTCCACGCGGACGCTCGCCTCATGGAGCGCCGCGGCGGCCTCCTCCACGGAATCGCCGATGACGACCGGCGCGATCTTGTAAGAGCCGTAGAACCAGGTCAAGGCTGATAGACCCACCACTGCCGTGGTCCCCAGGGTGATGGCAAGTCCCAGCACCGCCTTGCCCTGCGACGGCCATAGCCACTTCTTCACGATCCCGCACGCCCAAGGCGTCGACTTCTTTGGACCGTAGCAGGAAGTCCTTCGCGAAGAAGGTCAACATGTTGAGCAATTTCCAGAGGGACGTCTCGGGGCCCCGAACGGTGCCACCCCCACATGACTAGCGCGCCCCCGTCCCGAAGCGTCGGCCGCCTGGGGCACGCACTCAGCAGTCGAGCGCAGTGAGCAGCGCGTCGCGGTCATAGCGAGCGTCGCGCCCTCGCCTCGCCAGTGCCTCGTACACGACTCGGCCGGGCCTGTCCGACAGCACCACGATGCGGTCGGCCAGCATGATCGCCTCGTCGATGTCGTGGGTGACCAGGACCACCCCGGATCCTGTCGCGGCTACCGGATCGGCGTCGGTGGCTGCGGCATCGGCCGCCGCGGTCCGAGCGGTGAGATCCACCGACGCGAGCCACGCATTCATGCGTCGCCTGGTGACCGGGTCGAGGCCGCCAAACGGCTCGTCGAGCAAGAGCACGGGGCGGTCCGCCAGGCAGGTGCGCAGCAGCGCGAGACGCTGCCTCATCCCCCCGGACAGTTCGTGGGGCCAGGCGCGCTCGAACCCGCCCAGGCCGAAGTCGTCGAACAGTTGCTGCGCGCGCGGGAAGGCGCGGTCTCGTGGCACGCCAGCCGCGATCGCCCCCACCATCGCGTTCGACAGCGCCCGGCGCCAGGGCAGGAGGCCGTCCCGTTGCGGCATCCATGCGGTGGCCCTGCGGCCAGCGCCGTCACGCGGCACCGTGACGGCGCCCGTCACCTGCGCGCGCGGGTCCAGCAGCCCTCCCAGCGCGCGCAGGAGCGTCGACTTGCCGCAACCCGAGGGACCCAGGATCGCGACGAACTCGCCGTCTCTCACCTCCAGGTCCAGCGCATCGAGCACCGTGACGGGCGCCCCGCCCCTACGGAGCGGCGGGAACGTGATGGTGAGGTCGCGCACGGCGAGCACGGGCGCGCCAGTGGCCTCGGCGTGAGCGTCGGCCCGTCGGTCATTGCCCGCGTGGTCAACGCCAGCAGTGGTCGTCATTGCTGCGCGGGCAGGAACTCGTTGGTCCACGCCTCGTCGACCTTGGGGTCGCCGTCGAGCATGCCGCCGTCGCTGAGCCACTGCGAGAACACGTCCCACGTGGACTTGCTCTGCACGCCCCATGTCTCGGGGGAGTCGGCGTACTTGTCCGCGAGCCACTGAGCGCTCTTGGTCACGAGGCCCTCGTCGAGCTCAGGCGCGGCGGCCATGAGCGCATCGGCCGCCGCTTGGGGGTCCTCCATGGCCGCCGCGTAGCCCCGCGCGGTGGTTTCCACGAACGCGCGCACCGTCTCGGGGTTGTCCTTGATCTCCTTGCCACTCGTGGCGAGAAGCGGCGTGTACCAGTCGGGGATGCAGTCGAACCAGTCGCGGAAGCCGATGGTCGACACATCCATGCCGTCGATTTCGCGCAGTCTCACGGTGTCCCACGCGTCGAACACCCATGCGGCGTCGAACTGGTCCTGAGTGAGCCCGATGCGGAAGTCGTCGCTCACGAGCGGCACGTACTGGACGAGTGAGGGGTCACCGCCGTCGCACTTGACCAGGCTCGAGATGATGGCCTCCTCGAGGTCGGACCCGTAGGAGCCGTAGCGCTTGCCCTCGAGGTCGCGCGGGCGGGTGATGCCCGCCGAGGTCAGCGACAGCAGCGAGGACGTGTTGTGCTCGATCACGGTGGCGACGGAGACCACGTCGGCCCCGGCGGCGCGGGCGGGCAGCAGCCCTTCGGCCACCGAGAAGGCGAAGTCGGCTTGGCCTGCGGCGAGCAGTTGCAGGCCCGACGTTTCACCAGGCTCGATCACGGTGACGTCGAGGCCGGCGTCCTCGTACCAGCCGTTGGCGAGCGCCAGGTACAGGCCGGAGTGGTTGGTGTTGGGCGTCCAGTCGAGCACGACGGTGACCGGCGTGAGGTCCGCCGGGGCGTCGGAGGCGTCACCGGCGGACGGCGTGTTTGAGCAGGCGGCTAGCGCCAGGACTGCGCCTGCGGCGATCGCGGCGAGGCGGGTGGTGTGGATCATGAGTTGTCTCCTAGGCAAGGGTCGGTGGGCAAGGTCGGCGTGGAATGTCCGAGGGGGTTGGTCAGGGGCGTGCCGCGGACGTCTGCCAGGGCGTGGCGACGCGGCGAAGCAGGGCAATCGCGGCCACGAGCAGCGCCGAGAGCACGGCAATGAGCAGAATGCCGACGAAGATCTGATCGACGGCGTATGCCTTGCGGGAGCGTTGGATGAACACGCCGATGCCGGACTCGCCCGCCAGGTATTCGGACACCACCGCGGCGCCCACGGCGTAGGTGGCCGCGATGCGCAGCCCGGCGAGCGCGCCCGGCACGGAGGCGGGCAGGCGCACCAGCCATAACTGGTGGACACGCCCGCCGCCCAAGCCCGCGACGGTGTCGGAGTATTCGGCGTCCACCTCCCGGATCGCGGCGGTGGCGGCCACGAGCACCGGGAAGAACACGGTCAGAGCGACCAGCACCACCTTGGACGTGAGCCCAAAGCCCGCCCACAGGATCATCAATGGCGCGAGCACCACCGTGGGGATGGTCTGGCTGAGCAGCACCACCGGACGGGCGACGTGGCCAGCCGTGGGAATGGCCGACGCCAGCACGGCGAGCAGCCACCCGAGCGCGGTGCCAAGCGCGAGCCCCAGCACTGCCTCCGTCGCGGTCGTGCTGACGTGCTGCCCCAGCGCCGGGGCCTGGTCGACTCCGGCGGTCACCACCTGGGAGGGGCTGGGCAGCACGAACTCCGGCAGGTTGCCCAGTCGCACCGCCGCCTCCCAGGCGGCCAGAAGAATCACCACGCTGGCGGCGCCGACGAGCGCTGCCCGAAAGCGAGCAGTGTGCCGTAAATCAGTGCGCATCATGCGCGGTGCCTGCCCACCAGGTCCTGGACGCTCGGCCCGTCATCCCCGGCGCCACCTGACACCTTGATCACGGACAGGCAACCGTCGGCCCCGGCCGCAATGGTGGCCTCGTGCACCTCGCGCAGCAGGCCCCACACCTGGTCGGGCGTTCCTTCGAACGTGGTACCCATTCCGCCTACCTCATAGTGCAGGCCGGAAGCGGAGATGGCCGCGATGGCGGCGTCGACATGGGCGTAGGGGTTGTCGGCGGTTCCGGAGGGGCGGGGCAGGACTTGGATCTCGGCGATCACGGGTGACTCCTTGGCGTCGGACCGGGGGTCCGCGCGGCGCACAGTCAGCCGTCGTCGGCTCCTGGGGCGGTGGCGGGGTGGGACCTCAACGGTCCGACTCTGCATACGCCCGTGCCGAAGACACGTCCTTACGCTGGCATTACCCAGGTCAAGTTCTCGGGTCTACGACGCATGTGGCCGCACTCTCAGCTCGGCTGACCCGAGCTCCCCGCGTTTGCCCTTGCATCATAACCACAGGTCGGCGGGGGAGGATTGCGGCCGAGGCCTGGCGTGGGGGAATTGGCGGCGTGTCGTTGCCTGGCGAACGCGGCTCCACGCCAGTCGGTTCCAGGTGCGTTGCGGCGTCCGATGCGTTCCTCGAGGTTGGCCAGTTCGTCCATGACGGCCGACGCTACCCACACGCGTGAGCGCGACGCTCCCGTGATCTCGCTCAAGACCCCCGCCTGGTTGAGGTGGTCAAGTGCGTCGTAGGCGCGCGGGCGACTGGCGCCCGTGACGGATTCTGCGCGCGCAATATCGAGTACCGGCGCGGTGAGCAGGGCGTCGACGAGGCTTCTGGCATATGAGCCGCGCCGCGAGGTGACCTGGCCGTGCCACAGGGACGGAAGTCCGGCGAGGCGGTCGGCGGTGACGAGTGCGGCCTCCGCCGCTGCTGTCGTGCACTGCGTGACGTAGCGAACGAGCGGCTCCACATCGCCAGCGCGGTAGCTCGCGAGGTGCGTGAAATAGGTATCTGTATTGGTGAGCATCGCGGCCGCGACGGGCACGGTGGTCGCCGAGGTCAACCCCCGGTGCCGATAGACAGCGCCGATGAGTGCCCGGCCGATGCGCCCGTTGCCATCGGTGAACGGGTGAATCGCCTCAAACTGGCCGTGCACTATCGCCGCTTGGGCGACCACTGGCACGTCGGTGCGCATCCAGAACGCGACGAGGTCGTCCATGAGTGGCCGGACAAGATCCGGTGGAGGGGGCACGTGGACCGCGCCGCGTGGCGAGAAGTCGGAGCCCCCTACCCAGTTCTGAACGGGGCGGTATGTGCCCGCATATTGCCCCTCCCGGAGGTCGCCGTCAAGCAGGACGTGGTGGGCGGCCAAGAGCGCGTCGTGGGTAAGCGGACTACCTGCGCACGACGCGGCGAGCGCGGTGAGCGCGCGGCTGGCGGCGACGGTGGAGCGCGCCCCTGCGGCGGCATCGGCGCCAACCGAGGCGCGCGCGAGGTCGTCGAGGCTCGAGTAGACGTGCTCGATCTTGGAGGAGGCCACGGCCTCGCTGCGCACCAGGAACTCGCCGAGCCCCGCGAGGTGGTCCGAGCGGCTCTCGATGCGGGTGATTGCCGCGACGGCGTGCTCCAACTCCGCGGTCGCTTCGGGCGACAAGGACAGAGTGTGGTCGGCGATCTGGGCGGGGATCTCCACCACAATCTCAGTGAGCATCCGGTCCGCCTGATTTGGCCGATTGCCCGACGGGCCCCGCTGATCGGGGTTGGTGACCCATGGCACCGTCTCGCGAGCGGCGGTGGGCCAAGCGCTATTGCCAGTCAATGGACATACCTATCTGTGATTTGGGCACAAGTATGGTAACAGTTATATCAGTAAGTGTAACTAACGTTGTTTTCTAATAACGGTGACAAGAGCGGTTTGTTTCGGCGGTGCCACCCGCACCTGACTGGCCAAGCCGCCGCCCGGTAGCGTCGGCCGCATGACGACTCGCCCGTTCCGCATGATCGATGTGTTCCCCTCCAGCACGCCCCTCTCGGGCAACCCCCTCGCGGTGGTGCTCGACGCCGAGGATCTCAACACCGAGGTCCTCACCACGGAGCAGATGGCCGCGTTCTCCGCGTGGACCAACCTGTCGGAGTGCACGTTCGTGCTGCCGCCCACGGACCCGGCCGCCGACTACCGCGTGCGCATCTTCTCCCTCACCACGGAGCTGCCGTTCGCGGGCCACCCCACGCTGGGCACGGCGCGCGCGTGGCTGGATGCTGGGGGAGTGCCGCGCACGCCCGGCCGGGTGGTGCAGGAGTGCGGGGTGGGTTTGGTGCCGGTACGCATCGACGACGCCACGCTCGCCTTCGCCGCCCCGCCGCTGATCCGCTCGGGCCCGGTGGACGACGCCGACCTCGCCGTCGCGCTGTCCGTCCTGGGCGTCACCCCGGCCGACGTGGTGGAGGCCAGGTGGATCGACAACGGCCCCGGTTGGCTGGGAGTGCTGCTGCCAAGCGCCGACGCGGCGATCGAGGTGCGCGCCTTCTTCAACGACGGAGGCGGCCCGCTGAGGGAGGACCCGGTGACGGGAAGCCTGAACGCGTCGGTCGCGCAGTGGCTGACCAGCTCGGGCCGAGTGAAGGCGCCGTACGTGGCTCGCCAGGGGGCGAGGGTGGGCCGCGACGGCCGGGTGCAGGTGACAGAGGCCGAAGGCGAACTCTGGATCGGTGGGAGCGCCGCGGTCACCGTCACCGGGAGCGTGAAGGTTTAGGTATCTATTGACCCCGCCCACGCCACATCTGCGTCAAAACCTTCACGCCGTGTTAATGTATTGACATGACCGTGACGACAAAGCTTGAGCGATTGCGCGAGGTTGCGCTCGATCAGCACGGCCTCGTCACCACGGTCCAGGCCGCCGATGAGGGCGTGTCAAACGCCGAGCTGTCCATGATGATCGCCCGCGACCGGCTCGAACGGGTGGCGCATGGCGTCTACCGGGTCCCTCAGGTTCCCCAGACGGAGTTCGATCAATACCAGCTTGCAGTGCTGTGGACTGGAGTCCCGGAGGCGTGCCTTAGCCACGACACCGCGCTCGCCGCATGGGACATCAGCGACATCAATCCCGATCGCATCCACGTCACAGTGTCGCGCCACCGTCGCATCCGCAGGGCCGGCGGCGAGCGCTACGTGATCCACTACGAGGATGTCGATGCACACGGCGTCACCTGGTGGCAGGGGATCCGCACGGTGGACGTGCCCACGGCGATCGGCCAGGCCATTTCGTCGGGCGTTCCGACGTACCTCATTCGCCAGGCGTTGGACCGCGCGGGCCGCACCAGCCGTCTGCCGGCCAAGGATCGCGAACGACTAGCAAACGAGTTGGAGGCTCGCGATGGTGGAGCCTGAACCGAGCAGGCTGACGCAGGCACTCGACGGCCTGAGCCCCAAGGCCAAGCCGCCGGGCTCGGCGCGCATGCTCAACGCGTGGATTACTCAGGCTCAGGACGCGCTGGGCGTGGCGGGGTCGCGAGTCGGTTGGCTGGTGGCCGCGACCGTCGTGTCTGCAGCGCTCCAACGCGCCGTCGACGAGAAGGGCTCGCCCTTGTTTCTGCTCAAGGGCGGCACGATGCTTCAGTACCGCCTGCCGGGCATCTCCCGCGCCACTCAAGACGTCGATGGTTTGATCCGTGGTGACCTCGACCTGTTCCTCGCGACCTTGGACGACGTACTGGGTGAACCGTGGGGTCCACTGACGCTCGTGCGCGGCGAGGTGGAGACCATCGACGTCCCGCATCGGCTGGTGAAGCCGCGCCGGTTCGACATCACCATCCTTGCGAATGGTGTGACGTGGCGGCGCATCCAGGTGGAGATCGCTCCCGACGAAGGTGGAGCGGGCGCGGAGCCTGACCGGATAGCCTCCCCATCGCTCGCGGGGTTTGGGCTGCCCACGCCCGACGGCCTGGCGAGCCTGTCCATGCGCTACCAAATCGCGCAGAAGGTCCACGCGTGCACCGATCCGCACGATCCGCCTGCCCATGTCAACGACTGGCCGCGCGACGTAGTGGATCTGTTGTTGTTGCGCGGCCTCGTGGCCGCCACCGGATCGCCGACGCTCGATGAGATCCGGTATGCCATTGAGGACGTGTTCGCTAGCCGTGCGCGCGAGGCCAAGGCGACCGGAGGCTCGTCGAGGGCTTGGCCCACGACTGTGACGGCACATCAGCACTGGGGGCCTAGCTTCGGCAGGGCGGCCGAATCCGCCGGCCTATCGATTTCAATTTCCGATGCCGTGGCCCAGGTCAACGCCTGGCTTGCCCTCGTGGAGCAAGCGAGGGCGTAGGGGGGGCGGACACGGCCGGCGCCTACACGCCGGACACGCCGGATCAGGCGGTTGACGTCTCGCGCGCTATCGCTGCGAGGAACGCGTCGATGTCGTCCTCTGAGGTGTCGAAGCTGCACATCCAGCGCACCTCGTTCTGAGCGGCATCCCAGTCGTAGAACGCGAATGCGGCGCGCAGGCGATCCGCCACGCCGTTTGGCAGGGTGGCAAAGACGCCGTTGGCCTGCGTCGGCTGCGTGAGGGTCACACCGGTGATGGAACCGTCGGCGAGCCCCGCCTCGATGCCGGCGCGCAAGCGCTGCGCCATCGCGTTGGAGTGTGTGGCGTTGCGCAGCCACAGGTCGCCCTCGAGCAGGGCGAGCAACTGCGCGGAGACGAAGCGCATCTTCGAGGCCAGTTGCATGTCCATCTTGCGCAGGAACGTCAGGCCCTCCGATGCCTCGGGGTTCAGCACCACGATGGCCTCGCCGAGCATCGCCCCGTTCTTGGTGCCGCCATAGCTCAGCACGTCCACGCCGGCGTCGCGCGTGAAGGCGCGGAGCGGCACGCCCAGCGACGCCGCGGCATTGGAGATGCGCGCGCCGTCCAGGTGGAGGCGCATCCCCAGGCCGTGGGCGTGATCGGCGATCGCCGCGATCTCGTCGACGGTATAGACGGTGCCGAGCTCGGTCGATTGCGTGATCGACGCCACCAGCGGCTGCGCACGATGCTCATTACCCCAGCCCCACGCCTCGCGGTCGATGAGTTCGGGAGTGAGTTTGCCGTCGTCCGTGGGGACGGTGAGCAGCTTGATGCCGCCCGACTTCTCGGGTGCGCCGCCCTCGTCGGCGTTAATGTGCGCGGTGGTGGCCGTGACCACGGCGCCCCAGCGGGGCAGCATCGACTGCAGGCCCACCACGTTCGCGCCCGTGCCGTTGAACACCGGACACACCTCGACGCCCGCGCCAAAGTGGTGGGCCATCACCTCCTGCAGGCGTGCGGTGTAAGCGTCGCCGCCGTACGCGCTCTGGTGGCCGCCGTTAGCGGCGGCCATCGCCGCAAGCACCTCGGAGTGGATGCCGGAGTAGTTGTCGGAGGCGAAACCCCGTGAGGCGAGGTCGTGAACGGTGGTCATAACTGTCAGTCTCTCAGGTCGAGGGGCGCTGAAGCGCTGCGCGCGCGGCCTCGGAGGGGTAGGCCCCTGGGCCACCTAACCTTGAATTGCGCCGCCTCATATTCAAGGATGTAGTAATATCCCTAAATATGGAGAAGTCTTCTTCAGGGATCCAGGGCTGGCCGGCGCTCGACTACGAGCCTCGCCAGTGGACGCCGCGCGCCGACGGAGTCTCGCGCAGAGCCGTCCTTGCGCACTCGGGACCGTATCGCGCCGCGGTCACGCCGCGCATTGCGGGTGCAACCGTTTCGCTGCCCAGCGCGGTCCAGTCGCTCGCGGAAGACGCCTCGGCAGAGCTGGCTCGTGTTGATGCCACGTTGAGGACCTCCCGTATCGGACCGTTGCCCGCGGTGCTGCTGCGCACCGAGTCCGCATCGTCGTCGCAGATCGAGCGGCTCACCGCCTCCGCAAAGTCGCTTGCCGAGGCGGAGATTGGCGAACGTTCGGGTGCGAACGCGCGCTTGGTCCTGGCGAATGTACGCGCCATGGAACGGGCGCTCGCCTTCGACGGGCCCATCACCCTGGAATCGATCCTCGCGGTGCACGCGGCACTGATCGAACCCGATCCGCTCCATGCGCCGGGCCTGCGCGATGAGCAGGTGTGGGTGGGTGGCACCACCGTGGGCCCGCACCGTGCCGACTTTGTGCCTCCGCACCACGACCGCGTGCCAGCCGCCATGGCGGACCTGGTCGACTTCGTCGGCCGCACGGACATTCCCGTGATCGCCCACCTTGCCCTCGCGCACGCCCAGTTCGAGACCATCCACCCCTTCACCGACGGCAACGGCCGCACCGGGCGCGCGCTGCTGCACATGATGCTGCGCGAGTCGGGGCTCACGCGAGGCTCCACCATTCCGGTCTCCGCGGGGTTGCTCCACGAGACCGACGCGTACTTCGCGGCGCTCACCGCGTATCGCGAGGGCGACATCGAGCCCGTCATCGAACGCGTCGCGGAGGCGGCCATCTTCGCCTCGCGTCTCACGCTCGACCTCAACGCTCGCCTACAGGCGCTCGCCGACGAGTGGCTCCAGCGCGTGCGGGCGCGCAAGGGTGCCTCCGCGTGGCGGCTCGCCGAGATGCTCCCCGCCCACCCCGTGGTCACGTACGAGGTGGTCCAGCGCGTGCTGGGGGTTTCGGCGCCGACGGCGTACGTGGCGATCGACGCGCTCGCCGACGCGGGAGTGCTGGTCCCGCGCAGCACCAACAAGCGCAACAGGGTGTGGGACGCGGTCGAGGTGCTCGCCGCGCTAGACGAGTTCGCGGACGAGGCCCGGAGGGGTTAGGGCTGCGGTTGGTCCATTCGCCCGAGGAGCAGGCCGACGTTCAACGCCAGGTGGTCGCGGACCTCCGCCTAACCGCGTCGCACTATCCCGCGGACCGCTCCGTGCGCAAACTCATCGCAGACCTCTCGGCCCAGAGCGCCGGCTTTGTCGAGTCGCGGGAGTCGGATCCCCCTGTGCGCCTCAACGAACCCTCGAAGCACAAGACGGTCGGCCACCCCGCGGTCGGCCGCATCGCCTTGGACTGCGACGCGCTCTTGGTAGCGGCCGACGACCTGCGCATACTGGTCTACACGGCGGAGCCTGGCACGGAGGATGCGGAGCGCTTGGCGCTAGCGGTGGTGCTGGGAATGCCGGCGCTGGTCGGCTAAGCGTGGATTGGAGCCTAAGACAGCGGTGTCGTTGGAGCCGTGAAGCAGCCTAGCGAGACATGATGATGACGTCCTGGGTTGCGGTCGCCACAGCCACCCCATCCTTAACGATCCATGCCTGTACCCAGTGGGGACCGGGGAAATCGCTTGTCTCGTCGATCACTGGTCCACGTTTGAGAATCTCCCCTCGGAATGCCTTCCTGTTAGCGGCTTCAGGCCCCGCGTTCCGGACTTTCCAGTACACGTCGTACGGCTGTTGCACAGTACAGGTATCGATCTCGAACCGGAGCGAGCGCCCAATTGGGACCAGGTTGCCGTTTGCGCTCAGCGGGCGGTAGCGCCCGCGGCCCTTCCTAGTAGGCGACATTCGGCCGACGATTCGGAGACTTTCGGCGACAGTCCGACGCTCGGGGTAGCCGTATTCCTCCGTAATGGTGCGCTCACCGGGGACCATCTGGTGCTCGTAGGTCGGTGTTGAAGGGGCAACGGATGCAGAGAGACTCAGTGTAGAACTGGAGACGAACGAGTCGCCAAACAGTTTTGCCCATTTGTCGACGCTCTCGGACGGCTCCGCGTCGAGCGCTTCTCGGGCAAGGCGCGCCCAACGTCTAAGCTGGCTCTTGAGGTTGTCAAATCCGGTCTGCGTGAGACGATCAGCTAGATTCTGGCCGATGCGGTCATCTACCCATGGAGGCACCGAGTGCAGCTCGAGGTAGTCTCGAAGGTCTTCGAGCAGCGCGGTGAAGGTCTTCGCAACATTGCCATAGTCGTCGATACCGGCGAAACTCTTCACGCGCTCGGCGAGCAGAGCGGCCAGGACGACGGAAGGGCAGTCGATGGAGCTGCGGTCGCGAAGCCATTTGACGAGTCGAATGACACGGGCGAGATGGCCGTTCGTGACGCTGTTCTGATCGTTGAACCAGTCCGTGAACGTGGTCGGGTCTTGGCGGAGGAACGCGTTGCGAGTGCGATGGGTGATGTAGCTCTTGCCATCGGCGCGCTCGATAAACGGGACGACGTCGATATGGAAGTCATTGGCGAACTGGATGGTCACGCACCGCTTCCCAAGAACCGTCTTGTCGACATATCGGGGTACTGCATTGAGGGCCTTCTTAAGTTCGAGCGTGTACTTCTTCGGTTCCCACTCGTCTTGCTCCACCATTGGCAGCAAGACGTCTGCATCGAAGTCGTTGCCGGAGAGCGGCTTGATGATGGTCCTATGCGCGAAGGACCCCTGCGGGATGAGGCTGCCTTCGAGTTTGTCATCGAGGATGGCGCTCGCCTCTAGGGCCGTGTCGAGGGAGGAGACCCTCGAGTGCAGCGTGTCGAGCCGCGACTGGTTGAGGTTGACGTGGTCACGGAGGAATAGGTTGAATTCCCTGATGCGCGCAGTCATTCGGTGACCTCCATCGCGGCCTCGTAGTTTTCGTCATTGAGCTGATAGACGACCAGCGCCGGTTGAGCCGAGCGCATCCTGAATCGACCCATGGCGACGGCGGCGGGGGCGGGGGCCGATGCGACCAAGTGCAACTTGCGAACTTCGGGGAGGTCGCTCTCGATGCGCGCCAGAGCTTGGCGCCACACACGCCCAAACTCTTCCAGTGCGGCTCGGGTATCGATGATGTCAGGATGGGGTGCCTGGTCTGCGGGCGAAATGGTAACGCGCGGGAGTAGCCGTAGGTGCAAGGGGAGACGGGTCTCCTTCACCGACGAACTTAGTTCGACAATGACTATGGCTTCGTCTGCGGGTGTGGGCGACGGCCTGAGGACGACGTCAAGCGTTGGCGTGTGGGTTCCCGCATCCCATGCCCACGCAGTAACGTCGTCCACACGCTTCCGCCTGAAGAGCCGCGTCTCGGTCTTGTCGTCGAGCTTCGATCCCAGGTAAACCAGCGAGGGTATCGGGGCGAGGGCGAAAACGCTGATGGTCTCCAGGCTGCCTGCCGCGACGGCGTCCGCCACGCGGCTTGTGAAACGGTCGATTTCTGTCCGATGCGCTTCCCAGCCCCATCCGTCGCGCGCGCTGCCGGGAAGACGGAGGCTGAAGGCACCATTGCGGGTGTCATCACCCATGCCGGTGTAGCCCTCGGACCGCAGCGCTTCCGCGACCTGTGGGAGCGAGACCGGCGCTTCTGTAGCGCGGATGTCGGCGCTCACGGTGATTACCGACGTAGGGCGGAGGGTTGCGAAGTCGGTGACCTCGCGGACGCGGCGTTCGTGCAAGTGCTTCTTTTCGGTCAGGAACTCCACGGTGTACTTGCTGCGATATGTCTTGTCGTCGACGCGCTTGTGACACGGGTAGCAGAGCAGGAGAAGGTTCTCTTCAGACGCCCGTTCGTTCAAGTCCATGTTGGACTCGCCGCGTGGAGCATTCTTGCCCTTGCCTGCGCCGACGATGTGCGCGATCTGGCCGACTGGAATGGCGTGCCAAGACCAGTCCGATGCATCTAAGAGATAAGTGGCGCAGAGAACGCAACGTCCGGCCGACTTCGCCCACAGCCGAACACGGGTGCCGTCCGGCACGTCCTTGCGCTGAACCTCCGTGTCGCGCGAGTTGACCGAGCCCGACGTTTGCTTCTTCATGCTGCGCACCTCCAATTGAACGCCGAAGCGGTGAACCGCAGGAGGCGCGTCACGCTGACGTACTCTCACGTGATGCTCGGGATGAGCGCGCCAGTCGTGCCACATTCTGGTGTCCTCAACCCGACTCACTCGCCCGAATCTCGGGCTTGCCGTGCTTCGTGAAACCAATCGTAGATACGGGTACCGACATTCGACGGCGGCAGTCGGTGCTGACGGCGACCGAGCCGCCCCGTACTAGTTCTCGGCGGCGTGCTCTATTTTGATCCCGACGAACTCTATGATCCCGTGCGAGGCCGGGCGGTCTGCGCCCATGCGCCGCTGGTCGTGGAGCTCACTGATTCGCTGGTCGAGCAGGTACAGCCAGGGCAGACCAACCCTACGGCGCGCATTTGTGGCGAACGCCTTCGCGACAACCACTGCGAGGAACAAGAGCACTTCAAGGCCGAGAAGCAGACTGTTCCATGCCTGGTTGCTGCCGGCAGTGTTCACGGTTGTGAGATAGGCCTGGAGCGCTATCAAGAGCGCAATTGCTGTGGCCGCGAAGGCTAAACCTTCGGTGCGCGGATTCACGTATGCGGTGAGCGCCGTGCGCAATCGCTGCAGGCCGCGAAGGTCTGTCGCCCTCATGACTACATCGAAGTGGCTGGAAGCGGGCTCAATGAGCCAACGGCCTTCCCGAAACGTATCGAGACCCGCGTCGAGCGCAAGCTTCTCAAGTTGGCGAGTGTTGAGCATCGTCCCTCCTTGAGATGAACGCTACCAATGCGGGCGGCCGATTCGAGCGTTCGGCTGGACCCGTGGAGGTGGACACCAAGGACGGCAACCCGGCTTGTCGCTAATCGACCCCATTCGTTGCGCGGCGACACGCCACGGTGGCCGGGGATCGCTGCACGCATAGGTCACGCGGTCAGCTGTTCGTGCATCAGGCCTGTTTCCCGCGGTACTTTAGGGATTCACTTCGCGAGGTTCTCCACCCCGGGAAGATGGGGCCCGGTGATCGTCGGTGCCCGTTGACCCACACCTTGCTGCCACAACTTCTGAGGTCGTCGATGTCGAGCGGTAGGTGGGGAAGTGCCCGACTCCCTAGTCAGAGTTGGGCTGCTTCTTCCGCTCCGGGCGTGTGCCGTTCTTGCACCCGGTGCAATCCACGACGTTGATGGCATTTGCAGTTGCGCAGTGGTTGCACGACCAGCGACTCGGCGGCGGGTCGCCGGAGTCCAGTTCACCGCGCACCGTTAGGTCTTCGTCTGTCCCGAGTCGGCCAGCAACTTCCCCGCTGGGGTCGAGCGTTTGATCGGCGCGCACGGCCATTTCGGCAGCCTGCCGGTACGCGGGATCGGCTGACGTAGTTGCGCGCCGCAGCAATTCGGCACCGTTGCGGCTTGCGAGGATGGCGACGAGGTGGAACAGCCGCGCTCGGCGCGGCTTCCACTCGGCTCGGTCGTTGTCGAAAAACGAGTCGGGCGCCCATGTGGGCGTCGTCTGAACCAGTAGATTGGCAGCGCTGAAGGCGATCCAGTCAGAGTCAGCTCCGAGCGCTGCTATGAGGTTGTTCTGTTGTTCGGTGGTGAGACAGTCGGGTTCGACTTCCTGGAGCTTGTATGCAGGCCTGACGGTGGCAGTCCACCAGTCGTGAGGACTCGCGAGTTCGCCTGCGGGCTGACTTAGCAGGTAGCGAGCCTGAGCCGCCGCCGCTGGGACGTCGAGCCCGTGTCCTACTGCAACGCACTCAAGCCACTTCACTCGGAGGTCGTGGTCATCCCCGCGGAACGCTGTGTCGAAGCCGCCAATGCTGACATCTGAGTATCCGGACGCAAAAATCAGGTCGGCCACGTCCTTGAGCGACCACCGATCGACCTTCGTTAGCGGTTCCACCCCGTCACCGGAATGGAGGGACGCAATGTCTTCAAGGAACTTCTGTTCATGGTCGCGCCCACCCAAGTCTTTGAAGAGGTCCGTCCACGGCTCTCGCTCGACCCACGGGGTGGCGTCGACACCTTCCAACCGCAGCGCGCGTCGAATCTGGTCGTGCTCGCGCATCGAGCCGTGTCTGGAAATCCTGTAGATCTGCTCCGCTGCCTGGTCGTTCAGTTGGTCTAGGTGTCGAACTGCCCGTGCCGCAACCTGGACCAGACCCGGTGGAGTCCGGGGGCTTGGTGGCACCTTGACGCTTCGCCGAGATGTCTTGATGAGCGGGGGCGTCCCTGGAAGGTCAATGCTGAGCGCCGCCTGAACCAGATCGACTTCGTTGTCGGTGAGGGCGCGACGCTCAGCGGTTGCGTCGGAGAGGGCAGTCCAAGCACGTGGGGCGATCCTCATTGCTTCGGGAAAGGGCAGTATTGCGATGAAGTCCCGACGTTCCGTTTGCAAGGTCGTGGGAAGGGGGAGTCCGCAAAGGGCCTTCACCAAAGGCCACGAGTCCGCCCGGCGTTGATCGCCGAGCATGTGTGCAAGGGCGCTCGACGACCGGCGCTTGCGGGGACCAAACTCGGTGTCTCCGGCTTCAACCATCACAGTATGTTTCTGCAGTTGAGCTACGAGTCGCCGCAGGTCAGGTTCTTCGAGCGTGATTGTGTCATTCGACACGACCGCGCTGACAGCGAGTGCCGCGTTCGGGTCGCTCTCGCCCAATGTCAACAGCATCTGAACCAAGTCAGGGTTGAGGCCTTGGGCAAGGCCAAGGACGCCTTCGGAGTCAGCGTAGACCAAGACATGTTTCGCCCACTCCCTTAACGCCTCGGCGCTGCAAGATCTGGTCCACATCGCCGTAGCGACCTCGGTAAACACCCGGCTTCGGCTGGCTATGCCGCCGGACTCGTCGACCTCGAAGACAGCGACGTGTTCGTCCCAGAAACGCAGGACCTGCTTCGCAAGCTCTTCCGCCCGACCTCCCCGAAGCCCCCAACGATCTTCGACCAGCATCGCGTTCAGTTCACGCAAAGCCTGAGCGTGCGTCGCTTCCTCGACCGTGTCGAGCATGTGGCCCAGTACCCGGAACCCGTCCAAGAGCATCTGAGGACTCAGGTCGGTGGCCCAAGCCAAACTGGGGCCCATGAATCGGGAGATCTCCCATCGCTCCACCGACCGGACAACTGCGGCGTGCAGAAGTTCAGCGCGCTCACTTGGAACGTTCAAGTTCTTAGACTCAGCAACTATCAGTACTACAAGAAGCGCCAACTGAGGGACTTCAACCAACCCAGACTGGGCGTCGCAAACCTCGCGGATCCAGGCGCGTCGTGCCGCCATCCACTCGGACCGATGGTCCTCGTCGATCCGAACCCGTGCGCACTCGAGGAGCACGGCATCCATCGTGTCGTTCAGGTCGGTTGGCCGGCGCAGATCAAGTCTCGGCAGACCGATGCGCTCAGCCGGGACCTCGGCGCTCGCTCTCGTCGCTACAACTACTCCGACATCGGGATGGATTTCGTCAATCAAGCGTTGCAGTTGGTCTGCGACCACAGCGGCTTCATCTCGGCACTCGTCCAGGCCATCCAGCAGCAACATCACGTCACCTCGCGCTACGGCCTTCGTCAAATGAGCGGCAAGCAACGGTCTCGACTGCTCGTCCACTCGGCGCGCGCCAGACTCAACGACGTCGGACAGGCTCAGGTCTCGCTCCCGAGCTACCGGCAACAGGTCAGGCAAGTCCACAAGCACTGGAATCGGCGCATCCGCATCGCCGGCACACGCTGCCGCAATCTCCGACGTCGCAACCGACTTACCCGACCCTGGCTGCCCGACCAGCAACGCACGGCGGCGGCGACGTACAACCGGAGCCAACTCCTCGTCCAACTGGCGATCGTCAGTGCGCACCGAATCGATAACACGAATGCTCTTGTAAAGCCCATCAACAACAATGGGCGACAAGTCGTCGGCTAGAAACGGCAGATTCACTCGGCCACGTCGCTTCACGAACGTATCCAAGTAGGTCCGCACAGCCGACTGCGTGGCGACCTCAACCGCAGCAGGGGACCCACTGCCGACACGAACAGACAGCCCGTTGACTGACTCCAGCATCCTCACCAATGAAGGAACGTCTGCCCCCATAGCGGAGCCCGCCAACGTGTGTAAGTGAGACTGCAATGACGACAGAGCGAGCCGGCCGTCGCCGCTCCCCACGAGGTTGTCTAACAACACCGTCAGGAGGGTCTCGGCGTCACCGCTCACGGCTGAGCTGGGCACTTGAACAAGCCGCGCGCGCCGTCGGATCTCTGCCTGCAAGGCCGGGGGAACCAAGTCATCCAGCCTCTTCAACGCCTGTATCTCGGCGGGACGCGATACTGTCTGTCCGGCACGGAAGCGCGCCAGTCCCATTGCTAGATCGTGCACCCAGGCAGCGCAGCTCTCGAACGCCAACCCAAGCAAGTCCGGGTTAGCGGCGGAAATGTGTGTCTGGCCCCGGTGTGTCGCGGCTGCCCTGGGGTGGTGGTTTAGCGTGAGCGTCCTGCCCATCCGGTGCGGGTCCATAGGCCTTCCTCGGCTGTTGTGACGGTGTC
>Ga0307486_1000097_pt1 | contig 99991 bp, 96 predicted proteins | sample CBIW02metaG_FD_203663 | JGI IMG/M metagenome (GOLD analysis project Ga0307486, IMG submission 203663) | Sea-ice brine microbial communities from Beaufort Sea near Barrow, Alaska, United States - CBIW 0.2 | ecosystem: Environmental > Aquatic > Marine > Coastal | place: USA: Alaska | collected... | reverse complement strand
ACGCCCGTCCGAGTAGCGGCGTCCGCCGGTGATCTGCGTGATGCCCTTGTCCCAATCCGCAGCGGTCCGTTTGTCGACCTGGACTTGGCTGGCCGCCGCGGCCCGGCTCACCCCGGCCGAGCGGAGACCGAGGAACCGTGCCCGCTGGGCGCGGTTGTCCGTGCCGGTGAAGATCCCGGCCTGGTGCGCCCACTTGTAGCAGGTGACCCGGACGAATCCGAGTTCCTTCGCCACCTGCGACACGTTCCCGATCATCTTCAGCCGTCGAAAAAACTCGGCCTTGTCCGCAGCCGAGTACGACCGGTCCTTCACGCGAGGTGTGGACAGTTGCGCCTCGCGACGCCACCGGTAACAGGCGTCAACGCTCAACCCGAGCTCGGCCGCGACAGCACGAATCGTGCCCCGCGATCCAGACGCCGAAAGAACACTTCTCGCTCCTTCGCCTTGTACTGCAGGTTCTGCTTTCCCCGAGGTCGATCGACCACAACATGCCCCTAAATCATCGGGTGTTGCGACGATGCCTGGAATTCAAGAGGTGTGGAGGTAGGTGATGTCGCCAACGAACTTCACTCCAGGGCGGTCGGGGGTGAAGTCCCGCTTCAGTAGGTCGGGCATGTTCGCCGCTGCCTGCGCGTCGGACTGGGTCGTGACCCGGAATGGGCGCGGCTGACAGGGCACCAGGGCCTCTTGGCGCATGATGTGACGCACCAACTCAGGAGAACACTCGACGTTCTCGGCGGCCAGGTCCGCGTGGATCCGCCGATACCCGTAGGCGCCATCGCAGGCGGTGAAGAAGTGTCGGATCCGTGCTGCTAACACGTCTCTGCGGGCAGCGGTCGCGGATTGAGGGCGGCTCAACCAGTGATAAAAACCCGAGGTCGACACCATCAACCACACACACATTTTCGTCACCGGATTCGTCTGGGCCGGGTCGCTCTTTTGGGAATAGATGTACTCATACTTGCTCACTACCGCTGCTCCCTCGCGAAGTAAGCGCTGGCTTTTTTTAGGAACGCGGTCTGGGCCCGGAGATCCTGAACCTCACGTTCGAGCTCCTTCAACGGGGCCCGCTCCGGGGCCGTCAGTTCCGTCTCGGTGCCGCCGTGGGCCTCCCTGTATTTGATCAACCAGTTCCGTAGGGTTTCTGTGCCAACGCCATAGGACTCAGCGACTTCCCTGATCGGCTTCGAGGTGGAGATCACCTCCACACACAACTCGTCCTTGAACTCCTGGGTGAAGCGTCGTCGTGATGCGCTCATGCTGCGTCTCTCTTTCAGTAGCGCCCTCATTTTAAGAGGGCCCACTGTCCGAAATCCCTAGGCCGCCCACTCGGGCCAGTCCGACCGGTGCCCACTCGGCGTGTTGGCAGCCGCGATCTTGACGTGCTCAGCCTCATCTGGTGTGAGCGGTATTCGGTCCAGCAGCGTGACCACAGCGTCTCCTCGAATGACGAGAGATCGGAGGGCGAGTCACTCATGGCCTTGCCTCCGTCGTCGTCAAGTGCCACCCCTCCTAGGACTAGGTACGTCGTTGGCTCAGCGGTCGACGCGGGCGCCGCCGCCGCCGGCGAGCTTGAGGACTTCGGCTTTGGTTGCCATGGTGGTGTCGCCGGGCGTGGTCATCGCCAGTGCACCGTGTGCGGCACCGTACTCCACTGCGGTCTGGAGGGCCTCGCCCGTCAGGAGACCGCAGATCAGTCCGGACGCGAACGAGTCGCCCCCGCCGACGCGGTCGAGGATCTCCAGCCGCTCGCGGTGGGTGGCCTGCACGACGCCGGTCGCCGGGGACCAGGCGATCGCGCCCCAGTCGTTGATGCTGGCCGTGCGCACGGTGCGCATCGTGGTCCCGATGACCTTGAAGTTCGGGTACGCCGCGGCTGCCTTGGTGATCATCGCCGCGAACTTGTCCACTGCAAGGGCGGAGAGGTTCTCGTCCACGCCTTCCACCTCGAACCCGAGGCTTGCGGTGAAGTCCTCTTCGTTGCCGATCATGACGTCGATTAAGGCGGCGATTTCGCGGTTGACTTCCTGGGCCTTGGTCTGCCCGCCGATGGCCTGCCACAGGCTCGGGCGGTAGTTGAGGTCGTAGGACACGACCGTGCCGTACTTCTTCGCGGCTGTGACCGCCTCGATGACGGTCGCCGCGGTGGACTCACTGAGCGCAGCGAAGATCCCGCCAGTGTGCAGCCAGCGCACCCCGAGTTGCCCGAACAGGTGGTCCCAGTCCACATCCCCGGGCTTGAGCTGGGACACGGCGGTGTGACCGCGGTCGGAGACGCCGACCGCCCCTCGCACGCCGAAGCCGCGCTCGGTGAAGTTCAGCCCGTTGCGCGCCCCGCGACCGATCCCGTCGTAGGGCACCCATTGGATGAACGAGGTGTCCAGCCCGCCCGTGAGGATGAGGTCCTCCACCAGGCGCCCGATCTCGTTGTCCGCCAACGCCGTGACGATCGCGGCACGCAGCCCGAACGCTCGTCGCAGGCCCCGGGCGACGTTGTACTCCCCACCACCCTCCCAGGCCCGGAAGGACCGGGCGGTGCGGATCCGTCCCTCACCAGGGTCCAGTCGCAGCATCACCTCACCCAGGGACACCGCGTCGAAGCGGCACTCGGATGCGGGGCGGACGCTCAAGTCAGACATGGTCAAGCTCCTTCGTGGGTCAGCGGTTCGAAGAGGTCGGGGGGTGCTCAGCGGGCCATGGCCGACAACGTGCGGACCATGGCGACGGCCTCGGCCGTCAGAGCCTGGATGTCGGCAAAGTCGCCGGACTTCACGAGGTTTCGAGGGACCATCCAGGAACCACCGACCGCGGCCACGGCGGGGATGGCCAGGTACTCCGCAAGGTTCTTGGGACCAACTCCCCCGGTGGGCACGAACCGGACGTCACCGAACGGAGCAGCGAGCGCCTTGATCGCGGCGGCACCTCCGGAGGTGCCGGCTGGGAAGAACTTCACAGTAGTGATGCCCAGCTCGAGCGCAGCCTGGACCTCGGTCGCGGTGACCGCGCCAGGAAGCGCCAGCACGCCTTTGTCTTGGCAACGTTCGACGACCGCCCGGGACAGACCCGGCGAGACCACGAAACTGGCACCGGCCGCCACCGCCTGGTCCACTTGGGCCACGGTGAGCACCGTGCCCGCGCCGACGAGGATGTCGCCGCGGGCCAACATCGCACGGATGGAGTCCGCCGCGGCGGCCGTGCGGAAGGTCACCTCCGCGACCGGCAGCCCACCCGCGACCAGGGCACCAGCGAGGGCGTTGGCGTCGGCGGCATCGTCGAGCACCACCACCGGAACCAGACGCGCGGAACTCAGAAGCGACAAAACATCCATGGCGTATCCATCTCTGTAGAAGGTGCTGTGGTGACCGTGATCCCTTGCGGTCTCATGGCAGGAGTCGGTTCACGGCGAGCTCAACGCCGCGAAGCTCGGCGAGCCGCTTCAGCCGTCCGATGAGGGAGTAGCCGGGGTTGGACGCCCGTCCCTGGTCGTCGAGGATCTGGTGGCCGTGGTCAGGCCGCACCGAGATCCTCGGGCCGCCGTCACGCTCGCGCCGTCGCTCCTCGGTGACGAGTTCGGCGACGACCCCCACCATGTCAACATCGCCCAACACGTGGCTCCCCTCGTGGAAACTGAGCGGGTTCTCCTCATGCACGGTCGAGCGCAGGTGGGCGAAGTAAATCCGGGATGCGAATTCCCTGGCCATCGCCACGAGGTCGTTGTCCGCCCGTATCCCCAACGAGCCGGTGCACAAGGTCAGCCCGTTTGCGACGCCAGGTGCCGCGTTCAACAGCCACCGGACGTCCTCCTGGGTGGAGACCGCCCGTGGCAGGCCGAGCAGCGGGCGAGGCGGGTCGTCGGGATGGATCGCCATCCGGATCCCGGCCTCCGTCGCCACCGGGACCACGGCACGCAGGAAGTACCCGAGATTCTCCCGCAGCGCAGCAGCGTCGATGTCCGCGTACGTCGCCAGCATCGTCCTGAGCGAGGCGAGGGTGTCTCCCTCTTCCGCGCCGGGCAGCCCGGCGATGATGGTGCGCACCAGCAGCTCGCGGCCTTCCGAGGACAGATCGTCGTAGTACGTCCGGGCGCGAGCGGTCTCCACCCCGTCATACTCTGCTGCAGCCCCCGCTCGGGCGAGAATGAACAGGTCGAACGCGGCGAAGGCATCCTGGTCAAAGCGCAGCGCCCATCCGCCGTCGGCCAGGACGTACCGAAGCTCGGTGCGTGTCCAGTCCAGAATCGGCATGAAGTTGTAGCAGACCACGTCGATGCCGTTGGCCGCGAGATTACTCAGGCTCTGCTGATACGCCTCGATCAGGCGGTCACGGCGCGGACCCCCGCGCTTGATGTCCTCGTGCACCGGCACGCTCTCCACGACCGACCACGTCAATCCGGACGCCTCGATCAGCTTCTTGCGATCCGCGATGGCCTGCGGGGTCCACCCCTCCCCGTTGGGGACCTCATGCAGCGCGGTCACGATCCCGGTCGCGCCGGTCTGCTTGATATCCGCCAACGTGATCGGATCGCTTGGGGCGAACCATCGCCATGTGTGTTCCATGAATGCCTCCTGGGCTAAGGCTGTCCTAGATCGCGGGCCTCCGCGATGACGGCCGCGACCACAGCCTCGTTCTCGGCGAGCTCCGGGTCGAGGGCCCGGAGTAGGAGACGCACGGCCTCGGGCAACGGCCCGCCGGCGAACGGCAGGAAATCCGCGGCGCGCGCGTCCGTCACCTTGGCCCCGCTGCCGCGCACGTGGCACACCCACGCGGCGAGGGGTCGAACAACACCGCTTGTCAGCGCCCCAGCCGCGAGCTCATTGCGGACCGTGGGCAGGACGCGAATCGGCAGCTTCAACGAGCCATCCCACGCGATCTGGTCGAGCCTGTGCTGCATGCGCGGGTTGGCAAAGCGCTCGATGAGTGCCGCGCGGTAGGCAGCATTCTCGGCGGCGGGCAGGCTCAGGTGCCGTGACGAGGCGACCCACCACTCGTCGAGCCAGCGAAGGCACGTCGGGTCGCGCATGGCGTCGGCCACAGTCACGTGTCCCCGGATGGAACCCGCATAGGCGAGCAGAGAGTGCGCGCCGTTAAGCATCCAGAGCTTGCGGTTCTCGAACGGTGCGACGTCGGTGGTGAAGATCGCGCCGGCGTCCTCCCAACGCGGGCGGTCGGCGGCGAAGTCACCGCTGATCACCCATTCCGTAAACGGCTCGGTGACGATAGCCGCACGGTCACGGACGCCGGTCGCGGCCTCGACGCCGGCGATGTCCTCAAGGGTGGGCTCAGGGGTGATTCGGTCCACCATCGTGGTGGCATAGAGGACATTGTCCCGAATCCAACGGAGCAGCTCCGGGTCGACCAACTCGGCAAGATCTGAAATCACTTGGGCGACGGCTGCGCCGTTTCCGGGGAGGTTGTCGCAGGGAACCACGGTGAGGGGACCGGCGCCGGCCAGCCGCCGCGCCGCAAAGCCTGCGACCAGCTTGGCAGGAGCGGTATTGACAGGGGCCATCACATCGGCGCGCAAGGCCTCGATATCGGTGGTGACCTCGGTCCGGTCGACGTCGAGGCCGCCGTCGGGGCCACGCAGGTACCCGGCCTCGGTGATAGTGGTGGTGACGACCTGAACCTGCGGATCCGCGAGGTAGGCGAGCCAGGCCGCGTGTTCGTCCCCAAGGTGGATACGGGCGATGCTGCGCACGACCTCGAAACGGTCCCCGTCAGCGGCGCGGGTGATCAGCGTGTAGAGCCCATCCTGCGACCTGAGGGCAGCCACTCTCGCTTGCGACCGCTTCGTCGAGCGACCGGTGAAGGCGGCGATGCCCCACTCAGCCGCGTTCGAGGCGTTCGTGGTGTACCACGCCTGGTGGGCTCGGAAGAAGTTACCCAACCCGAGGTGGACAAGGCGAACGGGGGGGGCGCCTCCGGTCCTGCGGGGCTCTTTCACAGCTTGAAGACCTCCTGCGGGAGACTGGTCACAAGGTCGACCGCCGTTTCGAGGGCCTCGTCTTCGTTGAGACGGTGCTCAGCGACGAGTGTGGCGAGGTACCCACTGTCGAGTCGACGAGACATGTCGTGCCTCACCGGGATGGTGCAGAACGCGCGGGTGTCATCGATGAAGCCTGACGTGCGGCTAAAACCGACGGTCTCGGTGATCGCCGATCGCCACCGTCGGATCGCGTCTGGAGCATCGAGGAACCACCAGGGCTGCCCTACGTAGACCGACGGGTAGAAACCGGCCAGAGGCGCAAGCTCACGCGAGAAGGCTGACTCGTCGAGCGTGAACAGCACCAGCTTGAGGTTTGGGTGTGTTCCATACCGCTCAAGAAGGGGCCGCAGCGGGTCAGTGAAGGCACCGCGCAGCGGAATATCGTGGCCGGTATCCGGCCCAAACCTCGCGGCGGACGGCTGGTGATGACCGCGTCGCACACCCGCATGGATGGTCATGGTCAGGCCGTCCTCGGTCGACATCCGTGCCATCTCAAGCAACATGTGTCGACGAAGGGCCACAGCCTCGATCAGCGTCGCGGTACCGGCCAAGGCGGCGTGGTAGATCCGTTCCGCTTCGGAGGGCTGGAGCGGCTCGGTCCCGCAGTCGGTGTGCGCGTGGTCCGCAGACGTGGCGCCGTGAGAGACGAAGTACTGGCGGCGTGCCTCCATTGCCGTGACCCAGCCGGCGTAGTTGCTCGTGTCTTCTCCGGATACCTGGCCCAACCGAGCCACAAGGGTGGGCCAACCGGGCTCGGACGCCTCGAGATAGCGATCGGGACGGAACGTGGGTATGACGCGTCCTGACCATGTCGGATCGGCCACCAGCGCGGCGTGCGCGGCCAGGTCGTCACACGGGTCATCGGTCGTCGCTAGCACTGAGATCTTGAAGCGGTCGAAAAGCGCCCGCGGCTTGTAGTCATCCTGACTCAGCAGCTCGGCGAGATGGTCGTAGATGGCGTCGGCCGTCGCAGCCGAGGGCCGCATGGTGACTCCGAAGATCTCGACGAGCTCGGACTCCAGCCAGTACCGCACCGGCGTGCCTCGGTAGAGATCCCAGTGTTCGCAAAGCAGCCGCCAAGCGGCGCGCGCGGCGGTCTCCGACAACGGGTCCTGCCCGACGCCGAGCGCCTCGAGCGGCACACCCGAGGCGTGCATCAGCCGGGTCACGTAATGGTCCGGGGTGACGAAGAGCTCCGCCGGATCACGAAACGGCACGTCGTCCAGGAGGATTCGAGGATTGACGTGGCCGTGCGGAGAGATGATCGGGAGATCCCGCACGGCCTTGTAGAGCCGACGGGCGATGTCGCGGACGTCAGGGTCCGTGGGCAGGAGCCGGTCAGAGTGCAGCACGAGCGAGGCTGGCTGGTCGAGATTGACTGTCATTGTGTCACTTTCCGTAACACGGCAGATGGCTGCCGCATGTTGTCGCTGCTAAAGTCCCGCCGGACGCCGGTCCAATCGCGTCAGGTCACCGTGCCAAACTGCCAGGGGACGAACTCGTCCTGGCCAAGGTCAAGTTCCTCGCTGGCGGTGCGCTCTCCCGAGGCGACGGCGATGATCCGTTCGAAGATCTCGTCCCCCACCTCCGTGAGGCCCGCAGTTCCGTCGACAATCCGACCACAGTTGATGTCCATGTCTTCGGTCATGCGCTCGTACATCTCGGTATTCGTTGCCAGTTTGATGGACGGAGTCGGCCTGCATCCGAGGACCGACCCCCGACCGGTCGTGAAGCAGACGACGGTGGCCCCGCCGGCGACGATCCCCGTGACGGAGACGGGGTCGTAGCCAGGCGTGTCCATGAACACCAGGCCGCGCTCTGTGACCGTCTCCGCATACTCATAAACTGCGGACAGATCGGCCTGCCCCGCCTTCGCCACTGCGCCCAGCGACTTTTCCAAGATCGTGGTCAGCCCTCCGGCCTTGTTGCCGGGTGACGGGTTGTTGTCCAGGCTCCCGCCGCCGGTTCGCGCATAGTTCTGCCACCAGTCGATCCGCTCGAGCAGCCTTCGTCCCACGTCTTCGGAGACGGCTCGTCTGGTGAGCAGGTGCTCGGTGCCGAAGACCTCGGGCGTCTCAGCCAGGATCGACGTCCCGCCGTCGGCGACCAACCGGTCCGAGGCATGACCGAGCGCGGGGTTCGCGGTGATACCGGAGAAGCCATCGGATCCCCCGCAGTTCAAACCGAGCACGATCTCGCTGATGGCGGCGGGAGTGCGACGGCGGGCGTCCAGCACGGGAAGCATCTCGCGGATGAGGTCGACTCCGGCTCGCACGGTGGCGCGCACTCCGCCGGTGTCCTGGATCGTGAGCACCTTGACGATCGTGTCGCTGGGCACGTCCAGACCCTCGACCAGCGACTGCACGGGCACCATCTCGCAGCCCAGCCCCAGCACCAGCAGGCCGCCAAAGTTGGGGTGCTGTGCGTATCCACGCAGGGTGCGAACCAGCGTGTTGGCACCGACGCTGCCCGTCACGAGCCCGCATCCACTTTGATGTGTGAGGGCCACTACGCCGTCGACGTTCGGGAACGCGTCAAGCGCCATCCCGCGGAACTGCTCGGCGATCATCTTGGCCGACGACGCCGAACAGTTCACCGAGGTCAGCACGCCAATGTAGTTGCGGGTACCGAACCGACCATTCGCCCGTTGGTAGCCCTGGAAAGTGCGCGCAGGCGCGGACTGGGCCGGCAACGTTGCCCGTGCCGTACCGAACTCATAGGCCCGGTCGCTGTCGTCCATGCCGAGGTTGTGGGTGTGGACGTGAGCGCCTGCCGCGATGTGCGTGGTTGCGAGGCCTATGGACTGGCCGTATTTGTGCACGACCGAGCCTGCGGGCACGTCGCGGACGGCTAGTTTGTGACTGCGTGGCACGTCGCCAGGGAGCACAAGCTCGCCCGCCGCTGTGAGCACCCGGGTGCCTGCCTTCAACTCGCGGGTGGTGACGGCGACGTCGTCGTCGGTCCGCAGGAGGAGGGCGCACTCAGCCAGCGGTACCACTGGGGATCCATCGGTTAGTGTCATGACGCGTTGTTCCTTTTCGGAGGGAGTCATTGGGTTACCAGTCGTGCATCGTGCCGTCGAGCAGCCGGTTCACCGGGAGGTACGCCGGGGTGTACTCGAACGCGGCGGCCGCGGATTCGTCGAGCTCGACGCCCAGGCCGGGGTTCTCGCCAGGGTCCAGCAGTCCGTCGACGAACGTGTAACTCGTCTGGAACACCTCGAGCGTGCGCTCATTGTGCACCATGAGCTCTTGGATGCCGAAGTTGTGGATCGCGATGTCAAGGTGTAGCGCCGCCGCCATCCCCACAGGGGAAACGTCCGTCGGCCCGTGGATGCCGGACTTGATCTGGTAGATCGCCGCGAAGTCCATGATCTTGCGTAGCCCTGTGATACCGCCAGCGTGCGTGGCGGAGGAGCGCACATAGTCGATCAGCTGCTCAGTGATCAGCGTCTGGTAGTCGAAGATCGAGTTGAAGACCTCACCGATCGCCAACGGGGTGGTGGTCTGCGACCGCACCCGGCGCAGGCCCTCCTGGTACTCCGCCGGCGTGCAGTCCTCGAGCCAGAAGAGGTCGAACGGCTCCAACGAGCGACCAAGCTGGGCACCCTGGTTGGGCGTCAGCCGGTGGTGTGCGTCGTGCAGCAGGGGCAGCGCGGCGCCGAACTCCGCGCGTACGGCCTCGAACACCTTCGGAATGTGCCGTAGGTATGCGGCCGTGTCCCAGTCCTCCTGGATCGGCACGGCGGTGCGCCCGGCTGGTTCGTAGTCATATTTCTGCCCGGCCAGCTGGTCGCTGCCGACGCCGTAGACCTTGGCCAGGCCGGGCACACCGGTCTGGATCCGGACCGCCTTGAAACCGTCGTCCAGCAGGTTGTGGATCGCGATGAACAGCGCATCGACGGTGGTGCCGGACGCGTGCCCGTACGCGAGCGCCCCGCGCCGGCTCCGCCCGCCGAGCAGCTGGTAGACCGGCAGCCCCGCGACCTTGCCCTTGATGTCCCACAACGCCATGTCCACCGCCGAGATGGCCGCCATGGTCACGGGCCCGCGCCGCCAGTACGGTCCGCGGTACAGGTACTGCCACGTGTCCTCGATGTTATCCGCGTCGCGCCCGATCAGTAGGGGCACGACGTGATCGCGAAGGTAGGAGGCGACCGCGAGCTCGCGCCCGTTGAGGGTCGCGTCCCCGAGCCCGACGACGCCATCGCTCGTTGTGAGCTTCAGCGTGACGAAGTTGCGCCCGGGGCTCGTGACGATCACGTCGACGCTTTCGATCTTCATCGGGCACCTCCGACGGACGGAACAGACTGGTCACGGCATTGTCGAACGACGAGCATTCCGTCTCCTCTCTGAAACAGAATGAGTGAAAATGATAGAGTCACTCATAGGGATGAATCGATCGAGGGACCGGGACCCTGAGGCTCCAGACATATATAAACAGTACCTTCTCAGACTGAATACGTCACGCAATTCAACAAACTTTCTGAAAATGCTTGACGTACTCTTGACGTACTACTGAAAAGGTTGGCATACTGTCGAGGAGCCACAACGCGGTGGCCGCACCACACGATCGAGGTGAAGTCAGTGTCAGTAACCGCGCGAGATGTCGCCCGAGTTGCGGGTGTCTCCGTCTCCACGGTGTCGCGAGCGCTCGCCAAGCCGGCTGAGGTCGCGCCGACAACCCGAGCAAGAGTGCTGGACACCGCACGCGGGATGGGTTACCTCCCGAACCCGGCCGCCAGTGGCCTGATCACTGGCCGGACGAGCACAATAGGCCTGATCGTCCCCGACCTTGAGAACCCGTTCTTCGCAGCGGTGACCAAGGGCGTGCAAAGCCGAGCCCGCGCCGCCGGCTACCACGTCGTCGTCGCGGATTCCGATGAAGACCCCGGCCAGGAGGAAGACCTCGCCCGCACCATGTCCAAACGGGTGGACGGCATCGTCCTGTGCTCACCACGTGCGCCGGACTCGGTGATCGCCCAGGTGGCGCTCGAGTGCAAGCTCATACTGGTTAACCGGGCTTGCGGAGACATCCCAGTGGTCGCCATCGACAACCTCATGGGCATCCGCCAGGCGATGGGACATCTGCTTGCCCTCGGACACCGCAAGATTGCGTACGTCGGCGGACCTGCGACCTCGTGGTCGAACACTGCCCGGCTCGCCAGCCTGCAGGTCGTTGCCGCGGAGCATCCGGACCTGGAGCTGGTGGATCTCGGATCCTTCCAGCCGTACGTCTCAGGCGGCGTCGCGGCGGCTGACCTCGTGATTGTCAGCGGAGCTACCGCCGTGGTCGCGTACAACGACCTTGTCGCATTCGGCCTCCTGGATCGGTTGCGTCACCGCGGTTTCAGGGTCCCGGATGACATCAGCGTGGTCGGCATCGACAACATTCGGATGTCCGAGCTGTCCTTCCCCGCCCTGACGAGTGTCGGGATTCCGTTGGTGAACTGTGGTCGCGCGGGTGTCGACCTGCTTCTCGGTTTCGTACGGGATCCGTCCACGCCGCCGACACACCATCACGATCTGTCGTTCCGGCTGGTCGTGCGCGAATCGACCGGGCCTGTTCGAACCAGCTCCGCCCTGCAAGGCACCGCTTGAACGTTCTATCTATCCGCAGTCCCAAGGTCCGGGCGATGGCGCTCTGGCCCTAACTAGAAAGAAGACATGCCATGCGAATCGCCAAACCACTGCACCTGGTGGCCGGACTTGCAGCCCTGGGGATGGTCCTCACCGCCTGCAGCGCACCCAACTCCGGAACAGCCGCCAACACGCCTGCTGCCACAGCGTCAGGCAGCACCATCCCGGACAAGCCGTCGGCTCCCGTCTCGCTCAACATCCTCGACGTCGCCGGCAACCAGAAGCTCACGGAGCCGATGGTGGACGCGTTCGTGAAGGCCCACCCCGACATTATTTCGTCGGTGAGCTGGGAGAGCGCCGGGGCACCCGACCTCGCCGGAACGATTAAGCCTCAGGTCGACAGCGGCAACTTGTCGGTCGACCTGGTGATGACCGGGAACGACGGGTTGTCCGCTGGCATCGAACAGAACCTGTGGGTGCCGATCGTCACGGACTACGGCACCCGAATTTCCAACATGGCGAACTACCTCGACCCGGCAGCCAAGATGCAGGAGCTGGCCTCCGGCTTCGGCGTCGTCACCACGTACTACCCGTCGGGGCCGCTGCTGCAGTACGACCCGAAGGTCGTGACGGACGTCCCCACGACCCCGGAGGAGCTGCTCGCCTGGGCGAAGGCGCATCCCGGCAAGTTCGGCTACGCGCGCCCAGCGAACTCGGGCTCCGGCCGCACCTTCCTCATGGGCCTGCCGTACATTCTCGGAGACAAGGACCCCTCCGACCCGGAGAACGGGTGGGCCAAGACCTGGGCCTATCTCAAGGACCTCGGCCAGTACATCGACAACTACCCGACCGGCACCGGCGCCCTGATCTCTCAGGTGGCTGACGGCAGCGTCGCCATGGTGCCGACCACGACCGGGTGGGACATCAACCCGCGCGCCCTCGGCCAGGAGCCTGCGACGATCGAGGCTGCCGCCTTCAGCAACTTCACCTGGGTCACGGACGCGCACTACGCCGTCGTCCCGAAGGGGCAGTCGGCGGATAAGATGGCCGCGATCCTGGACCTCCTGCAGTACATGCTCACGCCCGACGTGAACGCGATGGCCTACGACAGCGGCTACTTCTACCCGGGTCCGGCCATCAAGGGCGCCACGCTCGACAAGGCACCCCAGGCGAGCCAGGACGTCATCAAGGAGTTCGGTCGTGACTGGTACGACGCGCTCATCGACAAGATGCCGAAGGCCACCCCGCTGCCGCCCGCCGAGATGGTCAAGGCGTTCGACATCTGGGACCGCGAAGTCGGGACCGGAAAGTACACGGCGAAGTAACCATGACCATCGCTGCCAGCAAGTTCGAGTCTCTGGAGCTCGTCGGCCTCGGCCGAAGCTTCGGTGGGATCGACGCCCTGGTGGACCTCAACCTGACGGTCCGGGCGGGCGAGTTCATCGCCCTGCTCGGGCCGTCGGGCTGCGGCAAGTCCACTGCGCTGAACTGCCTCGCCGGGCTGCTCCCCCTGACCCACGGGCAGATCCTGATCGACGGCAAGAGGGTCGACACCGTCGCGGCGGAGAACCGCGGGTTCGGCATGGTGTTCCAGAACTACGCGCTCTTCCCGCACCTGACGGTGGAGAAGAACATCGCCTTCGGGCTTCAGATGCGCAAGGTCCCGAAGGACGAGCTCGAGCGGCGGGTCACGGAGGCGATCGCCCTCGTCAAGCTCGAGCAGCACGTCAAGAAGCTCCCCGGGCAGCTCTCGGGTGGCCAGCAGCAGCGCGTCGCGATCGCACGTGCCGTCGTCTTCGAACCGCGGATCGTGCTGATGGACGAGCCGCTGTCGAACCTCGACGCGAAGTTGCGGCTCGAGATGCGTACGGAGATACGACGCCTGCACCAGTCGCTCGGGCTCACGACCATCTACGTGACCCACGACCAGGAGGAGGCGTTGTCCATGGCGGACCGCCTCGTCGTCCTGCGCGAGGGCCGCGTCCAGCAGGTCGGTACCCCGAAACAGCTCCACAACAGCCCGGAGAACTGGCACGTCGCGGACTTCATGGGCTACCGCAACCTGATCGACCTGGACGTCACGGCGGTCGACGGCAGCGTCGTGACCGTCGCGGACCAGGGCTTCACGCTACGCGGGACCGCCGTCCACACGCCCCACGTCGGGGACAAGGTGCGGGCCGCGATCCGACCGGAGGACCTGGTGGTCGTCTCGCCGACCGTCCCCGTGACGGGCGGCAACACGACGACCGCCAAGGTGTCGGTGGTCGAGTACCACGGCCGCGAGTTCGCCGTCGAGATCACGACGCCCGGTGGTCGCGGGCTGCACGTGCGGTCGGACCATGCTCCGGTCGTCGGCTCAGAGGTCGAGCTCACCGCCGACCCGGCTCGCGTCCTGGTGTTTCCCGCGGACCTGATCGATCCCGCGACTCTCTCGGTCGAGGAACGAGAACTGGCCGAGGTCGGGAGATGACGGCGCCGACGATCGCACGGCGCAAGCCGACGAAGTCGACCGCGAGCCTCCGACACCGACTCGCCGAACGAGGCATCGACATCTCTCTGCTGATGCTTGTGCCCGCACTGATCTTCACCCTCCTCCTGTTCGTCTACCCGTTCTCCTACGGGATCGGTCTGACGTTCCAGCCCAGCGCGGCGATCCAGCAGCAGTGGGGCGGGGGAGCGTTCTCCAACTACCTCGAGTTCTTCAAGGACTCGTTCGTCCTGAACTCGGTCTGGTTGACGATGAGGCTGGCCATGCCCGCGGCACTGTTCAACGTCCTGGCCTCGATCCCGATGGCGTTCAAGTTGCGGAGCCGCTTCCGTGGGAAGAAGTTCCTCACAACACTCCTGGTGCTCCCGATCGCACTCGGCACCGTGCTCACCGCGCAGGGACTGCTGATCTTCGCTGGCCGGCAGGGCTGGCTCAACCGGTTCCTGATCGAGACCGGCGTGATCGACCAGCCCCTGGCGCTCGTGAACAACTACTTGGGCGTGTTCTTCTCCCTGGTCATCTCCGGGTTCCCGTTCGCCTTCCTGCTCATCTCGTCGTACCTGTCCGGGATCGACCCATCGATCGAGGCCGCGGCGAAGACCATGGGCGCCAACTGGGCCCAGCGCTTCCGGCGGGTGATCCTCCCGCTGCTGGCCCCTGGGCTCGCGACGACGTTCATCCTGACGTTCGTGCTCGCATTCAGCGTCTTCCCGTCTGCTCGACTCGTCGGCGACTCGACGGGTTCGACCCGCGTGATGGCCCTCATGGCGTATCGAGCGTTCGGCGAGCAGACGGACTACGGGATGGCCTCGACGATCGCGATCATGATGGGGCTCGTCGAGCTCGTCGTCATCGCCGTCGTCCTGATGTGGCGCTCGTTCCTCTACAAGGGATCGACAGGAGGGAAGGGCTGATGACCGCTCAGACAGCTCCACCCCGGACGGACTCCCCCGCACCGGACGAGCGCGCCAAGACGAGGTCCGGCACCCGGGTTCCCGGTGAACGCTCGCTCGCCGCAGCACCCTCGACCTGGTTCGTGTGGGCCGGGACAGCCGCGTTCTTCATCTTCCTGATCGGGATCCTGATCAGCGTGATCGTGGACTCGCTCGCCACGTCGTGGTTCACCAACTGGCTCCCGGAGGGCTTCACCACCAAGTGGTACGCCAGCGCGTGGGACACCTACGGTATGGCGCACATCATCGGGGTCACCCTCGTGGTCGCGTTGGCCGTCATCATCATCTCCGTCGCGGTCGGGGTGCCCGCCGCGTACCTGCTCGCGAGGCGCGACTTCCCGTTCAAGAAGGCCGTCACGCTGCTGTTCCTGCTACCCGTGCTCATGCCACCCATCACCTACGGCATCCCGCTGGCCACCGTGATGTACAACCTCGGGCTCGGGCGCACGCTCACCGCGGTGATCCTCGTGAACCTGGTTCCGTCGATCCCGTTCGTCATCATGACCATGACGCCGTTCATCGAGCAGATCAACCCGGCGATCGAGAACGCAGCCCGGATGTCCGGGGCGAGCATGCGGAAGGTGTTCACGAAGATCCTCTTCCCGCTGCTGGTGCCCGGAGTTCTCGCGGCATCGATCCTCGTGCTGGTCCGCACCGTCGGGATGTTCGATCTCACGTTCCTGGTGTCCGGTCCCGACTCGGACACGCTGGTCGTGGCGATCTACCGTGCGATGACCGCTGCGGGAGGTGGCCAGATCCGTCAGCTGGTCTCCTCCATGGCCGTCGTCTACACCGTGACGATGATGGTCATCCTCATCATCGCGCTGCGGTACGTGAGCCCGACACAGCTCGTCGCCCGGGTCAAGGAGTCACGGGAGGACTAGGTGTAAAATTGATAGAGGTTGTTGACAGTTGGTCTTCCTGATGGAAGGAAGACTTCATGACATCAACACTTTCTGCCTCGGTCGAGCGGGAGCTCGAACGGCGGGCCAAACACAAGTTCGCTGTGCTTCGGCACGTCGACGAAGTCAGCGGCAGCGTGGCGGCGACCTGCCGCTACTACGGCATCAGTCGAACCTGCTACTACAAGTGGCGTAAACGCTACGAGGACGGCGGTTTCGAGGGGCTGAAAGACCGCTCCAGTGCGCCGCATCGTTCGCCGAACGCGACCAGCGCGGAGGTGATCGAGAAGATCCTGTGGTTGCGCCAGCAGTATCACTTCGGCCCGCACAGGATTGCGATGTATCTCAAGCGCTATCACGACATCACTATCAGCCCGTCCGGGGTCTGGCGGATCTTGAACAAACTCGGGCTGAGCCGACTGCCGGCATCCCAGCGTTACAAACGCAAAGAGACGCGCTGGAAACGCTACGAGAAGCAACGCCCGGGCTACCAGCTACAGGTCGACGTGAAGTTCATCGAGCCTTTGGGTCAGGTCGGTCGCAAGAAGCGCTACTACCAGTACACCGCAATCGACGACTGCACCCGCCTGCGGGTGCTGCGCGCCTATCCGAACCATGATCAGCAGACCGCGATCCGATTCATCGATCACGTGCTCTCGAAGCTGCCGTTCAAGGTTGAGAAAGTCCAGACCGACAACGGCAAAGAGTTCGGACAGATCTTCCACTGGCACCTGCTCGATAAAGGCATCGGCCACGTCTATATCAAGCCGGCCACATCCCGCCTCAACGGCAAGGTTGAGCGCTCGCACCGCGCATTGACTCCGAGGAGTTCTATCGACTCCTCGAAGGCCAGGTCATCGACGACGTCAACCTGTTCAACGACAAACTCCAACAATGGGAGGACTACTACAACTACGATCGACCCCACGGCGCCCTCGCAGGCAACACCCCGTACGAGCGTCTCAAACAGAAAACCCAAGACCCACTGTCATAGACCTACGTCAGTTGCACAACTAGTCGGCCGCAGTGCGGCCTTGACCCCGGTTGGTGGACACCTCGTAAGGGAGGATGTTCATTATGGGAAGTCATCGGAGGTCGTTCACGCCTGAGTTCAAGGACGAGGCGGTGAAGCTGGTCGTCAATACGGGCCGGCCTACCGCTGTTGTCGCTCGTGAGCTGGGGATCGTGGAGCAAACACTGGGCAACTGGGTCAAGGCATGGCGGGACCGTCACGAGGACGGTGACGAGGCGCTGAGCGAGTCAGAACGCGTCGAACTGACCAGGCTTCGCAAGGAAGTCGCTGACTTGAAGATGGATCGGGCGTTCCTAAAAAAAGCGTCCCGCTTCAACGCGTAAGGAAGCATCGGATACGAACGTGAAGCGTTCACCTTGATGCTGGTGGAGAAGAGCAACTTCACGGTGACGCGCATGGCACGACTGCTTGGAGTATCCCGGTCTGGTTTCTACGCTTGGTCCGGGCGTGAACCCTCGAAACGGGCCCTCCGGCAGCAGCGGATCACCCGTAAGGTCGCCTGGTTCCACGGCGCTTCAGACGAGGTGTCTGGGTCCCTGAAGATCCTTGCTGATCTGCGTGATGACGGTGGGGTGATCTCCCGCAAAACGGTCGCGAAAACCATGAACCACCTGGGGTTACGAGGGGTGAGCCCGAAGAAGTGGCACACAACCACGATCATTGACCGGGGTGACTCATACCCTGCGGATGCGGTCAATCGGACCTGGGACACCGGCGGTTTGAACCAGGTGTGGGTCGGCGACGTCACCTATTTGAAAACGTGGGAAGGATGGCTGTATTTGGCCACCGTCATCGACGCCCACTCCAGGCGTGTCATCGGTTGGGCCATCGCCGATCACATGCGTGCCGACCTCGTCGAGGACGCACTGAAAATAGCCATCGGACTACGTGCCGGGCTGCCTGAGAACGTCATCTTTCACACGGATCGAGGAACTCAATATGCCGGTAAACAGGTCACCGACTTCGCGACCGAAAACGGGCTCACGAGGTCCATGGGACGCACCGGTGTGTGCTGGGATTGTCAGGCTGTTCTTGTCGGATCTGATCTAGATTCGGAAGTCCTGGCCGTTGCGGCTTGACCCATGTTGGGAATGACCCTTCGGGTGTCTTTGCGTTGATCTGTCAGCCCCACGGCCGGGCAGCAGTAAACACTGCGCCGGGTCGGGCGTGACCTAATAGGAGCCTGGAGAGTTTTCGCGTCCTCGTGACAGTGCTGTCCACCCGCCGGCGTCAGTACCAACTCCAACACTGACCGACGATAGAGCAGGAACACCATGCCAGCAACAGCGTCACTTCAGGTCACCCGATTCGGGCACATCGTCATCGGCGTCGACACACACAAACACGTCCACGTTGCCGCAGCGCTGGACTCCGTCGGTGGAGTCCTAGCCACCATGACCATCGCTACGGATTCGGGTGGGTTCAAACAGCTCCTCGAGTGGGCGGCCACGTTCGGGCAGATCATCGCGTTCGGTATCGAAGGCACCGGCTCCTACGGGGCTGGCCTGACCTCCTTCGTCCGACGCGCCGGTCATCGTGTCGTCGAGGTCAACCGGCCGGATCGGCGGATGCGGCGCCTGGTCGGCAAGTCCGACACCCTCGATGCAGAGAACGCCGCCCGAGCGGTCCTGGCCGGCTTCGCAACCGCGGAACCCAAGACTGCCGATGGCACCGTGGAGATGATCCGGCAACTGAAAGTCGCCCACGATACCGCGGTCAAAGACCGCTCCGCGGCGATGATCACCATGAAAGCGATGCTGATCCACGCCCCGGAACAACTCCGCCACGACATGGCCAAGAAAACCCCGATCATGCTCGCCCGGCGCCTCGCAGCCCTCCGCCCGACCAGACTGGAAACCCCCGACGACAGCATCCGGCACACACTCAAATCGTTGGCACGTCGCTGGCAGCATCTGAACGCCGAGGCCACAGAACTCGAGGCCATGATCAAAGACCTCGTCACACGCACCGCCCCACAGCTGGTCGAACCCTTCGGCATCGGAGTTGACACGGCTGCCGAGATCCTCATCGTCGTCGGTGACAACCCCGAACGCATCCGATCCGAGGCAGCACTCGCGAAACTTGCTGGCATCAGCCCTATCCCCGCATCCTCGGGGATGACCAGCGGTAGGCAACGCATCAACCACGGCGGACACCGGCAACTGAACGCGGCCATCTATCGCACCGTCATCGTCAGGATGCGATTCCACCAACCCACCATCGACTACGTCACCAGGCGCACCGCCGAAGGACTCAGCAAACGCGACATCATCCGCTGCCTCAAACGCTACGTCATCCGCGAGGTATACCACCTCGTGATCCCCGCGAGAAACCTGCCCCAAATCACCAGTTGACAACCATAGGAGCATCAACACAATGGCCGAATCGTTCTTCGCGACCCTCAAAACCGAGTTCTACTACCGTCGCGTCTGGCCCACCAGACGAAGTGCAAAGCTCGCGATTGGCACCTGGATCGAGGACCGTTACAACCGGCGTCGACGACACTCCTCGATCGGCCAGGTCAGCCCCGTCACGTTCGAAATGCAACAATGCGACCAGAACGCGGCATTTCAAGAAGCCGCATAACCCCGTGTCCACCAACCGGGGTCAAGGCCACACACATAGGAGCGGCAAGAAACCGGAGACGGTTCAGCGTGCATGGGTTGCGGTCGATGACCTCGTCCTCGACGGCCGACGACAGCATTGAACTCAGCGCCGTGTAGGCGTTGCCAATGAAACTCTCCGAAGCGGCGCCCTTGCGATCTCGACGCCACTTACGGATGTCTGCGGTTGTGAGGCTACTCAGACGCCTGTCGCAGAGGTATGGGAAGACGTGGTCTTCGAGGCGGTCGGGGTAGAGGTTGCGGGTGGAGTTCTGGATCCCGTGGTTCTTGAGCCAATCGTGGCCGAAGTCCTCGAGTGTGACCGCGGCGGCCCCGCGCTCATGCGGCCTCGTCCAGGTCCCCAGTTCAATCTTGCGGCGCTCGTCGTTGAGCCAGGCCTCGGCGTGGCGTTGCTCAGCGTAGGTCGTGGGGCCATTGATGCGATGCTCCTTGTCTCGCGGATTCAGGTAACTCGCCTGCCAGCGTCCGGACGAGTCGAGTAGTCGAATACTGCCGAATTCGCGGCGCTTGCTTCTCTTCGTCATGGCGACTCTCCCTCACGGGTGACTGGTTTCCAACCTAGCGCTCAATGGGCGACTGATTTCCTGTCTCGTGCAACCTGTGTGCAATAGCGAGAGTCTCAACCTGTCAACAGGCGTCCCACTTGTCCATGCTCGCAGAGCACAAAATACCCGGTAAAGTCGCAAATGGCCTGGTAGGCCGCTCTGGTCTCTGGCAATAAGAAGAAGCACCGCAAGCTGCTTCGTAAGACTCGTCACCAGCGTCGCAATAAGAAGTAGTTCCGCTAGCCTGTAGCGCGCTTTCGCCGCGCCACATTAGCAACGCATAAGCCCGTATCGCCTTCGGTGGTGCGGGCTTTGTTGTGCCCGCGTTTGGCCGTCAGTCCTGGCCGGCGGGGCCGTGCGGTGACCGGCGCGAACTGAAGAGCGATCTCAAGGGGCGGCAGATCCCGCCGGTGATACCGCGCACCACCGCCATCGCCACCCACACAAAGCCGGCAACTGACGCCTTTACGATTCCGCGACGCCCGTTCTTACGGCGGTCCCGGAACTCTTCGACGCTCCACCCGTGCACGGCGGCGTGCTTGCGGAGCTTAGTGTCGGGGTTGATCGCGCAGGGGTGGCCCACCGCATCCAGCATGTACTTGTCGTTGATCGAGTCGCCGTACGCGTAGGACTTCGACAGATCCAGATTTTCCTTGGCGGCCAATTCCTCGATGGCATCGGCCTTACCTTGGCCATGCAGCATTGATCCGTTGAGTTTGCCGGTGTAATAACCGCCCTCCTGCTCGGGGGTGGTGCCCAGTGCGCCGGTCGCGCCGAGGCGGCGGGCCACAATGCGGCCGACCTCCACAGGCGACGCAGTCACTAGCCACACCTGATGCCCTTTGGCGAGGTGGCTGTCGAGGATCTCCTTGGTGCCGGGAAAGATGCGAAGCGCGAGGACCTCGTCGTAGACCTCCTCGCCGATCGCGGCCATCTCGGCCACCGACCAGCCCTTAACAAGCGAGAAACCGTCTGACTTGAGCTTGTCCATCTGCTCTTTGGTCTCGCCGAACAAGAGGTACTTGCCCTGCTCCCAGCCGAATTTAATGATGTCGCGAGTGCCGAAGAATCCGTGTCGCTTGAGTCCGCGCGCGATGTGGAAGGCGCTGGCGCCGCGAATGATCGTGTTGTCCACGTCGAAGAACGCAGCGATGCCTGCGCCTGTAGAGGGGTTCTTGTGTTGCGTCGTCACTCGCTAACAGTACCCAGCCGAGTGCACTTCCCCGCAACGTATCCTTGTGTCATGGCTACTCGCGTCACGCTCTACACTCGCCCCGGCTGCCACCTTTGCGAGCCCGCGCGGGACATCGTGCAGGAGGTTTGCGCGCAGTTCGGTCAAGAATGGGTCGAGTTTGACGTGGACTCGGATCCCGGATTGCAAGCAAAATACGGCGAAGAAATCCCGGTGGTCACCGTGGATGATCAGACGGTGGGGTTTTGGCGCATCAACGCGGACGTCCTGCGCGCGGCACTGTCCTAGCTGGGTGACAATAGACGCATGCCCATGGTTCACCTGCTGCGTCACGGACACGTCCATAACCCGGACAAAGTCCTTTATGGACGCCTGCCCGAATTCAAGTTGTCCGATGCTGGACAGGCCATGGCGCAAGCTGTAGCCGATTACCTCAAGACCAACGGCATCGACGTTGGCCGGTTAGTCGCCTCTCCGCTATTACGCGCGCAACAGTCCGCGCAGCCCATCGCGGAGGCTTTCGGGCTAGAGATCGTCACCGACGAGCGCATCATCGAGGCAGCTAATGTGTACGAGGGTGAGCAGCTACAGTCTGGTGCCCGCGACTTTATACATCCGCGTAACTGGTGGCGCCTGCGCAATCCGTGGCTGCCGTCGTGGGGCGAGCCTTACGTCGAGCAGCGCGACCGCATGTGGGCCGCGATCACCGATGCGGTGGCCGCAAACCCCGATTCTGACACCCTAATGGTGAGTCACCAACTACCGATCTGGGTCGCGCGGTCGCATTTTGAGAAGAGAAATTTCATGCATGACCCCCGTTCGCGCGAATGTGGCCTCGCGTCGCTGACGTCGTTCGAGTTCGCCGCTGGCGAGCCCGTCGCGATGCACTACGTCGAGCCCGCTAAGCACATCGAGGTGCCCAAATGAGGCGCGGCGCACGCCTGGTCGCGCTGATTGCGGTCATCGCGGCGCTCGCGTTTACGCTGGCCAGTTGTGCTCCTGGGGACGCTGTGGAGTCGCCCGGCTACGTCAGCGGCGATGGCACCGTGACGATCTTCACTGAGGCGCAACAACCCGACGTACTCGTGCTCAGCGGTACGACTTTCGGAGGTGAGGTGATCGACGTTGCGGACTTCAGAGGCCAAGTCGTGTTGCTCAACACTTGGTACGCGTCCTGCCCTCCCTGCCGTGCCGAGGCAGCGGATCTGGTGGAGATCGATGCCCGCGACGACGTGCAGGTGGTGGGAATCAATGGCCGCGACGATGCCGCCACAGCCGATGCCTTTGACCGCACATTTGGCGCGCAATACGCGAGCATCGACGATGCCGATGGCAAGGCCGTCGCGGCTCTGCAAGGCGTCATCGCGGTCAATGCCGTGCCATCCTCAGTTGTGCTCGACCCCAATGGTCGGATCTACGCTCGGGTGATTGGGCGCCTCGAGCCCTCGACGCTTGCGACGCTGGTCAATGACGCGTTCGAGCGCGCCGGTGTGCAGCCGGTGGCGCCAGCGCCCTCCGCCACCCCGGCCGATGCGGGAGCTGACGAATGAACGCTGTCGCCACCAGCATCGGCGAGGGCTTTGCTCAGACTGCACTGACCGGCTCCATGCTGGCCGCGCTGCCCGTCGCACTTATTGCCGGACTGGTGAGTTTCGCGTCGCCATGCGTGGTCCCTTTGATCCCTGGCTATCTGGGCTACGTGTCGGGGATGGCGGGCGCGGACACCGGACGCGGCAGCGGTCGCTCCTCGCGCCCGCGCCTGGTGCTTGGCGTGCTGCTGTTCATTGCGGGTTTCTCCGCCGTCTTCATCTCCATCGGGTGGCTGGCGTCCGCGCTCGGCACTCAGTTACAGGGGCAACTCGACACCATCACCCGCGTGCTCGGGGTAATCGTGATTCTGATGGGAATAGCCTTCATGGGCTCGATCCCGTTCCTGCAGAACGAACGCCGATTTCACGTGAGCCCCAAGGCAGGGCTCGCAGGTGCGCCCGTGCTCGGCGTTGCCTTTGGGCTTGGCTGGACGCCGTGCATCGGCCCCACCCTGGCTGCGGTCGTGACCCTGAGCCTTTCCGAGGGGTCGCAGGGCCGTGGCGTGTTGCTGGCCGTCGCGTACAGCATGGGACTGGGCCTGCCGTTCCTGATCTTCGCGCTCACGATGGAGCGCTCTAAGCGGATGCTCGCGTGGATGCGACGACACCGGCTGGCGTTAATGCGCATTGGCGGCGCGATGCTGGTGATCCTTGGCGTCATGTTGGTGACCGGCTTGTGGGGTGGCGTCACCGCCTGGCTGCAGGGCTGGATCGACTCGTACTGGTTGGCCGTCTGATGGCCCGTGTGAAGATCGACAATTATGTCGTCCCCGACGCGCCCCGATTGGGCGTGCGCGGATGGGCGCGCTGGATCTGGCGCCAGGTCACTTCAATGCGCGCGGCTCTGATCCTGCTGGTGCTACTGGCGCTCGCCGCGATTCCCGGCTCTGTGTTGCCGCAATGGCCACAGAACCCCGGCATCACCCTGCAATTCATCGAAAATAACCCCATCATCGGCCCGTTGCTAGATGCCACGGGCTTCCTCGACGTGTTCGGCTCCGCCTGGTTCACCGCTATCTACTTGTTGCTGTTCGCATCGCTGATCGGCTGCATCATCCCGCGGGCCATCGCGCATTACCGCGCCCTGCGCAAGCCTGTGCCAGCCACCCCGCGGACCCTCGCGCGGTACGAGCCGTCGGGTACTGAGGTCACCGATGTGGACCTGCACACTGCGCTTGAGCGCGCATCGCACCACCTACGCCCGCGCAAGGGTTGGGTTGGCGCCCTGATGGGGTACCGCGTACGGATTGACGACCGTGACACTGCGCACGGACCGGAAGTCGCGATGACTGCAGACAAGGGTCACGTACGCGAAGTTGGTAACTTGATCTTCCACATCTCTCTGGTGGGGATTCTGGTTGCGGCGGCCACGGGCTCGCTGCTGACGTATCGCGGCCAAGCGATCATCGTCGAGGGGCGCACCTTCACCAACGCCGTAGTCGCTTATGACACGTTCGAGTCAGGTAGTGGGTTCGACCCCGCCGACCTTGAGCCGTTCACTGTTCGACTCGACACTTTGGACTCACAGTTTGAGGCCAATGGCCGGCCCACGTCCTTTACGGCCCAAGTGACGCTTCAGGAGCCGGGCAAGGATGAGGTCGACAAGGAGGTGCAGGTCAACCGCCCCTTGCAGGTTGACGGCGCCAAGGTGTACCTCCTGGGCAACGGCTACGCGCCCGTTCTGACGTACACCGATGCCGATGGCAATGTCGCTTTCGAAGGCCCCATTGTGTTCTTACCCCAAGATGGGGTCTATACCTCAACAGGCGTTCTGAAGGTCCCTGATGTGACGTCAGGCGAGCAGGTTGGCCTCAAGGGAACCTTGCTTCCCACCGCCGTCATTCAGGGCGATAATGCGGTGTCGATCCACCCCAACCCCTCCAACCCCGTGATCTATTTCACCGCGTTTACCGGCAACCTGGGGCTCGACGAGGGTGTCCCGCAGAACGTCTACGAGCTTGACGAGAGCGAGCTCAGTCCGGTGCGCGGCGACGACGGCCAGCCAGCAGTACTGGCTATTCCGCTGGGCGGCAGCATGACCTTGCCCGATGGTTTGGGCACGTTGAGCTTTGACGCGTTGCCACGATTCGGGGCCATGGATATCAGGGCCGATCCTTCGCTGCCGTGGCTGCTTGCCGCGTCGATCACAGCCCTGCTTGGCCTCACAATGAGCCTGTTCGCCACCCGACGCCGAATCTGGCTAGTGGCGTCCGTCGATTCGGGAACTACAGTAGTGCGAGGAGCAGCCCTCGCACCGTCGCACGATGGCGGGATCGCAGTGGAACTCGATTCCGCGCTAGCGGCCACGAGCGGCCGCGTGCCAAAGGAGGAAGAATGAATCTGCCACAACTGAGTGCCATGGCGCTATGGGGTGCCGCGGTGCTCTACGCGATTGCCATGGTCGGTTACTCGATTCGCATGTCCCGAGTGGCGGAGCTTAAGGGGGCCGCCGCAGCGGACCACAACACTTCCGATGACTTGGCCAGCGTGTCGGTAGGCGCAACCGAGGCATCGGCGGCCCAGACCACGGGGCCCGTCTCCAAGAGCGCGCTCAGTGGCCGGGCGGCAACGGCCGCCTATGACAGTGGCGCGAAACACGCCAGCGATGCCAAAGCCATAAAGGCGCTTGGTATTGCCCGTTCCGCGACGCTCGTAGGTGCGATGCTGCACGCCGTTGGCGTCGCCACGCGTTGGATCGAAGCGGGCCACGTGCCGTGGTCGACCATGTACGAATACACGATCTCCGGTTCGCTTGTGGCCATCGTGGTGTTCCTGATTGTTCAGCGCCGTCGCGACGTCACGTACCTCGGCGCTGGCGTCAGTGGCCTCGTGACCATCGCGCTCGGGCTTGGGCTGACTGTGCTGTACGAGGACGCCACCGGCCTGCAACCTGCTTTGCAGAGTTTCTGGCTCGTCATCCACGTCTCTATTGCGACCATCGCGACCGGAATCTTTGGGGTGGGGTTCATCGCTACGGCGCTGCAGTTGCTGCGCGACTATCGTCAAAGCGAGCCGCGCGAGGTCACCAACGCGTTCCTCAAGTTCTTCCATGACCCCGGAGTGCGCACCATTAAGGGCAAGACCTTCCGCTTCCTTGAGGTGGTGCCCACTCCCAAGAAGCTTGAGGCACTTGCGTTCCGCCTCAACGCGGTCGGCTTTGTGCTGTGGACGTTCACCGTCATGGCGGGCGCGATCTGGGCTGAGCACGCGTGGGGCCGTTATTGGGGCTGGGACCCCAAGGAGATTTGGTCGTTTGTGATCTGGGTGATCTACGCCGCGTACCTTCACGCGCGCACCACCCAGGGTTGGGCGGGGCGCCGTAGTGCCTACTTGGCCGTCGCCGGTTTTGTCACGGTCATCATGAACTTCACCATCGTTAACCTGGTATTCCAGGGCCTGCACTCTTACGCCAAGGCGTAGCACAGGACCTCGCCCGGGAAGGCCGGCACCAACGTGAAGATTGCACTAGTGCTGGACGACAGTATCGATCGCCCCGACGGGGTTCAGCAGTACGCGCTCACGCTTGGCGGGTTTTTGCACCGTCAGGGCCACGAGGTGCACTACGTGTGCTCCGAGGCTTCGCGCGACGACATCACGGTGCACTCCCTAGCACGCAATATGGCAGTGAAGTTCAACGGCAACGGGCTGCGCATTCCGCTGCCGACGTCGCGTAAGGCACTGCGCGCATTCCTCGACCGTGAGCGCTATGACGTGATCCACGTCCAAACTCCGCATTCCCCGCTCTTTGCTGCCCGGGTAGTGGACGAGGCGCGGCGCGTGCAAGCTCGGACTGTGCGCATCGTGGGCACCTTCCACATCCTTCCCGATGGCGCGGCCAGTTCATTCGGTACCCACGCGTTGGGTCGGGTGCTCCGGCGTAATCTGCGTAAGTTTGATGCATTCGCAGCCGTCTCCGCGCCTGCGGCGGTTTTTGCCCGCGAGGCATTTGGGATTGACTGCGTGGTGATTCCCAATGCCGTCGACGTGGCCGCGTTCGCGGGCGCGGTCCATCATCCCCGGCCGCCGCGCCACCCCACTGATCGCTTGGTGGTCGCGTTTTTAGGCCGTCTTGTGCAGCGCAAGGGCGCACTGGAATTGGTCCGCGCACTTGGCACCCTTTCAGAAGACATGCGTGCTCAGCTCGATGTGCGCATCGCAGGTAAGGGGCCGCTGCTAGGCGAGTTGGAGTCTGCTATCGAGGCCCTCGGGCTGGACCAGATTGTGCGGCTCGAAGGGTTCGTGAGCGAGCAAGACAAGCCCCAGTTCTACGCCGATGCTGACCTGGCCGTTTTCCCGGCCACTGGCGGCGAGAGCTTTGGGATCGTGTTGATTGAGGCAATGGCGTCGGGCGCAGGCGTGGTGATGGGCGGGGACAACCCGGGGTATCTGTCGGTTCTTGGCGACCGCAGCGAGGTCGTAGTCGACGCGCGGGATCCTGACGCGTTCGCGTCTGCGCTCACGCGGGTGATTAAAGACACGGATCTGCGTGCCACGATTCACGCCGAGCAGGCAACGCTGCTGCAGGCCTACGACATCAATGTCACGGGAGCCGCGATGGTGGAGCTATACCTCGGCACCTAGCGCGATGAGGCTACCGATCGCCCCTGTGCTTGCGGCGGCGCTCCTGCTCGCGCAGCCACGATAGGTAGTCGGGATCGTCGTCGGGGGCGATCTGCCGCTCCTGTCGCTTACCATCAGAGCGATTGTTGTACTTGAGGAACAGCCACGCGCCAGCGCCCAAGAACGGGAACAGCAAGATAATCAGCACCCATACCCACTTGGGAAGATTGAACGGTGCACGCTGCGGATGCTGGAGCGCGTCGGAGAGCGTGTAGGCAACTAGCACTACGTAGATGACGAACGGCAGTATCTTGAGCATGAAACTAGTCTACCGACCGGTACGGTGGTGACTATGAAGGTTCTAGCCTATTGGGCAGCCCGCACGGGCATCTTTGTTGCAGTTTTGGCGCTCTTATGGGCTGTGGGATGGCGCGACGTCCTCGCCATGATTGCGGCATTCATTGTGGGCTGGCTCATTTCCTACCTTGCGCTTCCCGCGCTACGTGTGAATGCCAGCACCCAGATGGAGGGGTGGGTCACGCGTTCGCACGACCGCCGACACTTAGAGGACGCGGTCGAGGACGCTGAGTCCGACCCCGGCGCCTTACAGGGAGATCCCGACAGCGAGCAGGATTCCGTACGTGAGGCCGACCGCGCTGAGGCCCCCGAAAACGAGGGGCAAGCGGGACGTAGTGGCAGTGACGCGCATGGCGACAGCGAGCAGCAGCGCCGGTAGCGCGACCACCGTCGAAATCAGCGCCCATGGGTGCCAGAACGCGATCAGCACGGCAATGAGGACCGGCGTTAAAATCGTGATGGCAAACAGCCTGCGTGCGCTGACGTCGCCCATCCGCACGGCCAACGTGCGCTTGCTTGCCACAGTGTCGGTCGCGAGGTCACGGATGTTGTTCACCATCAGGAGTGAGACGGCGTAAAGCCCGACACTGATCGACCCGAGTACTCCCACCCAGCTGATGGTGTGGGCTTGCGTCACCATCGTGCCAAGCACGGCGACGGGCCCAAAAAACACGAAGACGCTGACTTCGCCCCAGCCAGCGTAGCCATAGGGACGGGCGCTGCCGGTGTAGGTCCACGCGGCGATTATTGCGATAGCGCCTATCGGCGCGAGCCACCATAGGCCGCTGACAAGGATGAGTGCCACGCCAAGCAGCGCGGCCAGGCCAAACGCAAGATAAGCGGCACGCTTAACCTCGGACGGCGTCGCTTTGCCGGTAGCCACCAGCCGGTCCGGTCCGATGCGGTCAATGTCGGTGCCCCTGACGCCGTCGGAGTAGTCGTTCGCAAAATTCACCGCGATCTGCATCGCCAGCGCAACGCCAAGGGCTAGAGCGGCGGGCACTGCGGCTCCGGAGTCGAGCGCACCAGCGGCTGCGGTACCGACGGCTACGGGCGCGATTGCTGTCCAGAGCGTTTTGGGGCGCGAGCCCGCGACCCAGTCCTGAGTGGTCGGCATGATTCTCCTGTCGGCGGTGCGTGGCGATGAGAACGGCGCTAGTGTGGGGCGGCTGCCGCCGCGGCCGCTACGGCGTCCCTATCAATTTTGCCACCCACGGTGCGTGGCATCGTACTCACGGTGATTACTGACCGCGGCAATGCGTAACGGGGAATGGTGTCATTGAGGCGATCGCGCATCTCTTCGACGCCAAGCGCCAACCCCGTGGACGAGCCCATCTCCACCACGGCTACCACTCGCTTTCCCCATTCGGCATCGTCCACCCCGACTACCGCAACCTCCTGAACCCCGGCGAGCGCAGCGATAGCTCGCTCCACTTCAATGGGGTGCACCTTGAATCCACCCGTGTTGATGACGTCGTCAACACGACCCAGCACCTCGAGCTTGCCGCCATGCCAGCGACCCATGTCGCTGGTGCGCAACCACCGCACCCCGTCGTGAAGTTCCCAGGCTTCATGGTCATCCCCGTCGCTATAGGCATCGGCAAGTGTGGGTCCGGTAATCAGGATTCGGTCGTCATCGGCGATCGCGACATCGACGCCGTCGAGGGGGTCGCCGTTATAGACGCATCCGCCGGACGTCTCCGTCGAGCCATAGGTCTCGACTATGTTGTCGGGGCGGTCGAGTGCCCCCATCGCCGCGCCTCCCACCAACACGGCGTCAAAGCCGGCAAGCGTTGCGCGGCCCTGTTCAGTGGCGAGCAGACGCACTACCTGGGTGGGCACCAGCGAAACATATTTGCGGCCCTGGGGCATGTGTGTGGCGGCGGCGGTGAAGCCTTCCGCGGAAAAGGAGCCGCGCTCCATCGTCGTGAGAGGGGAGTCCGTCAGGCCCGCGCGGATCGCGACCATGGCGCCGCCAATACGGTCAGCAGGCAGAGCAAGAAGCCACGCGCCCGGCCCGCCCAGCCGGGTCACGGTTGCCATCGCCGATGCTCGTAGCGCGTGTGCGCTAATCAAGACATCGCGCGGGGTTCCGGTGGAACCCGACGTCGCGACAGCCAGGCCCCCGGCCGCTCCGGCAAGCAGAGCTGCGATGGCGGCGTCGGGATTGTCCGCTAGGCGCGCGTAGTTCATGGGTACACCCTAGAACGCACGTACACTTCCGCGTATGACGCGCAACCGAATCTTGGGGGGACTGGCAGGCGTAGCCGCGATCGCCCTGTTGGTCACTTCCTGTGCTCCTGACACAGAAGTTGGTGCCATCGCCACCTCCACTCCTACCCCCAGCGCCTCGCGCTCGGCGGTGCCATCGCCCCCGCCGGAGCCTGATGCGGGGATTACGTGGCCACTGACCGGGATCGACGCGACGGACGTGGATGAGTCGGACCTCGCCCGCCCGGCGCTATCAATCAAGATCGAAAACTCCTCTGCCGCGCGACCGCAGCAGAACTTGGATGCCGCTGACGTGGTCTTTGAGGAGTATGTCGAGTACGGCATCTCCCGCCTGGTGGCGATCTACCACTCGGACATCCCGGAGAGCGTTGGGCCAGTGCGCTCGATGCGTCCCATGGATAAAAACATCATGGGTTCCTTTGCTGGCCCGCTGATTTTCTCCGGTGCTCAGGGCCGCTTCGTTACCCAGACGGTTAACACCGGTCAGAAGGTGATCACTCAGGACCGCGGTGACTCCGGTTTCTACCGCACCAGCGACAAGGCCGCGCCGCACAACCTTCACGGCAAGATGAGTGACTTCCTCAAGCAGGCCGCAGACATGCCCGCGCCGCCTGCACAGTGGGACATTGTTGGCGAGGGCGAGGATCCGTCCGCAGCAGCCGGCAAGAGTATTTCCGGCATCGACATCTTTATGTCGGGGCGCTCGAATCCCAGTTGGGACTGGGACGACGCGGACAGCGTCTGGCAGCGCTCCGAAGATGGCAAGGCGCACGTCACGACGTCCGGTACGCAGATGAGCGCGAGCAACGTCGTCATGCTGTGGGTCACGGTGAAATACACCTCCGCCGCCGGCGGAAGTTCGGTGCCTGAGACCATCGTGGTGACGGACAGCGGCACTGGCTATGTGGCGTCAAACAACACGATGATTCCCATCACCTGGTCCAAAGCTGGCCAGTTCGACCCCTACATCTTCAGCACTGAGGACGGCGAACCGGTCCAACTCGCGCCTGGCAAGACCTGGGTGGAACTGGTCCCGAATAAGGGCATCGACAACTCGACATCGATCGACTTTTCCTAAGCGCTAGGAAACCTCTGGGGTGGTGCGTGCGACGCACCCGGTGATGTGGTCGTTGACAATGCCTACCGCCTGCATGAGTGCGTACATGGTGGTAGGCCCAACAAACACGAAACCTTCGGCCTTCAGTGCTCGGGTCAGCGCCTTGGACTCGGGCGTCGACGCAGGAACCTGATCGGAACCTGCTGGCGCGGCCCCGCCCGGATCGGGCGCATGCGCCCACACCAGATCCGAGAGAGAGCCACCGCGCTCGCGAAGCGCCACCGTTGCGCGCGCATTGGTGATCGCCGCCTCAATCTTGCGCCGGTTGCGGACGATGCCGGCATCGGCCATGAGGCGCTCGACGTCGCCGTCGGTAAAGGCCGCAAGAGTGTCAGGATCAAAGCCCGCAAGAGCGGTCCGGAAGTTCTCACGCTTGCGCAGAATGGTGACCCAGGAAAGCCCGGACTGAAAGCCTTCAAGCACCATGCGTTCCAGAATCGGGGCGTCGCCGTGAACCTCGTGGCCCCATTCTTGATCGTGATACGCCTCATACAGCGCATCCCCGGAGCCAAAGCAGCGAATGATGTCAGCGGTTTCAGTGGTCATGGCTTCATTGTGCCGGTCTGCGCTCGTTTCGAGTGCTGGGTTAGCGCTCGCGCGCTAGTTCTGCGTATTCTTGCCACGCCATGACGATTCGCGACCTTCTCAACTCTCCCAAGCCGACGCTCAGCTACGAGCTATTTCCGCCGCGCTCCGAGGCAGCAGAAGCGGCGCTGGCCAAGACCATCGTGCGGCTGGCAGAGACCAACCCTGACTTCGCCTCTATTACGTACGGCGCATCGGGCGCGACCCGCCACTCGAGCCGCGACCTTGTGCAGCGACTAGCAGTCGAGCACACGATCCCGCCGCTGGCCCACCTCACTTGCGTCGATCAGTCGCGCGGGGAGGTCACCGCAGTGATCGAGGAATTCCTGAGTGAGGGAGTTCTCGACTTCCTCGCGCTGCGTGGCGACCCGCCCGTCGGGCAGCTGGATTGGAGCCCCCACCCGGATGGTTTGCTCTACGCCTCGCAATTGGTCGAGCTCATTCGTGAGATCGCGCACGCGCACGGACTCGACAACGTGTCCGTTGGGGTCACCGCGTTTCCCGCCGCTCACGCGGTGGAGCAATGGCGGCAACAGGGGCTCGACGTCCTCAAGGCTAAACAGGACGCTGGCGCTGACTTTGCCGTGACCCAGGTGTTTTACGACGCGCAACAGTGGCGCACCCTTGACCGCGATGCTAAGGATCATGGGATCACGCTGCCGATTCTGCCGGGCATCATCCCGTTGCTGAACGCCACCCGCGCTAATCGCCTTGAACAGTTGACTGGGGTATCAGCGCCTGCGTCATTGGTGACCGCCCTTGATACGGCGACCAATGCCGAATCCGCACGACAGATCGGCGTCACCGCAGCATCGGACCTGGCAAATGAACTCCTTGAGTCAGGTGCTCCGGGGATCCACGTCTATACCTTCAACCGCCACGAGGCCGCGTTGGCGCTGGTCGAGCGTCTGTCGCTGCGGAACTAGGCGGCTTCGGTAGCGATCGCGCGAGCGAGTTCGCGCCACGCACTGTCGTTCTTCACGAGCGCCGCCGCGAAGTCAAAGGTGCGTACCTCGGCCGGAGTCGTGGGGGCGCCGTATTTGGACACGAGTGCGACGGAGCCTGCCCGGGCAGGGATTCTAGGAGTTGCGGTGCGTCGCGCGGAGGGACCCTGAACTTGATCGACGTGGCCCTCATACGGGTTGTCACTTTCTTTGAGCACGTCATCACCCCCCGGTATCGCGTCAGTATTCGCCTTGTACTTTGACGCTAGGGGTTACGGCGCCGCCGAACAATGGGGAGAACTCCCCAGTTTCCCGCCGGGTTGGCACGCGCATGCGAGGATGAAGGCATGACTCATCATTCTTTGCGCAAGGTAACCATGACCCGCGAATCGGAAGGCGTCTACACGGCGACCAACGCCGCGGGTGATTCGCTCACTTTTGGCCATGGCGCAGGCTTGCTGTCGCCAGTCGACCTTTTGCTTGCCGCCATCGCTGGATGCTCAAGCATCGATCTGGACGCCATGACGTCTCGCCGAGCAGAGCCCACCAAGTTTGACGTGACGGCTACCGCCGACAAGACCGAACACGACGGCGCCTCGGTGCTTGAAAACATCGCTGTGGAGTGGGACCTGCTTTTCCCCGAGGACGACGATGGTGACAAGGCTCGTGCCCGCATTGGCGCGGCACTGAAGAGTTCTCACGAGAAGACCTGCACGGTGTCGCGCACGGTCGAGGCCGGCGTCCCAGTGGAGTTCCGTGAGTTCTAGGTTAGTGAGCGTCTGCAGTCAGTTCAGCACGCCCATCACGGTGCCATTGGCTCCCAACCGCTCGACACGCTAGAATCGCGACCACAGCATCGGCGCAAGATACGCGTCGACCAAGCGCAATGGCGAGCCCGCCGCGCACCCCCATACCTTTCGAGGAAGTATGTCTGAAGTCAATAACGCCTCTGCCCTTGCGACCGCCTTTCCCGGCGGCACCATTCTTGGTTACCCTCGCATCGGCCGAATGCGCGAACTGAAGAAGGCGCTCGAGTCGTTTTGGAAGGGTGCCTCCACAGCCGCCGACCTCGAGGCGACTGCCGCATCGCTGCGCACGGAAAACCGTGACCGCCTCGCGGCACTTGGCCTGGGTCGCACCGACTCGGCCATCCCGTCGAACTTCTCGTTCTATGACCACGTACTCGACGCTTGCGTGACTTTTGGTGCGATCCCGACCCGCTTCAACGACCAGCGCGGCCCCGATGGTTCGGTTGACCTGGCTGGCTACTCCACCATCGCGCGTGGCGTGGGTAACAAGGCGCCGCTTGAGATGACCAAGTGGTTCGACACTAACTACCACTACCTAGTTCCCGAGATCGGCCCGGAGACCGAGTTTCAGTTGAACTCGACCCGCTGGGTTGACGAGTTCGTCGAGGCCAAGGCGGAGGGCTTCGTGACACGCCCGGTGATCACCGGCCCGCTCACGTTCCTGTACCTGGCTAAGGGCTCGGACGATGCGCCTACCGGATTCCAGCCCATCGAGCGCCTTGATGATCTGCTCGCGGTCTACATCGAACTCCTCGCCGCCTTCAAGGCTGCTGGAGCCGAGTGGGTCCAGATCGACGAGCCAATCCTGGTTGCGGACATTGACGCCGATCGCGCTGATGTTCTTGCCAACGCCACCAAGGTCTACGACGCCCTGTCAGGCGCTGCGGAGCGCCCCGCGCTGTTTGTGGCCGCTCCCTATGCGTCACTTGACAATGCACTTCCCGTGCTCGCCGCTACCGGCATCGAGGCGATCGGCCTGGACTTGGTGCGCGGTTCGGTTCCCGCGAGCGTCGACCTGCGGGGCAAGACTGTTGTCGCTGGCGTCGTGGATGGACACAACATCTGGCGTACCAACCTTGACGAGGCGCTTGCCAAGGCCGCCGCACTCGAATCGCTCGGTGGCACCGTCACCGTCGCGACCTCGACTTCGCTATTCCATGTGCCGCACACCCTTCAGGGCGAGGAGCACCTAGGCGCCCAGCTGATTTCATGGCTCGCGTTCGCTGATGAAAAGGTTGGCGAGATCGTCACGCTCGCCACTGCTCGCGCCACCGGCGAGGGATCCGTTTCCGGAGCCTTGTCTGAGGCTCGTACCGCTCTGGCTTCGCGTGCCGCTCACCCCGGCACTAACCGCGCAGACGTTCGCGACGCCCTCGCAGGGATCGCGCCCGCCGACTTCCAGCGCAGCGCCTACTCGGTGCGCGAAGCCGCTCAGGCGGACCGCTTCAACCTGCCGGAACTGGCGACCACCACGATCGGTTCGTTCCCCCAGACCCCGGACATCCGCAAGGCTCGCGCCAAGTGGGCCAAGGGCGAACTGGACGATGCCGGATACGAAGCCGCGATGAAGGCAGAAATCGCCTCCGTCGTGAAGCTGCAGGAAGACTTGGGTCTGGACGTGCTGGTGCACGGCGAGGCCGAGCGCAACGACATGGTGCAGTACTTCGCCGAACTTCTTGAGGGCTTTGACGTCACCAAGAACGGTTGGGTGCAGTCCTACGGTTCGCGTTGTACGCGCCCGTCGATCCTGTGGGGCGACGTTGCTCGTCCAGAGGCGATGACCGTGCGCTGGGCCAAGTATGCACAGTCGCTGTCGGCCAAGCCGGTTAAGGGCATGTTGACGGGCCCGGTGACGATCCTCGCTTGGTCGTTTGTTCGCGACGACCAGCCGTTGGGTACCACCGCTAATCAGGTGGGCCTGGCGCTTCGCCAGGAGATCGCTGACCTCGAGGCTGCCGGCATCGGCATCATTCAGGTGGACGAGCCTGCATTGCGCGAACTGCTTCCGCTCAAGAAGTCAGACCAGCGCTCCTACCTGGACTGGTCCGTGAACTCGTTCCGCCTGTCCACGGCTGGCGCCAAGGACGATACTCAGGTCCACACGCACCTGTGCTACTCCGAGTTTGGCGAGATCATCGACGCGATCGACGGCCTCGATGCTGACGTGACCTCGATCGAGGCAGCTCGTTCGCGCATGGAGGTGTTGCCGGCCATCAAGCAGCACGGCTACGAGCGTCAGATTGGACCGGGAGTGTGGGACATCCACTCGCCTCGCGTGCCCTCGACGCAGGAAGTCACCGAGCTGCTGCAGCTTGCCAAGGACTCGATCCCCGGCAGGCAGCTTTGGGTCAACCCCGACTGCGGCCTGAAGACCCGTGGCTACGCGGAGACCACTGAGTCGCTTGAGCACATGCTTGAGGCGACGAAGGCTGTTCGCGGCTAGTCTGCACATCAACTCGAACGCTCAAGAGGCTCGGTTCCCGCGAGGGAGTCGGGCCTTTTGAGCGCTGCAGAGAACGAGTCGAGCCGCAGGTCGTCTACTAGGCGCCAAGTGGTAGCTGCCAATGGCCCACATCAACCCATTGGTCGAACTTGCGGCCTACCTCATTGAAGGTGCCAGCGTGGGTGAACCCTAAGCGCTCGTGCAAGGCCACAGATGCGTCGTTTGGCAGCGCGATGAGTGACAGCGCAAGGTGTAGGGGAAGTTTACGCAGGCGCTGTAGAAGCTCTTCGTAAAGTGCTCGGCCGATGCCCCGGCCCAGTTCGCCGTGGGCGAGGTAGATACTGACTTCTACAGTTTGAGAGTAGGCGGCGCGCGGGCGATACGGCGCCGCATAAGCGAATCCGACGACCGTGCCGTCCTCGTCCCACACCAGCCAAGGTAGATCCGCGTCCAGGACGGCACCGATGCGCCGCGCAATGTCCGCCGCGGGAACCGGGTCGACCTCAAACGTGATGGTGGTGTGGCGAACATAGTGGTCGTAGAGGTCGGCGATAGCGACGGCATCGGCCGTGGTGGCGTTGCGAATCATGAAGTCATTCTGCCTCTCCTTGTGCCGTGTGTAATTCACGCGAGACGCAAAAAAGCAGTGGCCGATGCGGCGAGGTCAGACGCTTTGGTCAAGCTGCAGGCGGTAGTGCCGCACCGTGCTGCACTTGCGAGGGTCTTGCGGCCCTCAGTGGGGAGGGAATACGGTCTGCGAATCGCATCAGCATTGACCCTACAAAAGCCAATATCAGAACGTAGGCGGCGGCTAATGGACCTAATTGCACCTGAGCTCCGGCGGCGACGCCTAGTCCGGCGATCACGATCGAGAACTCGCCGCGCGGAACCAGGGATAGTCCCGTGCGCCACTGCCCCTTGGGCCCGATTCCGGCGCGGGATGCAGCCCAGATTCCGGTCGATATTTTGGTGATTGCGGTGATGACCGCCAGGCCAATGGCGGGCAGTAGCACCGGCACAAGGTCCCGCGGGTCAATTCCGATTCCGAAGAAAACGAAGAACAGCCCACCAAACACATCCCGGAGGGGTGGCAAAAGCCCGCGTACGTCATCGGCGACCTGCCCGGAGAGAGTAAGGCCCAGCAGGAACGCCCCGACCGCAGCGGAAACTTGCACCGCTTCGGCCAGTCCCGCGACGAGGAATGTGAGTCCAAGGACGCCCAGTAGCAGTAGCTCGCGTGAGTGTGAGTGCACCAGCTTCGACACGTGACTGGAAAATCGCAGCGAGATAAAGAAGGCCAGCGCTACCAGTCCAATTGCGATAGACGCGGCGACGGCGCCTTGCACGAAGGTGGCTCCCACGAGCAGGACGGCCATGAGCGGAAGGAACACCGCCATCACGATGTCCTCCATGACGAGCAGGCTGAGGATCACGGGGGTCTCGCGGTTGGCCATCCGGTCAAGGTCGTCGAGGAGCCGCGCGATGATGCCTGATGACGAGATGTAGGTGACGCCGCCTAAGAGGAGCGACGCGGTGAAGGACCACCCCATGATCATTCCCACGGCGACGCCTGGAACGCCGTTGGCCGCCAAGTCGAGCAATCCTGCGCGCCAGTTGGACTTCATTCCGTGCTTGAGGTCCTGTGGGGAGTACTCAAGTCCCAGCAGGAGCAGGAGCAGCACCACCCCGATTTGGGCTCCGACCTCGAGAAATTCCTCTCCGGCCGCAACTGGAATCAGTCCGCCGTCGCCCATCAGGACGCCAGCAAGCAGATAAAGCGGAATTGAAGGAATGCCGATGCGCGCGGCGAGGCGCCCCAGCAAGGCGAGCACAATCAGAATTATGCCGAGTTCGATGAGTACATCACCGGTATTTCCCGGGGCAGCCATGGGCAAGGGAGTGCCCAATAACGGTGCGACCGAGGTCGACATGAACTAGCCCGTCAAAATAGATGAGGCTCGGCCGACTGAGCCTGCTGCACCCATGACAAGCACTGTGTCGCCCGGTTGAAACTCGAATGTGGGTTCGGGGCCGGGAATGGCATGGTCACCGCGAATGACCGCCACCACCGATGCGGAGGTTGAGGTTCGGATTTTGCCGTCCGCGATCGTCTTGCCTGTCAGGCCACCACCATCAGGCATGGTGACCCACTCGATCTCAAGGCCCTCAACGCTGTGCTTGAGCTCCTCAAGGCGAGCAGTAATGTTGGTGCCGCCCAGGAGCTCGGCGACTTTGCTCGCATCGCCCTCCGAGAGCTCGATCGTGCCGCGGCACGAGTCGGGGTCTTCACGGTCGTATAGGGCAATGTCGCGTTTGCCGTCGCGTCGCACGACCACGCCAACGTGGTCGCCGCCCTCGGCGGTGAATTCGTAACGCACGCCGACGCCCGGCAGCGGAGTTTCAAAAAGTTCCATGGGTCTACTGTTTCACGGGAATCGCTGCGGCGCGCTACGCCTCGCTTGCCAAGTCCAGCTCGATCAGCCGTTCCCAGGCCATGCGCATGACAAACGGATCGTCTATCGCGACCCAATTGAGCGCGAAAAACACCTGGAACGCGTTGACCCGAGTTGCCGTCGCGCAGCTGAGGTCGCCATAGGAGTTGAAGAAATCGTCTCGCACCTCAAGCGGTAACAGATTAGCCGCGCAGCCCAGATCCGCAGCTGGGTCGCCCGCGCCAAAGTTGTGCCACAGCAATATGCCGGCGAAGCGACCGCGGTCAGACAGGACTGCGCGCGGCTCTAGCCGCCCGTGGGTCCAGGTGGGCGTGACGTCCATAGGTGCGCAGGCTCCCTGATGAAACCGATTGCGGGTCGCGTCTACGTCTATCTCGCGTTGCTCAGGCGCTCCGGAGCGGGCGGCGTTGGCGAGTAACTGCTCGAACTTATCGGCCATTTTTGGGAGTGCGACGCCGGTGTGAGGATTGGCTGGTGCGGAGGCGGGAGCTGGCACGTGGATTTCGTGCAACGCGTGTGCGAGCGGCACCGCGGAGTCTTCGTGCAGGGGGACAAAGCCGGCAGTCGAGGCAGACACCCACTCCACCAATACCCAATGATGTGGGTAGCCATGCCCAGGATCCCCGGTAGCGATCGGGTGGCTAGAGGGGAACGTCCATGCGTCCGCAAGCGGCATAATCAGGTGGGAAGCACGTTCATAGAGGCCATCTCTATCGCCATAGCGAGGGAACAGGGCGCCAAAATCATCGCCGATGCGAATCGCGAAGTGGTCCTCTAGGGTGTACCTGCGCCCGAGTTCGCGCTCTGCGAGGTGGGGGAACTGCTCATCGATGAGAACACGAAATGTTTCATCGGGAATGTATAGAGGCTCGGGGGTAAAATCCTGCTGGTCATCGATGGGCATGATGTCAGGCTAACGCGTGCGTGACTCTAGCTTTGTGCCCAGGCGCCGTGTTCGGCATTACTGCCGTTGGGCGAATCCGTAGTCGACGAGTCTGTTCGAGGCGGCACGTACCAAGGCGTGGTCCTCGAGGGAGACAAAGAGCAGGAGCCCGATCGCCTGATGTGCGGCGAGGCGACTGCGCGAATGCGAACTGAGTGACCCATACGCGGCGAACATCTGCTCCTGTGCCTCGGGTCTAAATAGCGTCGATGCTCGTCCCAGGTCCGCAGCCGGATCGCCGGCGCCAAGGAACTCCCACATCAGCAGTCCAGCCATCTTGCCCTGGTCAGACAACACCGCTCGCGGCTCTAGGCGACCGTGTGTCCAGGTGTCGGCCATGTCGCGGTCCGCTTCGAGTCCTGCGTTCCACACCTTGACCAGTACGCTGCGTTTGATGTGGACGCCAGCGGGGCGGTTACCTTGGACCCTAGCGAGCAATCGGGCGAATGCGTTGCTGAGATTTGCCAACGGCGGCATCGTACGTGGGTTAGCTGGGGCGTTCTTCAACGCGGGACTGTGTATCTGCCTCAACGCGCCACCAAGATCGGTTCCGGCACGGTCGAGAAGCGGGACTAGAGAGGCATTGCTGGCTGTGATCCAGTTGGTCACTTCCCAGTGATAGGGAAATGCCTCACACGGTAGGCCCACGCGAATGGGCCCGCTGAACGGGAAATCCCAAGTGTGGCGGAACTGGCGAATAATGCCAAGAACGCGGGCGTAATACGGATCCAGTTCCACGCGTAGCGGTAGCCGTACGCCCCAATCGTCTCCCACCCGCACAGTGACATGCTCTTGGCGTGTGTAGTGGCGCCCGATCTCAAGGTCCGCCAAATCGGGGTGGTGCGATGTGAGGAGGCCCTTGACTAAGTCATCGGTGATGAGAGCGCGCACGCCCGTGACTTGAGGCAGACTCATGCCGCCAGCCTAAGAGTAATCCGACGGAGCGCCCGACCAGCGTCGGTAACAGCGCTACTTGACGAAGCGGACGGCGTTGCCCGCCATTCGTAACCCTTTCGCGGCCTTGGAGTTTGGCCCGCGCTGCTGCGCGACCTTGTCCCCCGATTGACGCAAGATGCTCGCGACGATCGGAACAGCTACGGCGATAACGACCCAACGGATGATGAGACGGCGCACGGTGGCCTCCTAGTGAAGTGACCCTCATATTATGCGCGACCGTGCGACCGTGCGACCTTAGGTATAGAAGGCAGAGCCATTGCGCCACAATGGGAGCATGAGCGACGACATCGAAAAGCCAGCAGCGCCCAAGAAGGTCGTCGACGACGATCAGCGTTGGAACTACTCGATTCACTACCAACGCCGACTCGAAGATTTGATCCCCGAGTCCGCAAGCACCGCGATCGATGTGGGGTGTGGCGAGGGCATGTTTGCTCGGGAGCTTGCGTCCAGGGGGCTGACGGTGACCGCGATCGACGAAGACGCTCTGAGCATCGCACGCGCCTTGACGCAGGACGCGACCGGTATTGAGTACATCGAAGGCGACGCGCTGACCTACGACCTACCCATGGGTCATTACGACGTCGTGAGTTCCATCGCAATGCTGCATCACGTGGACATTCGCGTCGGACTCGAGCGACTTAAGGAACTGGCTGCCCCAGGTGGCGTCGTACTGGTCGTCGGCGCCGCGCGCGGCACGCTCAAGACGTTGCCACGCGAGATGGGGGCGTCGCTCGCAGACAAGGCGCAGCGCCTGTGGCGCGGATGGTGGGATCACGACACACCGAGCGCCTGGCCCCCGCCCCACACTTTCGATGAGGTTTTTGACGCGGCGAGAGACATCATGCCTGATTGCGAAATCAAGGATCACTTGTTGTATCGGTACACGATCGCGTGGACAAAGCCGACGTCGTGAACCGTTCCCTGACCGCTCTGTCTGGAGTCCGGGTGGGTCACGCGACCCATGCAGACAAACTCACTGGCTGCACCGCGATCGTCTTTGACGAGTCGTTCTCCGCCAGCGTCAAGGCCTACGGCGGGGGCGCGGGAGGGTTCAACCTCGAGGGTTTGCGCGCCGGTCACACTGACTATGGGGTGCGTGGGATTTTTATCGCTGGCGGGTCCAGCACGGGGCTACTCGCGGGAGCGGGGATGGTCGAGGCGATGCGTCTGGACCGAAACGGCACACGTTCCGGCCCTGATGGTTCAATCATCAATCCTTCCGTCGCCGGCGCGGCCATTTACGACCTCGGCATGGAGATTGCGCCGTTTGGCGCAGACTATGGGCGCGAGGCCTACGTGAACGCGACGACCGACCCGGTGTCTGGCGGCAACGTCGGTGCCGGAACGGGCGCGTCAGTTGGCAAGTACCGCTGGCTCGACCTGGGCGCAGCCAACCCCGCCATGAAGGGTGGCGTGGGGTCTGCCCGCGTCGACTTGGGCGGCGGCATCGTCGTATGTGCACTTTCCGTCGTCAACGCGGTGGGGAACGTGGTGCTTCCTGGCGGACAGGTTCTTGCTGGAAACCGCGATGAACATGGTGGGTTTGAGAGCTACGAGGCGTTAACCGAGTTCCTCACCCGCGCCGATGCCGGTTCCAGCGAGCACAACACCACCATCTCTGTGGTGGGCATCAACGTGGATCTAGGCGCCCTGGAGCACTACGAGAAGGTCGCACATTTCGCGACGCATGGGCAGGTGCGCGCAATCAATCCCGTCCACACAGCAGGAGACGGTGACACCGTTTTTGTGTTCTCAAACGGCGAGTTGCGGGACCCGCTGAACTCCACGGCGCAGTTTTTCAAAGAATCCGCAACGGATATTCACTTGCAGGTGGACCTGATTGGCAATGCTGCGGCGAAGGCGGTGCAGGAAAGTATCTACGACGCGTGTCGTCAGGCGAGCACCGTACGTGTGAACGGCGCGTATCAAGGAATCGTGCCCTCGGCGGCCGACTATCCCGGCGCTCGCAATAACTGAGTCAGGCTGCTTACTTACCTTTCGCGTTCAACTCGGGCGACATCCCATCGCGGCTCGGAGCTTTCGGTCACGTTGCCGTCCTCGCCGAATACCAAGAAGCGATCAAAGTTGGAAGCGAACCAGCGATCGTGAGTGACCGCAACCACCGCGCCAGCAAAGCTCATAAGCGCTGACTCGAGGGACTCAGCCGACTCCAGGTCAAGGTTGTCCGTGGGCTCATCCAGCAACAGCATCGTCGCTCCGGCCAGTTCCAGGAGCAATACCTGGAAACGAGCCTGTTGACCACCGGAAAGCGTCTCAAACTTCTGCTCGGACGATGCCCCAAGCCCGTAACGATCGAGTACTGACTCCGCCGCGGAGCGGTCAAGCCCCTTGCGGTGAGCGTCGCCATGGTGCAACAACGCGAGCAGCGTCTTGCCCTGCCACTCGGGGTGCGAATGAGTCTGTGCGAACCAGCCGGGGCGCACACGCGATCCTAGCCCGACCGACCCCGTGTGAATGACGGGCTGAGGTTGCACGTCACCGACGGGCTGGTGTTCAAGATCGGGGTCCGAGCCGCCCGCCGCCAGCAGCCGCAAGAAGTGTGACTTGCCGGACCCGTTCGAGCCAATCAGCGCGACGCGATCCCCGTACCAAATCTCGGTGCTGAATGGCTTCATGAGGCCCGTGAGCTCGAGTTCTTCAATCACCACTGCCCGCTTGGCCGTACGCCCGCCCTTGAGCTTCATGTTGACTGACTGCGGCAGCGGGATGGGCTCGGGCTTGCCCGCTTCTTCAAACTTTCGCAGTTTTGTCTTTGCGGCCTGATAGCGGTTCGCCATATCGGGGCTACTGGCCGCGCGAGCCTGCATAGTGCGCACCAGATCCTTGATGCGCGTGTGCTCTTCGTCCCAGCGGCGCAGGTCTTCTTCCATCCGCGCGATGCGGACCTCGCGGCCCTCGCGATAAGTGGACCAGCCCGCAGAGTGGATCCACAGCGTGTTGCCATGGGAGTTGCGCTCCAGAGTGGCGACTTTGGTAGCGGCGCGGTTGAGGAGTTCGCGGTCGTGGCTGACCAGCAGGATCGCCTTCTTGGATGAGACAAGCTGGTCTTCGAGCCAGCGTTTGCCGGGCACGTCCAAATAGTTGTCCGGCTCATCCAGAATGAGGACGTCATGATCGTCGCGCAGCAGTGCCTCGAGCACGAGTCGCTTCTGCTCGCCGCCGGACAGCGTCGAGACTTCGCGGTCGCGGGCTTGGTCGAATGAAATTCCCATGGCGGACACGGTGCACACGTCCCACAGCGTCTCGGCTTCGTAGCCGCCCGCGTCACCCCACGCGATGACAGCATCGGCATAGGCCATCTGATCCTTTTCCGCATTCGTGCGGTACATCTGAGCTTCGGTTTCAGCCACGCGAGCGGCGAGTTTGCGCAGTGCGGGGGAAGCGACGGACAGCAAAAGGTCGGCCACGGTCGAATCGTCGCGCACGGAGCCGATGAACTGAGTCATGACGCCCAGCGAGCCGGTGATGGCGACTGTCCCCTCATGCGCAGCGAGGTCCGCGCGGGCGATGCGAGTCAGCGTCGTCTTGCCGGTGCCATTGGGGCCTACGAGGGCAATGACGTCACCCTCGCCCACCTTCATAGTGACGTCGCGGAGTAGCTTCCGCCCGTCGTCGAGGGAAAAGGAAACGTCGCTTATCTGTAGATGGCCCACCCCAGAAGGGTACGCGGGGTAGAAATGTCCTATGGCACGCCTGCGTCGGTCCCGCCCGTCAACCCCTGGCTTTGCGCGGCGCCGTGCTGGAAGGGGATGGATCTACCTGGATGAGACTGGAAAGCGCATCGCGGACAAGGCGGTGATCAAGCGGTGCTCAGAGCTCGCCATTCCTCCCGCTTGGACTGATGTGTGGATCTGTCCGTGGCCGCAGGGGCATTTGCAGGCGTTGGGGACCGACGATGCTGGCCGCCGGCAGTATCTCTATCACCCCGCGTGGCGGCGTACCCGTGACCGCGAAAAGCACGAACGCGTATTGCAGATCGCACGCCTGCTTCCCGATGCAAGATGCAGGGTCGACGCGGATCTGAGCCTTGGCGATATGTCCAAGAGCCACGTTTTGGCAGTGGCTTTCCGGCTCCTAGACATTGGGTTGTTTCGAGTGGGAGGCGAAACTTACGCGCAGGACAATGGGTCGTATGGTCTTGCGACGCTGCGACGCTGCGTCGTGAGGATGTTCGGGTAGGCGCGGCCGGAATCGAGTTCGACTACGTCGCCAAGTCGGGTAAGCACCGTACGCTGGTGCTCACCGACGAGGCCTGCGCAGAGGCGATCCGTACCCTCAAGCGGCGCACAGATGCCGATCGTGAACTCCTGGCGTGGAGAATTTCCGCCTCCCCTGTGGCCTGGCGAGACGTTGCCAGTGAGAACATCAACGACTACGTGCGGGCGGTCGTGGGCGAACAGATGTCAGCCAAGGACTTTCGCACCTGGCACGGCACTGCGCTTGCTGCCACAGGGCTGGCCCGCATAGCCCCCGCGGTCGAACTATCGGCCACAGAGAGAACACGCACCGTGGCATCGGTCATGCGAGCCGTGTCCGAGGTGCTCGGTAATACTCCGGCTGTTGCTCGCGCATCGTACGTCGACCCACGGGTGGTGGACTTGTGGGAGGACGGCTTCTCCATCGCGCCCGCGCTGCGCGAGGCCTCGGATCCGAATGCGGCCCTGGACGATTTGCGGGCCTCATACGATGCGCAGCGTGAGTTGTGTGAGTCAGCAACGTTGACCTTGCTCACCACGTCACCGTTGCGAGTCAACGCCGCGCTCAAGCGAGTGCGCGGCAGGCGTTAGCCCGATGTTATTGCTTTACCGAACGGCGGCGGCGATGCGCTCAATCGCCTCGGTGAGAATGGCAGGGGACGTGGCGAGGTTGATGCGAACATGGCCGGCGCCGCCCGTTCCGAAGGTTGGCCCTGAGTTCACCATTACCTTCGCTTCGCGCAGCAAGAACGCCGAGGGATCCTCGCCGCCCAGGTCGAGCGCGGAAAAGTCGAGCCAGGCCAGGTAGGTGGCCTGTGGCCAGGTGTAGCCGACCTCGGGAAGCTTCTCCCTCAGCAGCGCACCAAGGAGGTATCGGTTGGCGCTGAGCCCTGCCAGCAGGTCGTCAAGCCACTCGCCACCCTGTGTGTATGCGACGGTCTGCGCGAGCGCCCCAAGCTGGCTAGGGCCATGACAAGCCACGGAACGATAACGCGCGAGGTCCTCGGTGGCGTCGGTGCCGGCAATCAGCAGTGCCGCGGGGATCCCTGCAAGATTCCACGCCTTCGATGCGGACATCACAGAGAAGGCACTCGCACCGCCGTCGATGGACAGGTATGGCACGAACTCCGAACCGTCGTACACCAGGGGAGCGTGGATTTCATCTGCTACTACGCGCACGCCATAGCGCTGCGCCAGGGTAGCGACGGCTTCGAGTTCGGTGCGCGTGTGCAGCGTTCCGGTGGGGTTGTGCGGGTTACACAGCAGGTAGGCGGCTGCGCGTCCCCCGGCCGTGGCATCGGCGAATGTCCGCTCTAGTCTTTCCAGATCAATGCGCGCGTCAGAATCGAGTGGCGCTTCCACAACAGGCCGTCCTGCGCCTTGGACGAACGAATAGAACGGCGGGTAGACGGGAGAGTTGACGATGACGCTGTCGCCTGGCTCGGTGACCAGGCAAATGGCATCCGTATAGCCGGTGATCACATCGGGGACCCCAACGATGTGCTCCGCCTTGAGCGAGGGCCAGTTCCAGCGCTCTTGCGCAAACACCAGCAGCGACTCCTCGTACTGTGTATTTGCGCGGTAGCCGATGTCGCCGGTCGCCACGGCGCGGGCCAGAGCCTCACGCACAGGCGGAGCAAATTCGACGTCCATTTCTGCGACGTACAGCGGGAGCACATCAGGGCCGTATCGACCCCACTTCGCGCTAGTGCGGGCAAGCAATGATTCGCGAGTGGGGACAGTCAGCGGATTTGGCCGGGGGGACGCGGGCGCGGTCATCGTCCCAGTTTGTCATTGACCCGCGGGTATTAGTCAATCGCGGTCGTCAGTTACCCATACGGGACTCGGGGAGTGCTTTGGGAGCGCCGACCGCGCAGTCCTGGCTAGGCTGAGAGTGCTTGTCGCATACCGCGACTGATTGCTTGAGGAGGCGCAATGTACGGACTCATCACAAGCATGCTGGTGCTTGCGGAAAATCGCCAAACGCTCATCGACGCGGTCTCCGCGGGATCGGTGGATTTGCCCGGATGCCTCAGCTACGTCGTTGCCGAGGATGCCGAAGACGCGAGTGTCGTGTGGGTGACCGAGGTGTGGGAGAGCGCTGATGCGCACCGCGCCTCGCTCGAATTGGAACAGGTCAAGGCTAGTGTCGCGCGGGCGCGGCACGTCCTGGTCGGCTTTGGCACTCGCGTCGAGACGTCACCCGCGGTCACGAACTAGTCGATCGGGCGTGAGAGGCGCTACTTCAACAGCGCTCTAAACGCGGTGGCGGCACGCTCCGGGGCGCCGGTTGACAACCCGAGAAACAGGCTGGGTTCCGTGACCTCAAGTTCAAGCACCACCGGCCCGTCGTCGCCGGGCAGCAGGTCGACACGCACGTACGCGAGTGGGGGGAGCGAAGCAACGATGCTGTCCGCTAGCTCTCGCTCGGCGGCGGTGGGGTGCCTAGGAGCTATCTTCTCGTCTGCGTAGATACCCGTTTCCCAGGACATGTCCTGGGACAGGATGGCGGCCTTACGAGCCGCGTGTGAGAATTCTCCACCCAGGTACATAAGCGCAGTTTCTCCGACCTGATCGATCTGGGTGAGGTAGGGCTGGATCATCGCCGTCTTGCCGGAGGCGTGCAGTCCGGCCAAGTGCGACCGAGCGGCGTCCTCGTCGTGGTCGAAGAGCTTGGCGCCGTTGGAACCCGCGCCCACGGACGGCTTGATGACGAGGTGCCCGGTAAGGGCCACTACGACATCAGGCGGTACCTCCTGGCCAGGGTCAACGAACGTGGTGGGGACCACCGGGAAGCCTTGACGAGCGAGATCATCAAGGTAGCGCTTATCTGTATTCCATTCGAGCATCGCGAGCGGATTGTGAAGCGCCGTCACGTGGGACACATGCGTGGCCCACTCCATGAATGCGTCGAGGTGATCGTGGTAGTTCCAGGTGGAACGCACGATGACGACCTCGTACGCAGCCCAGTCGACAACGGGGTCATCCCAACACACCAGTTCCGCCTCGGGTAAGTGGGGAAGCAGGAGAAGTTCGTCGTCGTCCGCAACCAAGAGATCACGGGTGGTTACTAGGGCGATGCGAGCTGTCATGGGGCGAGCCTAGCGCGCTCCAGGCCCGATCCTCATTGCGGTGAGATTGGTACCGCGCGGTCCGTCAGCGGCGCCGCTGACCGCTGATCCACTGGGCGTGCGCACGGTACATTTCGCCGTCACGATTCATATCGGGCGACGGGTGAGCGGCGCACCAGTCCGCGAGCAGCGCTCCGAATTTGTCATGGACTTCGGCTAGCCGGAAGGGCGAGGCAGCATCGGTATTGACGGGCCGGTCAATTGCCGCAGTCAGCAGAATGTAGCGATACACAGTCCAGGCCAGGTCCCACAACCGTGGGGCCGGATGGCACGTGTCGAAGTCGATCACTCCGGTCAGGTGGCCGTCATTGAAAACGTGGTTGTACGGCGCAAAGTCGCCGTGGACGATGACTTCTGCGGGTTCCCGCGCTGGCGCTGACCAATTGTCCGCGGCCGATCGGGGGTAGCTCGCGGTGGCGTCGTGCCATTGCCGCAATGCCCGCCCCACTTCACCTAGGACGTGTGGCGCGAGCAGATTCTCGGGGTGGCCATGCGCGACCTCGCCTGCGAGGTATGAGAGTACTTCTCGACCTTGGCTGTCGAAGCCCAACGGCTCCGGAACCAACGTCACGCCCTGTGCGCGCACATGCGCGAGCAGCCGCTGAATGGTGGGAGTGTGGGCGGTCGCGGTGCGATGCACGGTCTCCCCGATGCGGACCACTGAGTTATTGACGTTCCCGCCAGCGAGCGGCACTTCGCGGTCGGGGTCGGCCGGTTGTTCAGGGCTCGCCCTCATGGCCCGAGTGTATGTGTTGACCAACGCGCTTTACCTGATGCGCGGGAGTACCTGTGTGGCGGAGTCGGGTGAAACAGCCTGGTCCGCGCGCAACGCAGGCCGGGTGCGTGTGACAGTCACAGATGCCAACTCGGACACCGTGCGGTTGTCGCGCCTGACGACGGCGCACGCGAACTCGATCATGGGTACAACCAACACGTACAGGACGGGCAACAGTGCCATCGGCAACCAGCGCACCAGGAACCGCACGCTCACCTGCCAAACCGCCGCGGAGGTCCGGCGGGATGTCAAACGCGCCGGGGCGATGTTGACGGTGACTTGACCGGGTGTCGCGCGGTCGCGGCGAAGCACGGGGAACAGCCAGGCGACCGCAATCGCACCGCCCACCAAGTAGACGGTAGCCACCTCGCCGCTATCCAAGAGGTCGGACGCCGCCTCGCGTCCGTCTACCAATGCGACCCAAAGTAGTTGCACGCCCTGTGCGGCGACCGCAAGCATCACAATCATGGCCATGTCGATAAACGCCGCGAGAGTCCGCCGGCCCAGCGTGGGTGGAGCAAGGTCAGCCACCTTCTTGGGAGTCGCGAAGGGGAAGAGCCCCCCGACGATGTACGACCCGATCAACCCCAGCGCCGCCCCGCCGGTGTTAGCGACCACGTCGTCAACGTCCAGCAATCGGTAGGGGCACGGGTAGATGCCCCAGAAGCCAGTGCCCTGGGTCGCCTCGATCATGCCCGACGTAAGGAAACTCGCAAGGATGATTCCAAAACCATTCCACCGCGTTACCTGGTGAAGGAAGAACCCGAAGGGCAGAAATAGCAACGCATTAAACGCCACCTGTAGGAAGATCGCGCTCGTGCTCGTCGCTTCCCAGCCAATCGCGGACGCCTTGCTTGCGATGGGGCTGATTGACGCGAACAGATCCGTTTGCCAATAGTCGCGCAAGTTGGGCGACGAGCACTGGACTGTGCCTGGCGCTGGCAAAGGGAAAACGGTAAAGGCACCCAGCGCGACCGCCGATGCCAAAAGGCCCAGCGCGGACAGCATCGGCCAGCCGCGCAGTCGCCCGTAGCGGCGAACCACTCGGGCCAGAATTGGCAACATAGCTAGTGGGATCAGCGCGCCAGTGGCAAAAGCAGTGACAAGCGCATTGACGCGGAACTGATCCATGGGGATGAGCCTAAGCGACTATTGGTGCGGATTATCCGCGCCCGGCGACGCAATTCTGAGGGGAGCGTCGCCAGGCACGGACCAGATGTCACGGCCACGGCTACCGGGAGGGGCAGCCAGACAGAAACATCCACGGCGCGACCTCTTTGTAGCAATCCGTGCCATCACCAAATCTATGAGCGTGACCAGGACCGTATCCGGGACTTTGGGCCTAGGTTGCTCAGACGTTGGGCAGCATTGGCGGCTGCTCGACAAATTCGTCGCTCTGGTGAGCCTCGCTGGGCGCGGGCGCATCCACAGCGGTCGGGTCGTCGTCCCGGTCTTCGGTGCCCTTGCGCAGCATCGGAATCATGACCAATGCAATACCAAGCGTTGCGATTGCGGCGCCGGCGGATGTAAAGAGTCCGGCATGCGCCCCCGACCTCTCGATGAGCACCCCTGCGACCCATGCGCCAATTGCTACGCCTGAGCCCATGCCGATGCGCACCCACGCCATGCCCTCGGTGATTTGGTCGCGCTTGACGACCCGTTGCACCACCGTGTCCGAGTTCGTGAGAGTCGGCGCAATGGTGGCGCCTGCGAAGAATCCGACGACCGCAAAGACGATCAGATTGGGGGAGAAGCTCACTGCGACGAAGCCCATTCCAAGTGCTGCGGTACCCACCACGGTGCGCTTGAACAACGGCATGCTCCAGTGACGCGATCCGTAGAACAGCCCACCCACGAACGATCCCGCGGACACGATGCCGAGCGCGACTCCTGCCCACCCCTTGTGCCCCTGTTCTTCTGCAAAGGCCACCGTGGAGATGTCGAATGCCCCGAACATCGTTCCGACGCCAAGCGCGATGAACGTGACAGCGATGATGGCGGGTGGAATCTTCAGGCCCAAGCCGGTTCCGCCGGTTTCCTTGCGGGTAGGCGGCTGCGTAGCGCGTTGTGGAAGCAGGATCGCGATGCCCACCACCATGGCGGTCGCTGACACGATGATGCCCAGCGGCGCCCACACTGCGGTCGCCAGAATCGTGGCGAGCGCTGGTCCGGCAATGAACAGGATCTCGTCAAGCACGCCCTCAAGAGCGAAGGCGGTATGGATGTCCCGATCTGACTTGAGAATGTGGGACCAGCGCGCACGTGTGAGCGAGCCAAGCGGACCTGATAGCGAGGCGAAAATGACGGAGATCCACAGCATCCACTCGGGGCCGTTGGTCATCGCCGTCCAGATCGCCATCGTGGCGCCGGTCACGTGCAGTACGGTAAGCGGCCACACCACTACCGCTTGCCCAAAGCGGTCGGTCAGCCGTGCGGTCGGGACCGTTTGTGCGGCCCACACGAGCACGCCGATGGCGGCAACTCGTCCAGCGAGTTCATAACTGTCGTACTGGATCTGGACCATCAGGATCATCGAGATGTTGAACATCGAGATCGGCAAACGGGACAACAATCCCGCGAACGCGAAGGCTTTTGCCCCCGGAATCGTCAGGATGGTTTTATAGGTAGACAGCACCTACGTATATTCTCACTTTTGTGGCGGTGTGTCGGTGCCATCTGTTTCCACCACGGGGGGTGGAAGAGTGTTGGTCGAGCGCCGACGGTGGTCTTGGCGAACCAGTAGTGACGCGGCGCCAATCACGGACCCGAAAGCCGCGATGATGAGCGCCCATTTGATGTACGGCCACCAATCGATTTGCTTAGTATCGCCGCCCACAATCTTGATATCACTACCTGCGGTCAGGTCACTGAGTCCGAGTGTCACAGTGTTGCCGTTGATGTCACCGGCCGTCGCCTCCCTCACTAGCCCGGGGAACGTGTAGGTGACCGCGAACTCGATCGAGTTTTCGATGAAGCCCAGATTTGAGGCGTCGAGTCCCAGCGCGTCGAGGTCCCCCAGGGGGCCAGCGTCTGAGTTGCTGTCGAGCAGCGCGTCGGGGTCGGAGGTCATGCTCACGACAAATGCGTCCTCGATGTGCTCGATGCTGGCACTGGCGCCAAGACCAGCCGTCACATCGCCGGCAGCCCCATTGAATTCGCTGAGTGGCAAGTCGGTCAGAGTGAGCTCAAAGCCGTTGAGGTCCTCGTCGGAATAGTCCTTGAGTTCGACCTGCCCTGGATATTTGGCCTCGAGCTCGGAAAATCCGGCGTCGGAGGTGAGGTCCCCGCTCAGCGTGTCCGCGTCGATTCCGGACTGACCGCCGATCTGGTCCGCTACCGAATCATTGAAGGCCACGATGATGTGTTGGGAAAAGGTGTCGCCCTCCCCGATGCTCGTGTCGGCCTGGACACGGACACATCCGGTCAGTCCCACAGCAATGAGTACGCCCAGTGTGGCGGTGCGGATATGGTTCGTGTTCATTTTTCTACCCCTGGTTTGCCCGATGTCGACGCAGGGGCGGCGCCCCGACGTCGCAATGCCACTACCAAGACGATCGCGACGCCCACAAGGAGGGCGATGCCGATCGCAGGTGAGAGCCATATGGGAGCGCTCGACGTCGGCTCGGCAGCTCCCACGGCATGAAGTTCGTCGGGTGCTGAGGTGAGATCCCACGTCACGGTGCGCCCCTCAAGTGTCCCGTTGTGCTCTGATACCTCACCGGGGAACGTGACGCTAAGTTGCATCTGTGCCCCCTCAGGGATGTCCTCTTGGTCTGCCTGAGTCGTTTTGTCAACGACACCGTCGACGACGTAGTTGTCTCCGTCACGAGCAACAGTGAAGTCGCCGGTAGCGAGTTTGAGGTCGCCGAGCGGTTGGTCCTCGAAGGTCACCATTTGGCCCACGTATCCGTCTTGCTCGTACGGGGTCACCGCGGCATCGTCAAAACCCAGTTCGGCATCACCAAAGAGTTGCTCGGCGGCTTCCTCGTCCGTGGTGTCAACCAATTCACCCACGCCCTCTTGGAGAGCGAACACCATGGCCCCGTTGACGGTGTCCTCGGGAGTAATTTCCAGGTCGATTTGCACGCGTACGCACCCGCTCAGGGCCAGCGCGACCACCACGGTAACGATCACAAGACGCGCGGACGGTTTCATGACTCCACTGTCCCATACGGGTTTTGTGAGTCGCCCCTTTAGAAGGCGTACGGGAATCGCGTCCAGTCGGGCTCGCGGTGCTCGAGAAACGCATCGCGGCCCTCCTGGGCCTCGTCGGTCATATACGCCATCCGCGTGGCCTCGCCGGCGAACACTTGCTGGCCCGCCAGGCCGTCATCGGCCAGGTTGAACGCGTATTTCAGCATGCGGATCGCCTGAGGCGACTTGGACGCAATCGTCTTCGCGTACTCCAACGCGGTCGCCTCCAGATCCGCATGCGGCACGGCCTCGTTCACCACGCCCCACGCTTGCGCATCGGCCGCCGAATATTCGCGCGCCAAGAAGAAGATCTCGCGTGCCCGCTTGTCGCCCACCTGACGCGCCAAGAGCGCAGATCCGTACCCGGCATCGAACGAGCCGACGTTCGCGTCGGTCTGCTTGAACCGCGCGTGTTCGAGCGATGCGACGGAAAGGTCCGCGACCACGTTGAGCGAGTGTCCGCCGCCCGCCGCCCAACCGTTGACGGCTGCGATGGTGACCTTTGGCATCGTCCGCATGAGCCGCTGGACCTCAAGAATGTGAAGCCGTCCGCCGTGGGCGGGAGCATCTGCGGCGGAGCCTTCGTACAAATACCCGTCGCGCCCGCGGATGCGCTGGTCGCCGCCCGAGCAGAACGCGTGCACGCCATCCTTTGGTGCCGGCCCATTGCCGGTCAAAATCACTGCCGCGACGTCAGATGTCATGCGAGCGTGGTCGAGCGCGCGGTACAACTGGTCCACCGTCTGCGGGCGGAACGCGTTGCGCACCTCAGGCCGGTTGAACGCGATGCGGACGGCTGGCAGATCACGCTCGGTCGCGTTGTCGCCAGACCCCTCCCGCAATACCCAACGGTGATAGGTGATGTCCTCGTCGGCGAACCCGTCGATGGACCGCCACTGCGTGGGATCAAAGGTGCTGGAAATGCTGACAGGAATCTCGCTCATGCCCTGAGCCTAATAGTGATGGCCACGCAACACTCCGCCCGCGTCGTACGTACTCTAGGCATATGGAGTTTCGACCGTTCAGCGTGAATCTCGCGACCACCTTCCGAGGCGTCACGAGCCGCTCGGGCGTGCTCATTCGCGGAACTGGTTTAGACGGCGCCGATGCGTGGGGCGAGTACTCCCCGTTTGCCGACTACAACGCCGAACGCGCGAGCCGCTGGTGGGCTGCAGCGATGGAGGCCGCGCGTGGTCAGTGGGCCGCCCCAGTGCGCGATCAGGTCGAGGTTAATTCGATCGTCCCGGAGCTTTATCCCGCGGAGGCCGCACGCCTTGCCGTCCGTGGCGGTTGCCGCACCGCCAAGGTCAAGGTCGCTGGGTATTGCTCGACCTTGCAGGATGCGGCACGCGTCGAGGCGGTCGCCGCAGCTTTGGGCCCGGGGGGCAAGGTGCGCATTGACGCCAACGGCCACTGGGACGTTGACGATGCCGTGCGTGCGCTCACGGAACTTGAGATGGCTGTGCGTGGCGGGGGAATCAACGGGCTTGAGTACGTCGAGCAGCCGTGTGCGACGGTCGACGAACTGGCCAAGTTGCGCCGTCGCGTCGACACCAAAATAGCCGCCGACGAATCGATCCGGATTCCCACCGACCCCATGGAAGTCGTGCGCAAGCACGCCGCGGACATCATCGTGCTGAAGGTGGGGCCGCTGGGCGGAGTGCAGGCGTGCCTTGACCTGGCCGAACAGGTGGGCATTCCGGTCGTGGTCGCGTCCTCAATGGAGAGCTCCGTGGGTCTTGCCGCCGGGATCGCGCTCGCTCGCGCGCTTCCGGAACTGAACTATGCGTGTGGGCTTGGCACCGGCGCGCTGCTCGCGACGGACACGGTGCGGGAAACGATTCTCCCCGTCGATGGGATGCTTGGTGCCGTGAACCTGGACGTCATCGCGTGAGAGCTAACCCTTCTGCCGAATTCGCGCGGGAGATGATTGCTGCGCTCGCTTCCCACGGGGTTGAGGACTTTGTGTTGTGCCCCGGATCGCGCTCGGGCCCCCTCGCACACGCGCTGGCTGAGGCCGGTTCAACTAATCCACCGTTGGGCGCGCCGCGGGTAAACCTGCATGTGCGTATCGATGAAAGGGCCGCGGCATTCCTCGCGCTCGGCATCGCTAAGGCCCATGCGGCCACCGGCGGACCACGCCCCGTCGCGGTGGTGACCACGTCAGGCACTGCGGTCGGGAACCTGCTACCAGCTGTGATGGAGGCTCACCACTCGGGTGTTCCGCTGTTGCTGCTCACAGCGGATCGCCCTAGCGAGCTGCGTGGCGTCGGCGCCAATCAGACTACTGACCAGAGCGAGATCTTTGGCACATTCGCACGCTGGTGCGTGGAGGTTCCAGCGCCGATGCCGGGTGAAGCTCCCGGCCGTGCAGCCCGTTTGATTGCACGCGCCGTACGGATAGCGCTGGGCGACCCGCGGCGCGACGACATGACCGGCTCGCCCGGACCAGTCCAACTCGATGTCGAGTTCAGGGAGCCGCTGGTGGGTGACGGCGGCGTGTGGGCTGAAGTCCCCTTTATTGAGGACGAACACTCCTCAGGTGTCCCTGCCGACACGGAAGAGGACCACGCACTGCCGCTCCCGGCTACCCGAAATGGCGTCGTGATCGCAGGGGACGACGCTGGCGATGCCGCCCGCCGTGTCGCCGAGGCTCACGGCTGGCCGTTGCTGGCGGAGCCCACGTCCGGCGCCCGATGCGGTGATCTGTGTGTCCCTGGGTACGTCGAGTTATTGGCGTCACCGGCAGGCGCCACGTTGGCCGAGCAGGTTCACCTTGTCGTAGTCATCGGGCGACCGACGCTTTCGCGGGAAATCTCCGCACTCATTGCGCACGCGCCGTCTCTTGTGGTTGCACGGCACGGCGCGCGGTGGCGCGAGGCTCCGTCCCACGCCGAGCGCGTTGTCCGTCAGGTCCCCAGTGTCTGGATGGAGGCGACTGAGGGCACGTTCGACTTTGGCGACCGCTCCTGGGTCGAGTCGTGGAAGCGAGCCGGCGAGCACGCGAGAGGGCCCGTTCCCACCTGGAGTAGGCGAGCCGTGGCCGCCGCGCTGGTGGGTTCACTGGGCAAAGGAGACATCGCCGTGCTGGGCTCATCCGGGCCAATCAGGGCAGTCGATCGCATATCCTCACGTTGGACGACGGGCGATCTCCCCATTTTTATCGCCAATCGTGGCCTTGCGGGAATTGATGGCACCATCTCCACGGCCGTGGGCGTGGCGCTCGCGGTCCGGCGCCCCGTTCATGCGCTGATGGGCGACGTGACGTTTTTGCACGATATCGGCGGGCTACTCATTGGCCCACTGGAGCGCCGTCCCACGCTGCGCATCGTCGTGGTGAACGACGGAGGAGGAACTATCTTCAACGGGCTCGAGCATTCGTCGGCACCGCGCGCGCACGTCGAACGAGTGTTCACTACTCCTCACGCCGCAAACATCGCTGCGCTGTGTGCCGGCTACGGCGTCGCGCATACCGAAGTTCGGTCAGCCGATGCTTTGGCGGCCGCGCTCGCTGAGCCTCCTCGCGGGTTTGAGGTCGTTGAGGCTCGCTTGCCCTGATGGGCACGGCTATGGCTACGGCGCGGTCAGGATCACCTTGCGCTGGCCCGGACGCGGCGCCGCTGCTGCCCGGAACGCGGCTTCGACTTGCGAGACAGGGAGGACGTCCGTGACGATGTGCTCGGCAAACTCAGGGCGAGAGATCAGGTAGTCCTGCGCGAGCTCCAGCATCTCGCGATGGTGGAGTGTGACGCCCGTAACCAAGGTGGCGTTTTGGCGGAAGAATGCGCGCAGAGGCAATGCGTACCATTCGTCATCCGGAACACCGTAGGCGACAACAGTGCCGCCGGTGGCGACGGCATTCATCGCATCTGCGAGGGTTGCGCTCTGGTGGCCGACCATCTCGAACACGACGTCGGGGCGGTCTTCGTCGGCGATGGATGAAGCCCACAATCGCGAGGTGGTCTGGACCAGCGAGTCAACGGGCAGGCCAGCGGCGTCCTCGGTGCGGTCGACGGGGTCCACGCCCACGATCCGGGTAGCGCCACGTTCTTTTGCCATCACGCTGGTCATGAGCCCGAACGGGCCCATTCCGATGATTCCTACCGACTTGCCCTCAAGTGATCCCAACCGCTCAAACACCGTGAGCAAGCAGGCGACGGACTGGGCGACGGTGACGTGTGCATCGGAGGCGGTCATGCGAACTTTGGCGACTTGGTCGCCCTTAGTGACGAACTGCTCGCGCAGCGCACACCAGGTGGAGGCCCATCCGACGACGCGGTCCCCAGGGGAAAAATCGGCGTGCTCAGAACGAACCACGGTGCCGACGATTTCGTGCAGGGGATGTCCGGGCGTGCCGGCGCCCATTGGGGGCGCCAAAGCGCCACGGGCAAAAGGAAGGTCAGAGCCGCACACGGCGCCGGCGGTGAGGCGGACCAAGAGTTCTCCGGGTCCGGGGGTGAGCGGCGACGCATCCTCAACGCGCTCAAAGGTGAACGGGGCGGTGAGGCGGTAGGCCCACTCGTGACGCAACTCGGCAGTGTCATTGCTCATATCCGGAATGTAGCGGGGTTGACAGTGCGTGGACCGGGACCTTAGGCCGGATGCACCTGAGCGGCTCGACCGCGTCTCCCACCCAACGCGATCCTGGTTCGCTAGGCGGCGCACGCATCCACGACCGCAGTGATCATCGCCGTTGCGCTCCAAGGCGGCTTTTCACATACTGTGAGAGATCTTGTGTGCAGCGGCTGGGCGCAAGATGTGGCGCTCCTCGGCGTGGAAGGTGAAGCGTGTATTACTCGAGAAGCACTCTGATTCATATAGGTAGCGACGTGGTCCATGGACTGGTGGGACGACGAACTGTGTGAGCAGATAGCCGCCCGAAGCCACCAGGTGGTGCGATATGACCAGCGTGATGCTGGTCGCTCCACAAACGACCTGCCCGGCGCCTGGGTATCGAGCATCATGATCGGGTCGCGTCCCTCACGCTGATCTCGACCACGCCGATAGACACTGAAATTGCAGATTTGCCTGGACCTGCGCCCGCAATTCTGAGCACGTTTTCGAGCAGCGAACCTGAGCCGGAATGGAGTGATCGAAGCGCGGTGGTCGACTACGTGGTCGAGGGTGAGCGTCCTTGTGCTGGGCCGGGCGCCTTTGATGAGCCGAGACTTCGAGACCTCGCTCAAAGGGTGTTCGATCGCACGAATGACATGGCCGCGCGCATGACCAATCACTTCCTGCCTGCTGACGGTGGGACGGGAAATTACCGACTCCGCGATCTTGCGGGGATCCCCACATTGGTCGCGCACGGCACTGAGGACCCAATGTTCCCGTTCCCCCACGGTCAAGCGCTGGTGGATTCGCTCCTCGACCTGAGTGACGAGGAGTGACCCGTGCGCTCCGGGACCGTGATGGGCACGCGTGGCTCGCCACACGTGCAACGAGGGACCGCTATGGGACGGCTTGCCACACTCTTTCGCCGTCGACCATTTCTGGCGTCGCGTGCAGCCCAAGTAGCTCCGCCACCCGAGCCGATGCTTGGTGGCTCGGGTGGATGAATGCCCGCACGCGCTGAACTCGCTGTGTCGTCAGCCATGTGAGCGCCGCGAGGGAGGCTTCAGTCGCCGCGCCCTGGCCTTGCGCCCGAGGCGCGACGAGCCATGCCAGGTCCGCGGTGAGCACATCGACGTCGCGCGTAAGGGTCGCTTGAACGTATCCGATTGCACTGCCAGAGGCTTTCGACCGAATGACCCAGTTCAGCCACCCTTCGTCGCCCACGGGTGAGTGACCGGTTGCCTGCCGCGCGTAGCGGGCCCGCAAGGCATCAAGCGTGGGCGGCCCGCCTCCGGTGAGCGTGTAGAGCTCGGTCGAGGCCAGGGCCGTGACCATCTCATCGGCATGAGCGATTGTGAGCGGCTCCAGGACGAATCGGGTGCTCTTGAGTATCTGAGTCATCGGCCACTGCACGCGTCAAGAGTGACACGGCAAGTGGCCCCGCACCCAAGCATGAGCGCCAGTAGGCACCTCACCACCAGCATGACCGTCAGCCTCAGCCCGCACCTCACCGCCAGCATCGTATTGGCTTGATTTCTCACGTTTTGGGGTGTCGGTGCGTCCTATTGGCTAGATTCTGCAGGCGCGGCAAGCGCAACCTGCCTGCCAGCGCAGCATTGCGCGACATGTGCGGTCCGAGCTCCGATGGCGGTGTGATCTTGCCGGCTAGCGGTACAAATATGGCCAACACCGGTCATTTTGGTCGGAAAGCGTGCGCGATCAAGCCAATAGTGCGGCAGGGGGTGCAGGAGCGGGCGCGGCAGGGGGTCAGGGGTACGAATCCCCTCACCTCCAGGGGCGATTCAGCCGAGCGGCGTGAAAGTTCGCTTTCACGGTTGAGGCGATTGAGTGCGTGGAGCGATGACCGCAGGAAATCTCGAACGCGTGGTGTGGAGACAGCACCGCTGGGAACCGTCCTTCGGGGCGGGCTTTCCCGTTTCTGGGCTCGGGCCCACAAGCCGCGGCGGTCATACGGTGGTCGAAGAGGCAGTGAGCGCACAATTTGACCCTCCTCATGGCGGCATTGTGGCGCCGTTCAGGTGGATGCGGCCACTGCGAAATGACAGTGAGTATCCGTCCTTGGGCCGACCTGTCGCGCGCGCCGACGACGTGGAGGCTGCGAGGATCGCGGCGATGGGCATGGTCGAGTGGGCGACTGAACTCATTGACGGCATGCCCGACTACGGCGGATGACGGCGACCGTGCGGTTGCGCGCTCACTGCACTCGGCTAGGACGTTGGTGACAGTCTATTGATCGGGGGTTTGCCTCCGAGTGCTGAGTGGCGTCGTCAATTGTTGTAGTAATCAAGCCACGGCGCAAGGGCTGATTCGCACTCCTGGTTGGAGTAGAAGATCGGCCGGTAGGCCCATTCGATTTGAAGTATGCGGTTGAGTCGTTCGACTTTTCCGCTTTGCCAGGAGCAGTGGGCTTTGATGAAGATCTGGTTCGCACCGAGGCTCACGATGGCGTTCTTCATGTGGGTCGAGCGTTTTAGCTGAAGTGGTTGTCAGTCTTGACCTCCTCGATCCTTGTGATGCCTTGATCGCGAAGAACGCGGCGGCCCGCAGCAGGAACCCAACACAGGTGGTCCCTTTCTCGTCGGGCAGGATTTGTGAGTAGGCGAGCCTGCTGTGGTCATCGATGAGGGAATAGACGTAATCTAAGCCGATCCAGTTGCGTTTTTGGGCCCCAGTCTGGCCGTAGGGGCGGGGCCGTGGGCCTTCCATCCGCCGCCGTTGTTGCACCCGAGTTTCTTGACGTCCACGTGGACCAACTCGCCGGGCCTTTCACGTTCATAGCAGACCGCGGTCGCCTTCGAGGTGCGGATCACGTCCCCTGTCAGGAGATCGCACTCTCGTAGCAGTGGCACCCGGTAGCGGCACATGATCGCCGAGACGCTCATGGCTAGGACCCCCAACTCAGGGCCGATCCAGTCCTCACCGCGACGGCTGTCTATTCGCATTGCGAGCACCCGTGCCTCGACCTACGGAGACGTTCGAGCCGGTGAGCGTATTGTCGCGAAACGCCGAGTTCCTTCGTGACATGAGAAACTGGTCGGTCGTCGTCGATCACTCGTTGGATCAGCAATAGACGACCCCGAATACTCAACCATGCATTAGGGCGGGACAAGAGAACCTCCTGGCTCGTGAAGACATTAGACATCTCCACAAAGCCAGAGGGTTCTCTCTTTTCACGAGGCCAAAAGTGTGACTCACGTCACTGCCGAGTAAAACTAGATCCCTCGACGCAGCACGTTGGACAAATATTTAGGTGTCCGACGGTCTGCACCCGCCACTCTAGCGGGAGTGTTGTACGGTTGAAGAGCACTAAAGGACAGAGGTCCTGGGTACCGGAACCCGGGACCGTCCTAATGTGGTGACTAAGCGCGACTAACGCTTATTTCCCCCACGACCTCGAATAGGAGAAAACGATGGCAACGCAGACAAGCGACAAAGACGTCGCAACAACCAACGGTTCAAAACTCGGCAGGAGCTTCCTCAGCCTCACCCGGATCGGCATCGGCTTCGTATTCCTCTGGGCATTCTTCGACAAACTGCTGGCTCTCGGATTCGCGACTGGTCGCGACGGCGAGACCGGCATCGTCGACTACTTCGGCGACGCCGCATGGATCAGCGGCGGTCCCATCACCGAGGGTTACCTCGTGTATGGCGGCAACCCTGATAGCCCGTTCAACGAGTTCTTCGTGAACCTGGGGGCAGAGCGTTGGACCGACGTCCCGTTCATGCTCGGCCTTCTTGGCGTGGGCCTCGCGCTGATGCTCGGCATCGCCACGAAGATCGGCGCCTGGGCAGGTAGTCTCATGCTGCTGTTCATGTACCTGACGCAGATGTGGCCAGCCAACAACCCGATTCTCGACGACCACATCATCTACGCGCTCGCCGCGATCGGCATCGTCTACGTCGAACTCCAGCGCCAATCCATTGGCCTTGGTGGATGGTGGCGCAAGCTACCCATCGTTCAGAAGAACGGCTGGCTCGTCTAGCTGTTCGCAGTCGAAGGGCCGGTCCGCGAGAGCGACCGGCCCTTCGTCATGCCTGGGCTCAGGCGGGAACGGCGCGCCTGCTGGGCCTGCCGCTCACCCCATCCCGGCTAGGGCACTTGCCGCACGGTGCGTGGAACGGGAGGCGCTGGTAGGGCGACGACGACTGGCGGCTCGAACGACACTGCATGAGACGCAACAGCTAGCGGTACAAAAATGGCCAACACCGCTCAATTTGGTCGGAAAGCGTGCGCGATCAAGCCAATAGTGCGGCAGGAGGTGCAGGAACGGGAGCGGGAGGGGGCACGGGAGCGGGAGCGGCAGGGGGGCTGACGGGGGCTGGGCTAGAGCGCGCCTAGCGCCTTGCGCATTGGCTCTAACTTGGCCTCGGACTCGGCCCACTCGGCGTCCGGCACGGACGCCGCCACGATGCCGCAGCCAGCAAACAGGCGGGCGCGACGGGGATCTTCACGGTCGATCTCCGCGGATCGCAGCCCGATGCACCACTCGCCGTCGCCAGCGGCGTTGGTCCAGCCCACGGGCCCGGCGTAGCGACCGCGGTCCAGGTCTTCCAGTGAGTCGATTACTTTGGCCGCGGCTAGCGTCGGCGTGCCGCAAACAGCCGCGGAGGGGTGCAACTCGCCGACCAGTTCGAGCGCAGTCGCGGCGTGGCTGAGCACGCCAGTCACGTCGGTCGCGAGGTGCATGACATTGGGTAGGTGCAGCACAGACGGTTCCTCTGGCACGTTGATGGACGCACAGTGCTCCACCAGCACTTCGCTCACCGAACGCACCGCGTACTCGTGTTCCTCGCGGTCCTTGGACGACCGCGCGAGCGCAGCGGCGTGCGCGAGGTCCGCGAGCTCGTCCCCGGTGGGGCGGATCGTGCCTGCGAGTACGCGAGAGGTGATGAGTCCATGATCGACGCGGGCCAAAAGCTCAGGCGTCGCACCCACGAGGCCGTCGACGTGGAATGTCCAGCAGCTGGGGTAGTCGGCGGCGAGCGGGCGCAGCACTGTGCGCACGTCGATGTGGTTGGCCGCACGCGCGGGGACGGACCGTGCCAGCACCACCTTGTCGACTTCTCCATGAACGATGCGATTGACCGCTGAGCTGACGGCAGCGTTCCAGGATTCGCGGTCTCCCTGCCCGATGCTGACGGCGCCTAGCGGTGCGAAGTCCACGCGCTCGCCCAATGCCTCGGCAAGGTCGGTTACTGCATCGAGCGGTGCGGTGGAGATCTCGGTGAGCCAGTGCGTGCCCTCGCGACTGCCCAAGATAAAACGCGGCACGATCAGGGTTCCGCCCTGTGCGGAGGCATCTGAGAAAGCGAACGATCCGAACGCCACCAGGCCCGTGCCGGGTCGACGCACGTCGTCGGAGACGTCAGCATGGCGTGTCACGCTACGCCACCATGCGTTGGCGTCGGTGAATCTACCTGCACCTGAGGTGTCGAAACGGTTTGCAACGCCCCAAGCGATCATCCCTTCGCCGCGCCGCACCCAGGACATGCCACCGGGGGGAAGGAGGTCGAGGATGTCGCCGGGGTCCGGGATGGCGACGGTGCGGACGTTCAACGGCCCGGGTGTCGCGGTATGCACGCTCACTTGACCACCCTACGACGCGCAGGCGACCACTCCGTCACGTGACCGCCCGTCGAATCCCGCGAGAAGGCGCGGTGCGAATACCGGTGACATCCAGGCAAGTCGCGTTTTCGCGCGGTGGGACTTGCGTTATTCACGCTGGTAGAGCCCGGGCCAACGTGCACAGGCACCCCATCACGGCGCGTACCCTGGTGCCGTGAGAACTGAAGCCGACGTGATCGTGATTGGGGCCGGCCCTGGAGGGGCCGCTGCCGCGTATTACCTGGCTCGTGAAGGTTTCGATGTGATCGCTCTCGAGAAGTCTTACTTCCCCCGAGAGAAGGTCTGCGGCGACGGTCTCACCCCGCGCGCAGTGCGCGAACTGCAACTCATCGGTCTGGAAACGCCGCGCGAAGACGGTTGGATCCCCAACCAGGGTCTACGCATGGTGGGCGGCGGGCATCGCCTTGAGTTCCCCTGGCACGACCTCGAGTCCTTCCCGGACTATGGCCTGAGCCTCCCGCGCGCCGCATTCGACCACAAGCTCGCGCAGCACGCCCGTGCGGGTGGCGCCGAAGTACGCGAAGGCTGGTTCGTCACCGGGTCTGTACGCGACGAGCGCACGGGACGCGTCACGGGCGTCACCGCAAAGCGGACCGACGAGAACGGTCGCAAGATTGGCGAAGAGGTCACTTACAAGGCGCCGCTGGTCATCGCAGCCGATGGTGTGAGCGCGCGTATAGCGCTGGGACTGGGCATCGAACGCAAGAAAAACCGCCCTATCGGCGTCGCTGTGCGGACCTACTACGAGACCCCGCGCAACACTGAAGAGTGGATGGAAGGTCACCTCGAGATTTGGGACGGCGAGCGAGGCAAGTCGAACCTGCTGCCCGGTTATGGCTGGATTTTTCCGCTGGGTGACGGCACGGCCAACGTCGGGCTAGGCACCCTCAGCGCGAAGGGCGTGCCGCCCAAGATCGATCACCGCGCACTCATGCGCGACTGGCTGGAGCACTCCGCCGCGGATTGGGAGTTCGGCAACCAGGTGGGCGACATCAAGGGAGCCGCAATCCCGATGGCCTTCAACCGCCAGCCGCACTACGTTCCGGGAATGATGCTGGTGGGCGACTCTGGTGGGATGGTCAACCCGTTCAATGGCGAGGGCATCGCCTACGCAATGCAAGCGGCACGCCGCGCCACTGAGGCCGCCGTCGCGTCGCGCGCGGCAACCACCGCCGATGCGAAGGAAGCCGCTTTGGCCTCGTACGCGCAAATGATGAAAGACGACTTGGGTGGGTACTACTCGCTTGGTCGGGTGTTCGCGAATCTGGTGCAGCACCCGTCCGTGATGCGTGTGTGTACTCGCTACGGTCTTGCCAGTCCCCTAGTCATGGAATTTACTTCTAGACTGCTGGCAGATGTGTATGAGCCGCGCGGGGGAAATTGGGCCGACAAATTGCTGTCGGCCTTGACTAAAGTTGCGCCGGCGGCCTAAGCGCATGCCCGTGAATGGTTTGGATCGAGTGGAACGTATGAAAGGAAGCGCGAAGTGAACCCCTACGTGCCAATCGTGGCGATGATTACCATCGCAGGACTCATGGCAGTCGGCGGCGTCGTCCTTAGCTCGGTGCTTGGACCAAAGCGCTACAACTCGGCCAAGCTGGACCGCTACGAGTCCGGCTTGCAGCCCACCCCCGGCGCGGTGGGCGGCGGTCGTATCCCGATCAAGTTCTACTTGGTCGCAATGACCTTCATCATTTTCGACATTGAAGTGGTGTTCCTCTACCCGTGGGCCGTTGCCCACGTAGCACTCGGCTGGTTCGGACTGATTGCGGTCATGACGTTCCTGCTCCTCATCACGATCCCGTTCGTGTACGAGTGGCGCCGCGGCGGATTTGAGTGGGAGTAAACAATGGGACTTGAAGACAACGCACCTCCGTTCATGATCGGTGGAGTCGAGGACTTCCTCGGCTACATGCGGGCCGGCTCGCTGTGGCCCGCGACCTTCGGACTCGCGTGTTGCGCCATCGAGATGATGGCCACCGGGACGTCCCGCTTCGACATCGCGCGCCTAGGCTCCGAGGTGTTCCGCGGCTCGCCGCGCCAGGCCGACCTGATGATCGTCGCCGGTCGCGTGTCCAACAAGATGGCGCCCATCCTGCGCCAGGTGTACGACCAGATGCCCGAGCCCAAGTGGGTCATCGCGATGGGCGTGTGCGCATCGTCGGGCGGCATGTTCAACAACTACGCGATCGTCCAGGGCGTCGACCACGTGGTTCCCGTGGACATCTACCTGACCGGCTGCCCGCCCCGCCCCGAGATGCTGCTCGACGCGCTGCTCGAGCTACAGACCCAGGTCCGCAACACGCCGCTGGGGGCGCACCGTCGCGAGATAGCCGCCGCCGCAGAGCAGGCCGCGCTCGCGGCGACGCCCACGTCCGACATGAAGGGACTGCTGCGTTGAGCGATCACAAATCGACTGAACCCCAGGACCTCGCGTCCGCGGTCCCGGATCCCGAAGGCCGCGCGCCTATCACCCTCATTAACGTTCGCCAAGGCATGTTCTCCGGCGCAGGTGACACCTCCGGCTTCGGCGGTCTCACCAAGGCCGTGCAGATGCCCGGTCGCTCCGAGCGCCCTTACGGGGAGTGGTTCGACGGTTTCGTCGACGTCCTCGAAGAGCTCATGGGCGAAGACGCTGAAGAAGCTTTTGAATACGTTGTAGTTGACCGCGGCGAACTTACGATCTACGTCAACCCCGTTCACCTGCTTGCAGTCATGACCCACCTACGCGACGATCAAGACCTGCGCTTCGAGTTCTGCATGGGCGTGAGCGGCGTGCACTACCCGGATGACCTGGGCCGTGAACTTCACGCTGTCTATCCGATGCACTCCATCACACACAACCGTCACGTGCGCATCGAGGTCGCGGTAAGCGAGGACGACCCACACCTGCCGTCGGTCACCAGCATCTACCCGGCCAACAACTGGCACGAGCGCGAGACCTGGGACTTCTTCGGGATGATCTTCGATGGACACCCTTCGTTGGCTCGTATCGAGATGCCCGATGACTGGGTCGGCCACCCGCAGCGCAAGGACTACCCGCTGGGCGGCATCCCGGTCGAGTACAAGGGCGCGACTATTCCATCGCCAGACACGCGGAGGCAGTACCGATGAGCCCGCAGACTTTCACTACCCACACGACCGGCGGCTTCGGGTCCGATGACGATGCCCCTGAGTACACGGCGTACGGCCAGGATTGGTCCGAAATCGCAGACGAGGCCCAGCGCCTGGGCCAGCAGCGCATCGTTGTCAACATGGGACCACAGCACCCCTCAACTCACGGCGTTCTTCGAGTCATGCTCGAAATCGAGGGCGAGATGGTCACGGAGGCCCGCGCCGGCATCGGCTATCTGCACACGGGTATTGAAAAGAACATGGAATTCCGCACCTGGACTCAGGGCGTGACGTTCTGCACTCGCATGGACTACGTCCAGTCGATGTTCCAGGAGGTCGTGTACTGCCTCGGCATCGAGAAGCTGCTGGGCATCACCGACGAGGTTCCCGAGCGCGCCAACGTGTTGCGTGTGCTCATGATGGAACTCACCCGCATCGGCTCGCACCTGGTAGCGATCGGCAGCGGGGGCAACGAGATGGGCGCCACGACCATCATGACCACGGCGTTCACCGCCCGCGAAGACACGATGCGTGTCATAGAGATGATTACCGGGCTGCGTACCAATAACGCATACATCCGCCCCGGCGGCGTGTCTCAGGACACACCCGAGGGCGCCGTCGACTACATGCGCTCGCTGCTGCCGGGGATCAAGGATCGGCTCGATGAGCTCGCGGACCTGCAACTCGAGAACCCCATCTTCAAGTTGCGGCTCAAGGGCATCGCAAACCTCAACCTGTCCTCCGCGATGGCGCTGGGTGTGACGGGCCCGATGCTGAGGTCGGCTGGGTTGGCGTATGACATGCGCAAGACCAACCCATACTGCGGTTACGAGACGTACGAGTTCCAGGTTCCGACGTCGACGGATGAGGACGCGTACTCGCGCGTCGTGATTCGCATGGAGGAGTGCTACGAGTCGCTGAAGATCATTCAGCAGTGCTGCGAGCGCTTGGACGCCATGGAGGGCCAGCCCGTCATGGTGGCCGACAAGAAGATTGCCTGGCCCGCACAACTTGCACTGGGCCCCGACGGTCAGGGCAACTCGCTCGAGCACATTCGCCACATCATGGGCGAGTCGATGGAAGCACTCATCCACCACTTCAAGTTGGTGACGGAGGGCTTCCCTGTGCCGGCAGGCCAGGTCTACCAGGCCATTGAGAGTCCTAAGGGCGTGCTCGGGGTGCACTTGGTCAGCGACGGCGGCACTAAGCCTTGGCGCGCACACTTCCGCGATCCGGGCTTCAACCACTTGCAAGCGTTGTCCATCCTGTGCCAGGGCGGACAGGTGGCCGATGTAGTCGTCGCCATCGCAACAATGGACTTTGTGCTGGGAGGCGTCGACCGATGACTTACGACGAGAACACCCTCGAGAGCCTGCGGAAGGACTCCGCCGAGATCATCGGCCGGTACCCCGTCAAGCGTTCCGCGCTGCTTCCGTTGCTGCACTTGGTGCAGTCGACTGACGGCTTTGTGAGCCCCGACGGCATCGCGTTCTGTGCGGAGCAGGTCGAGCTCACCTCCGCCGAGGTCAGCGCTGTTGCGACGTTCTACACGCAATACAAGCGCCGTCCCAACGGCGAATACGCGGTGGGTGTGTGCACCAACACGCTGTGCGCCATCATGGGCGGCGATGAGATTTACCGCACCGTGTCAGAGCGCCTTGGTGTCGGCCACGATGAGACCACCGCGGACGGTAAGGTCACGCTCGAGCGAATTGAGTGCAACGCCGCGTGCGATTACGCGCCCGTCATGATGGTCAACTGGGAGTTCTTTGACGACCAGACGCCACAGAGCGCGCTCAAGGTGATCGACGACATCCTCGCGGGCAACGACGTCGTCCCCACTCGCGGATCCAACAAAGTTTCATCGTTCAAGGACACCTCACGCGTGCTTGCTGGATTCTCAGACGGACGCGCGGACGAGGACCAGGGCATCGGTGCACCGTCATTGGCTGGTCTCAAGATCGCCAAGGACCAGGGCTGGAAGGAGGCGGGCGAATGACTGACCTCACCCCCGTCCTGAGCGCCACATGGGGCGCACAGAAGTCGTGGACTCTGGACACCTACACCAACCACGGTGGCTATGGAGCGCTAAACAAGGCGCTCGGCATGGATCCTGGCGACTTGGTGACTGCGGTCAAGGACTCCGGCCTACGCGGCCGTGGCGGCGCAGGATTTCCCACCGGCATGAAGTGGGGCTTCCTACCTCCCGACGATGGCGGTCCCCGCTACCTCGTGGTCAACGCCGACGAATCCGAGCCGGGTACCTGCAAGGACATCCCGACGATGCTGAGCGCGCCGCACATCCTGATCGAGGGTGTCGCGATCACTTCCTTTGCGATTGGCTGCAACCACGCATTCATCTACGTGCGCGGCGAGGTCATCCACGTGTACCGACGCCTCATGATGGCTGTCGAAGAGGCCTACGCCGCGGGTCACTTGGGTAAGAACATTCACGGCACCGGATTCGACCTTGAAGTCACCGTTCATGCTGGCGCCGGCGCCTACATCTGCGGCGAAGAGACCGCGCTCTTAGACTCCCTTGAGGGCCGTCGCGGACAACCGCGCCTCAAGCCGCCGTTCCCTGCCGTCGCGGGTCTCTACGCACGGCCCACCGTCGTCAATAACGTCGAGTCGATTGCCTCCGTGCCCGCCATCATCGACCGTGGAGTCGACTGGTTTACGTCGATGGGCACTGAGCGATCCAAGGGCATGGGTTTCTTTTCCCTGTCAGGTCACGTCAAGAGCCCCGGCCAGTACGAGGCGCCGCTCGGCATTACGCTGCGCGAGTTACTCGACATGGCCGGCGGCATGCGCGAGGGCCACGAACTCAAGTTCTGGACCCCGGGTGGGTCATCCACCCCCATCTTCACGGACGCGCACCTGGACATCCCGCTTGACTACGAGTCCGTGGGGGCGGCCGGGTCGATGCTAGGCACGCGCGCTCTACAAATTTTTGACGACACCACCTGTGTGGTGCGTGCCGTGACTCGCTGGACTGAGTTCTATAAGCATGAGTCGTGCGGAAAATGCACCCCGTGTCGCGAGGGCACCTACTGGCTCGCGCTGATCCTCAAGCGCCTCGAGGCAGGCACCGGAACTGCGGCTGACATTCAGCAGCTGCTGGATACTTGCGACTCGATTCTGGGCCGCGCGTTCTGCGCACTCGGCGATGGTGCTACCTCATGCATCACGTCCTCCGTCACATTGTTCAAGGAAGAATACGAGGCCCACCTCACTGAGGGCGGCTGCCCGTTAGACCACTCCGCTTCGGCACTGTTCGACTACGCCACGCCGGCGGAATTGGTCAATGCCCCCGCTATCGAAGAGGCACACGCATGACCGCCACTGCGGACAAGGCCAACGCCACCCCCATCGAGACCGTCAACCTGACGATCGACGGCACTGAAGTCACGGTTCCCACGGGCACCCTGATCATCCGTGCCGCAGAGCAGGTCGGCATTGAGATCCCGCGCTTCTGCGATCACCCTGCGCTGAAGCCTGTGGCGGCTTGTCGCCAGTGCTTGGTCGACGTGGCCGCCCCCGACCGAGAGGGTAACGTTCGCGCGTTCCCCAAGCCGCAGCCCTCGTGCGCCATGACGGTCATGGACGGCATGGTCGTCAACACGCAGCACACCTCGGAGGTTGCCGAACGCGCCCAGAAGGGCGTGATGGAGCTGCTGCTCATCAACCACCCCCTGGACTGCCCCACCTGCGACAAGGGTGGCGAGTGCCCGCTACAGAATCAGTCACTGAGCGCCGGCTACGGCGAGTCCCGCTTCGTTGACACCAAGCGTGTCTTTGAAAAGCCGCTGCCGCTGTCGAGCGAGATCCTGCTTGACCGCGAGCGTTGCATCATGTGCCAGCGTTGCACCCGCTTCTCCAAGGAGATTGCCGGCGACGCCTTCATCGATCTGCAGAATCGCGGCGCGATGCAGCAAATCGGTACCTTCAACGAGGACGTGCTGAACTTTGACGGCTACGGCCCGGTGGGAGTCGCCGCCGAGGACGAGTCGGGTAATGCCTTTAGCTCGTACTACTCGGGCAACACCGTGCAGATTTGTCCCGTCGGAGCGCTTACGTCGGCCGCCTACCGCTTCCGTGCGCGCCCGTTCGACTTGGTGTCCACCCCCGCGATTTCTGAGCACGACAGCTCGGGTAGCGCGATCCGTATCGACCATCGTCACGGGACTGTGTTGCGCCGCCTCGCGGACCTTGACCCGGTCGTCAACGAGGACTGGATTACTGACAAGGACCGCTTTGCATTCATGTGGCAGAACCTCGACGACCGCCTGACAAAGCCGCTGGTGCGCAACGAGGCTGGCGAGCTAGTGGAGGTGCCATGGCCCGATGCCATCAAGGCCGCCGCTGCTGGCTTGGCAAAGGCGACGGCAGACGAGGAAGCCAAGGGCGCAGCAGTGCTGCCTGGCGGCCGAGTTACGCTTGAGGATGCCTACGCATACGGCAAATTCGCGCGCACGGTGCTTGGCACTAACGATGTCGACGTGCGTACGCGCACCGCAAGTGACGAGGAGCAGGCGTTCCTTGGATCGACCGTCGCAGGCACTGGTTTAGGTGTCACGTTTGCCGACCTCGAGAAGGCGCCCAGCGTGCTGCTGGTGGGTTTCGAGCCAGAGGATGAGGGCGGCGTGGTGTTCCTGCGCATGTTCAAGTCCGTCGGCGCTCAGCAGGTGTTCACTGTCGCCGCGATGCGTACCAATGGCACCGAAAAGCTCGGCGCGACGCTGATCCCCACAGTTCCCGGTAGCGAAGCTGCAGCGCTTTCCGGCCTCGACGCTAGTGTGACAGAGGCACTCAGCGCAGACGGTGCCGTGATCGTCGTGGGCGAGCGTGCGGCCGGTGCGACAGGTGCATTCACTCAAGCAATGGCTCTTGCAGAGCGGACCGGGGCGCGCCTGGTGTGGATCCCGCGTCGTGTAGGTGAGCGCGGAGCCGTTGAGGCTGGCGCACTTCCCGGTTTGCTTCCCGGCGGCCGCAATGCCAGCTCGGCCAAGGTTCGTGCTGACCTCGCAAAGGTTTGGGGAGTCGACACTTTGCCCGGAACGCGTGGCCGCGACGCGGCTGCGATCATCGCGGCAGCGGCAGCAAAGCAGCTCGACGCGCTCGTGGTGGGTGGCGTCACGCCTTCCGACCTCTCGGGCGAGGTGCTTAAGGCACTCGAAAACACCCCATTCGTGGTGAGCCTCGAGGTGCGCCGCTCCGAGGTGGCCGATTACGCGGATGTGGTCCTGCCAGTAGCTCCGCCCACCGAAAAGTCCGGCACGTACGTGAACTGGGAGGGACGCCTGCGCGGCTTCACTACCGCGATCGCGACCGACGCGCTTCCCGACTATCGCGTGCTTGAAATGATTGCTCGCGAGATGGGCAGCGACCTGGGCACCCGCTCAGTCGTATCCATCAACGCTGAGTTCATCGCTCTTGGCGCGACCCCAGCATCGGCTCGTCCCAAGGCGCCGTCCGTGAAGACGGCCGCCAAGAAGGCGAAGCCCCGCTCCAACACCCTGGTGCTCGCGTCATGGCACCAGCTCGTTGACGAGGGCGCACTACAAGATGGCGAGCCCTACCTCGCAGGCACCGGCCGCACAGCCGTGGCGCGGATTTCCGCCGCCACCGCCGCGTCTGTTGCCTCTACCGATGGGATGGTGACACTGGTGGGTCGCTCGCGTCGCACGATTGAGCTCCCCATCGTGGTGACCGACATGGTCGATGGTGTGGTGTGGATCCCATCGAAGTCTCCCGGTGCATGGGTGGCACGCGACCTCGGGCTTGAGCCAGGCGACACAATCTCTGTGAAGGGTGGCATGTGATGAGCATGCTGAATCTACTTCCCGCCGCTGTAGAGCCAACCTTCGATCAGGATTCCCTGGCTGCGGACTCGATGTGGATCGTCATCATCAAGGCGGTCCTCGTTCTGGTGTTCCTGCTGGTATCCGTGCTGTTCGCAGTGTGGTTCGAGCGCCGCGTGATCGGCCGGCTGCAGGAGCGTCCCGGTCCCAACATGCGCGGACCGTTCGGGCTAATGCAGTCCGTCTCTGACGCCATGAAGCTGATGTTCAAGGAAGACATCACCGTGCGCGCCGCTGACAAGTTGTTGTACATCGCGGGCCCGATGATCTCCGTGTTCGCCGCGCTACTGATCTTCTCCGTGATTCCCTTTGGTCCGGCAACGCGCATCCTCGGCACAGAAGAGGTCACGCCTCTCCAACTGACCGACATCTCCGTCGGGGTGCTGTTTATCCTTGCCAGCGCCGCGATTGGTGTGTACGGCATCGTGCTGGGTGGCTGGGCCTCCGGTTCCACCTACCCCCTCATGGGTTCGATTCGCTCCACCGCGCAAATCATCAGTTACGAACTCGCTATGGGACTGTCTCTCGTCACCGTGTTCATGCTCGCGGGGTCCATGTCTACAGCTGACATCGTCGATTCGCAGGCGGATCGCTGGTGGATCTGGCCGTTGCTTCCCGCCTTCCTCCTTTACGTGATTTCCATGATCGGCGAGACCAACCGCCTGCCGTTCGACCTTCCTGAGGCCGAGGGAGAGCTGGTTGCAGGCTTCATGACCGAGTACTCCTCGATCAAGTTCGCCTGGTACTTTCTCGCGGAATACATGAACATGATCAACGTGTCCGCTGTGGGTGCGACGTTGTTCTTGGGCGGGTGGCGCGCACCCTGGCCAGCCTCATGGGACGGAGCGGAGTTCCTCAACACCGGAATTTTCCCGCCCATTTGGCTGATCCTGAAGATCTGGTTGATCATGTTTGTGTTTGTGTGGATCCGCGGCTCGGTGCTGCGGTTCCGCTACGACCAGTTCATGAAGTTTGGCTGGAAAATACTCATTCCCGTGGGTCTTGGCTGGCTCGTGTTCTTCTCAGTCGGCCGTCAGGCGTTCGACTCATGGGGACGCGACCTGGACGTGTTCGATGCCCTTGCGGGATTCATCGGCATACTGCTGTCAATTGCCGTGTGGAGCTTTATGGCCGACGCTCGCCAGAGCGCGGAGGCGGAGGAACTCGCCGCACGCGAACCCGAACCGGAGACGCTGGACGCTTTCGCGGGCGGATACCCCGTTCCGCCGATGCCGCACCAGTCATTGCCGCCTTCACCGCGTTCAGGCCGCACGGTCGACGCATATGTCAGCAAGCGAGAAGAGGAGGACGCCGATGGTTAAGTCAAATGACGTCTGGGAAGTCAATCGCGAGCGCGACGGTCACGACGAACCCTTTGTATCGAACTTTCCCAAGAAGGGTGAGCTCGGTCAGATGTTTGCTCCCGTGGCCGGGTTTGGCGTCACGCTGCGCAACTTCTTCCGTCCCACCGTGACGGAACAGTATCCGCGCAAAAAGACCCCGCCGATGCCGCGCTATCACGGCCGCCACCAGCTCAACCGTCACCCCGATGGCCTGGAAAAGTGCATCGGCTGCGAACTGTGCGCTTGGGCGTGCCCTGCTGACGCGATCTATGTCGAGGGTGATTCGAACACCGCAGACAACCAAGTAAGCCCCGGCGAGCGCTACGGCCGCGTCTACCAGATCAACTACTTGCGCTGCATTTTCTGTGGACTTTGCATCGAGGCGTGCCCCACCCGCGCGCTCACGATGACCAATGAGTATGAGCTCGCTGGTCCTACCCGCGAGGGTCTGATCTACGAGAAGCAGGACTTGCTGGCTCCAATGGGCAAGGACATGCTGGCCTCGCCGCACCCGATGGTTCCGGGCACCACCGATGACAACTACTACCGTGGCGACGTCACGAAGCCTGTCGAAGCTCAGACGGAGTGGGTGCGCGAGCACCGCCCCGAGGACCCGACGCTGCCGGAGAACGTCAAGGCAAGCACCGCCGGGGGTACCAGTGATTAATCCCGTCCTGTTCTGGGTAGTGGTACTCCTCACGGTGCCGCCCGCACTGTCGTTGCTCTTTGCGCGCAAGGCCGTGCACATCGCCATGTCGATCGTGTTGGTCATGGTCGGCCTCGCTACGGCGTACATCGCGCTCGAGGCCCCCTTCCTTGGCGTCGTGCAGATCGTGGTGTATACCGGCGCAGTCATGATGCTGTTCGTATTCGTTCTCATGCTGGTCGGCGTTGACCAGCGAGAGGACCTCAAGGAGACCATCAAAAGCCAGCGTTGGATCGCACTGTTTGCCGCCGGCGGCTTAGGAATCTTCCTGATCTCCATCGTCGCCCGGGTCACGCTCCCGGTCAGCGAGCCTGTTGCTGGAGACCCGGAGATCATCGCTGGGGTGCTGTTCTCGAAGTACGTGCTGGTCATGGAAACGCTGGGCGCGTTGCTGATCACCGCCGCCATCGGCGCCCTGGTGCTGACGCACCTACCCCGTATGCGTCCGCGCCACACTCAGAAGGAGATCGCTGAGTCGCGTGTCAAGGTTGGCGCGGACCCCGTCAACCGCCCGATGCCCGGCTATTACGCGCGCCACAACGCGCTGGACATCCCTGCGCTAGACCCGGAAGGCAACCCCATCCCGGATTCGATTTCCCGTGTGCTCGAAGCACGTCAGCAGACGCAGGACGGCGTGGAGTTCCGCGCCAACCTTGACAAGGCCACTCGCGCTGACACGCCAACCAGCATCGATGACAGGGGCGAGTAATGGATCCCATTAATTTTGTGTACCTCGCAGCCGTGCTGTTTGCAATCGGTTCCGCCGCGGTGCTCACGCGCCGCAACGCAATCGTCGCCTTCATGGGCGTCGAGCTGATGCTCAACGCAGCAAACCTGTCATTGGTGACGTTCTCGCGTATCCACGGTGAAGTCGACGGTCAGGTCATGGCATTCTTCGTCATGGTGGTCGCGGCTGCCGAAGTTGTGGTCGGCCTAGCGATCATCATCGCCGTCTTCCGTGCCCGTCAGAGCGTCTCGCTCGACGAGCCCGCAGAGCTGAGGGGTTAAGCATGCTGGACGTGTCCTGGCTTCTGATTGCCGTGCCGCTAGTGAGCGCCTTTGTGCTCCTGGTTGCAGGCAAGCGCGCCAACAAATGGGGCCACTGGGTTGGGGTCGCAGCATCGGCGACCGCCTTTGTGGTTGGCCTGATCGCTTTCCTAGAAATGATCGGCCGCGACAGTAACGCTCGCTCCGTCAACGTGCGGATGTTCGAGTGGATTCCGGGTGGCGAGTTGCACCTTGACGCTGGCCTGCTGGTCGACCCGCTGTCGCTGACCTTCGTATTGCTCATTACCTTTGTTGGCACCTTGATCCACATCTACTCGGTGGCGTATATGGAGACGGATGCGAACCGTCGCATGTTCTTCGCGTACCTGAACCTGTTCGTGGCGTCGATGCTGTTGCTGGTCCTCGCGGATTCCTTCCTGCTGCTGTTTGTCGGCTGGGAAGGCGTGGGACTCGCGTCTTACCTGCTCATTGGCTTCTGGAACTTCAAGCCCGAATATGCCACCGCCGCGAAGAAGGCGTTTGTGGTCAACCGCATCGGTGACATCGGCCTCATCATCGCGATGGGCCTGATGTTCACGCAGTTCGGCAACCTTGACTTTGAGACGGTCTTTGGCGGCGTCGATGGCGCCTCCGAAGCGATGCTGACGGCGATTGGCCTCACCCTGCTACTCGCAGCCACGGGTAAGTCCGCCCAATTCCCCTTGCAGTCTTGGCTTGGCGACGCGATGGCGGGCCCCACACCGGTGTCCGCGCTCATCCACGCCGCGACCATGGTGACCGCGGGTGTCTACTTGATCGTGCGCTCGGCGGCAATCTTCAACGGTGCACCGGATGCCCGCATGGTGGTGGCCGCGGTCGGTGCCTTTACGCTCATCCTGGGTGCCGTCATTGGTATGGCCAAGGACGACCTCAAGAAGGCGCTTGCCGCATCGACGATGTCGCAGATCGGTTACATGATGCTCGCCGCGGGCCTCGGCCCCATCGGTTACGCATTCGCGATCTTCCACCTCGTCACCCACGGGTTCTTCAAGGCGGGCCTGTTCCTGGGCGCCGGGTCGGTCATGCACGGCATGAACGACCGGGTCAATTTGCGCCGCTTCGGTGCGTTGCGCGGGGCCATGATTGTCACCTGGGTGACGTTCGGACTTGGCTGGCTCGCGATTTTGGGAATCCCGCCGTTTTCGGGCTTCTACTCCAAGGACAAAATCATTGAGGCCGCGTTCATTGGCGAAGGTTGGCAGCCGTGGGTTTTCGGTGGCGCAGCGCTGATCGGTGCCGGACTCACCGCGTTCTACATGTCGCGTCTATTCTTCATGACGTTCCACGGCAAGGCGCGTTGGGAAGACGACCAGCACCCACACGAGTCCCCGCTGATGATGACGGTGCCCATGATCATCCTTGCGGTTGGCTCCGCGTTCCTGGGCCTCATCCTTGCCTCAGGAGATCGCTTCGTGACGTGGCTCGAACCCGTCACCGGCCCGGCCGGGCACGGCGAGCCTGTCCTTGCAGTGCCAGTGCTGATCACGCTGACGCTCATTTTGGTCGCCATCGGCGCGCTGCTGGCGTGGCGCAAGTACGGCGCCGCAGAGGTTCCCGTCGAGGTACCCTCCGCCTCGCTCATCACTATCGCCGCGCGCAACGACATGTTCCAGGACTCGGTCAACCGCGCAGTCTTCCAGCGTCCCGGTCAGCACCTGACCCGCACCCTCGTCTACGCCGATGCGGCGTTCGTCGACGGCGCGGCGAACGGCACGGCTGCCGGGGTGGCCAAGACCGGCGAAGTCGTTCGTAAGTCCCAGACGGGCCAGGTGCGTGGTTACGCCGCGACGATGCTCGTCGGCCTAGTCATACTTGTCATCGTTGTGGTCCAGGGGGGTCTCTAAACCATGTTTCCGTTCCTGACCGTGCTCGTCGTACTACCCGCCGTTGGTGCGGGAGTGCTGTGGGCCCTGCCTACCTCCGCTCGTGGACGCGTCCGCGAAATTGCGTTGGGCATCACCGCGATCGAGCTGATCCTCGCGGCCATCATGTTCCTCCAGTTCGACTCTGACACGGCCGGCGCCTTCCAGTTTGCGGAGACGTATGCCTGGATTCCGCAGATCGGCACCTCGTGGGCGCTTGGCATCAACGGCATCGGCCTGTCTATGATCGTGCTTGCTGTGATCCTGACGCCGCTGACGATTCTGGCCGGCTGGCGCGAAGACAGCGACGTCGCTAAGCGCACCAACTACCTCGCGTTGATCCTGGTCAGCCAGGCGTTCATGGTCGGCATCTTCGCTGCACGTGACGTCTTCCTGTTCTACGTGTTGTTTGAGGCCATGCTGATCCCGCTGTACTTCCTCATCGGAATGTTCGGTGGCATTCAGCGTCGCTACGCGGCCGTCAAGTTCCTGATCTTTTCGCTCGTCGGTGGCCTTGTCATGCTCGTCGGTGTCGTAGCCCTGTACTTCCAGGGACCCGGTGGCGACCAGGGCTTCCTGACAGACAACCTCACGGGGATTGACTTCACCACCTGGACGGAGAGGCTGATCTTCCTGGCCTTCTTCTTGGCGTTCGCTATTAAGGCGCCGATGTTCCCCGTTCACACCTGGTTGCCCGATGTCGCGGAAAGTGCCCGGGTGGGCACCACTGCGCTGTTGGTAGCAGTGCTGGACAAGATTGGCACGTTCGGCATGCTGACGCTGTCCATCGTGCTGTTCCCCCAAGCCGCCCGCTGGGCAGCCCCGGTGATTATCGTGTTCGCGGTCATCTCCGTGATTTATGGAGCACTGCTGGCGATCGGCCAGGAGAATATGCTGCGCTTGGTCGCGTTCACTTCTATTTCCCACTTCGGCATCATGGTGCTGGGAATCTTCGCCTTCCAGCAGACTTCCATTGAGGGCGCCGCGCTATACCAGTTCAACCATGGGCTGTCCACGGGCGCATTGTTCCTGGTGGTCGGATTCCTGATCGCTCGCCGCGGCTCTGCCAACGTCCACGACTTTGGTGGACTGCAGAAGGTTGTCCCCGTCTTCGCGGGAACGTTCCTCATCATTGGTATGAGTGCGCTCGCCCTGCCGGGACTCTCCCCGTTCATTTCGGAGATTATGGTGTTGGTCGGCGCCTACGGCGTTCAGCCAGTGGCCGTGGTGATTTCCACGATTGGCGTGGTGCTTGCCGCTTTGTACGTCCTGTTGATGTACCAGCGGGTGTTCACCGGTCCCACCCGTGAGGGTCTGGCAACGACGCGTGATTTGACGCTACGCGAACGCCTCGTGGCGTGGCCACTTCTCGCCCTCATGCTGATCCTTGGCTTCCTGCCCGGTATTGCTATTAACGTCCTGCGGGAGCCCGCCGCAGACATTGTGTCCATCGTGAGTGTTCAGGAGGCCGGCGAGTGAACTTCGTGACTCCCACCATTGCCTGGGCACCGCTTGTGCCCATCATGATCGTGCTTGCAGCGGCCGCCGCTGGCGTGTTGCTTGAGGCGTTTATTCGTACCCCCAGCACTCGCCGGGTGGCTCAGTTCATCCTGGCCACCGCATCCCTCGTTCTCGCTGCCGCAGTGGCTGCGATTCAGTGGGCAACGCTTGAGGGCGCAGGCACCACCGTGTTGCAGGACATGCTCACGGTGGATCGCCAGTCGATTCTGTGGCAAATCATCGTCGTCGTATTCGGAATCTTTGGCGTCATGCTGTTCGCCAGCCGCACCTCCGCGGGTGAGTCTGCCTTCACGCCGCTTGGCGCTTCAGTTCCCGGCTCGGACGACGAAACGATTGCTCGCCGCAAGGGATTCGAGTTGACGGAAGTCTTCCCTCTCGCGCTGTTCGCGGTGGGCGGCATGATGCTGTTCACGGCAGTCACCGACTTCGTGTTCCTCTTTGTCGCGCTTGAAGTTTTCTCCCTGCCGCTGTACATCCTGGTTGCGGTCGCTCGTCGCCGCCGCCTGTTGTCTCATGAGGCTTCGCTTAAGTACTTCTTGCTGGGTGCCTTCTCCTCCGCCTTCTACATTTTTGGTGCGGCGCTTCTGTATGGAGCAACCGGCTACTCGTCGTTCGAGGGCGTTGGGGCATCGATCTCCACGATCGCAGGCACGGATCCGTTAATCCTTACCGGCGCCGTCATGGTGATCGTAGGCCTGCTGTTCAAGCTCGGTGCGGTGCCTTTCCACTCGTGGACTCCGGATGCATATCAGGGCGCTCCGACTCCGGTGACGGCGTTCATGGCAGCAGCGACCAAGGCGGCCGCCGCGGCTGCTCTGGTGCGCATCGTTTACACGACTTTCTTCACACTTGAGTGGGAGCTGTCCTGGCTGTTCTGGACTGTTGCGATTGCCTCGATGGTGCTCGGAACTGTCGTGGCGATGGTGCAGACCGACATCAAGCGCATGATGGCGTACTCGTCGATCGCTCACGCCGGGTTCATCCTGGTCGCCTTTGGTGGTTTCTCTCCCGATGCGCTGAGCGCATTGCCGGTCTACCTGGTCACGTACGGCGTCGCCACTCTTGGCACCTTCGCCGTCATCACCCAGGTGCGCGAGCGGACAGATAAGGGTTCAGTCGGTGGCGAGGCTACGCGACTGGGACAGTGGGCAGGCTTGGCTAAGCGTTCACCGTTGCTAGCGAGCGCGATGGCGCTGTTCTTGCTGTCGTTCGCAGGTATTCCGCTGACCGCGGGCTTTATCGGTAAGTTCCAGGCCTTCAGCGCAGCGATCGACGGTGGCGCTTGGCCACTGGTTCTGATCGCAGTGCTTGCCTCGGCGGCGTCGGTGTTCTTCTACGTTCGCCTGATTGTGCTGATGTTCTTCACCGCGGTGCCCGGGGGCGCGGAGGATGCTGTGGAGGTCGACCACTCGCCGATCGCCCGCACCGTGGTGATTGTGACGGGTGTGTTGGTACTGGTACTCGGCATCGTTCCCGGAGGGTTCCTCGAACTTGTCGACAACGCTGCGGTCCTGCTTGTGGGAGCGGCCGGTTAGCCATGGCACTTCCCATCGCAAGTAGCGCACTCGAAGCAGTGATTGAGCCGCGTCTAGCGGTTGTCGAGGAACGGCTGCGCGATGCGGTCACGCAGTCCGATGCGCTGGCCGATGCGACCTCGCGTCACCTGGTTTCCGCAGGCGGCAAAAGGTTGCGGCCGCTGCTGGCGTTGCTCGCCGCCCAGTTAGGCGACGGGCTGCGTCAGGAAGTCATTGAGGCGGCCGTGGTGGTCGAACTCACCCACCTGGCAACGCTGTATCACGACGACGTCATGGACTCCGCTCCCACCCGCCGTGGCGCTCCCGCGGCTCACGAGGTGTGGGGCAACTCCGTGGCGATCCTCACCGGGGATTTGCTGTTCGCTCGCGCGTCGCGCGTGGTGGCTGGCTTGGGACCGGAGGCGGTTCGCATTCAGGCGCAGACGTTTGAGCGTCTGTGTTTGGGTCAGCTGCATGAGACAGTCGGTCCCACCGAGGACGACGATCCCGTCGCGCACTACATCCAGGTCCTTGCTGACAAGACCGGCTCGCTGATTGCCACCTCGGCCCGCTTTGGCGCGATGTTCGCCGGCTGTGCGCCGGTGGTGGTGCAGCAGGTCACGAATTACGGAGAGCTGGCAGGCATCGCCTTCCAATTGGCCGATGACGTGATTGACGTCCGTTCTGACGCCCAGACCACGGGTAAGACTCCCGGTACCGACCTCCGCGAGAAGGTGCCGACGATGCCGGTGTTGCTGTTGCGTGCGCGTGTAGCGACGGGCACCGATGCACCCGTGTCGTATGGCGGTGAGCGCACGATGCTGGATCCCGCAGTGGTCGAAGCGGACCGGGCACTGCTCGCGCTGATCGATGGCGACCTGACGTCCGGCGAGGCCCTGTCCGATGTCGTCATGCGATTGTCGACACACCCCGTGGTGGACCAGACGGCAGAACTTGCTCACCGTTGGAGCGCGGACGCGATCGATTCGATCGGCAACCTGCCCGAGGGCGACGTGAAGAACTCGCTCATCTCCTTTGCCGAGGCCCTGGTCGCGCGCGCTTCCTAGCCGCGCATGCCCGGCCTCCGGGCGTGAACGCCAGCTGTGCTGGTAGGTGTTGAATAGGCCTATGGCTAACGTACTTATCCTTGGCGGCACCCAGTGGCTGGGCCGCACACTTGCCGAACTCTCAATAGCGCGTGGCGACTCAGTCACTTGCCTTGCTCGAGGGGAATCAGGGGCTGTTGCCGAGGGGGCAGAGTTCATTCGCTCCGACCGGCGGTCCGTCGTGGCCTACCGCGACGTAGAAAACCGTGACTGGGACGCCGTGATCGAGGTCAGCTGGCAGCCGTCGTTTGTCGCTCAGGCCGTGCGCGCCCTAGGGGAGCGGGCGGCGCACTGGACGTACGTATCCTCGATTGCCGTCTATGCGCCGGGCATGGCACCGGGCGCGGACGAGAGCGCCGCGCTGCGCCCACGGTTGCCCGAGGGCACCCACGCGGACATGAGTATTTACGGCGAGGCCAAGGTCACAGCCGAGCGCGCGACCCGGGAAGTGGTCGGCGACCGACTCTTCGCTCCCCGGCCGGGCATCCTGGCGGGTCCCGGCGATCCCACGGACCGTGTCAGCTACTGGCCGGCGCGCTTCTTCACGGCGGGTGACGAGCCCGTGCTGGTGCCAGACACACCCGACGTGAACGTCCGCGCGCTTGACGTACGCGACCTCAGCACGTGGATGCTCGACGCAATCTCCGCTGGCCTCACCGGAGCGGTGAACGCAGTGGGGGAGGACATCTCCTTTGATGACTTCATCGCTCTCGCACGCAGCGTCGGGGGTCACACTGGGGAAGAAGTTCGTGTGACCTCGCAATGGCTTGGCCACCAGGGAGTCCAGCCCAACAGCGGACCACGGTCGCTGCCGTGGTGGGTGCCGGGTGAGCCGACAGGCGGAGGGCGCACGTTGTTGTCAGGGCAAGCGGCACTTGACTCCGGACTGGTCCGGCGTCCGCTGCGGGAAACGTTGCAGGATTGTCTTGCGGACGAACGCGAGCGCGGATTCGACCGTGACCGCGAGGCGGGGCTCACCCGAGGCGAAGAGTCGTTCCTGATTGAGCGCTGGACAACCCGGTAACGCTGCGGGCAACGGTTAGGTCTCTTTCGGGAGGCAACAATTGCGGCGCAGTGTCGGCCCGACGTAGCATCCTAATTGGGAGAAGCGAGGGCTGACAAGGAGGTTCGCTTTGGATAAGGTGGCGCGATTTCCTGTACGGGTCGCGATCGCTTTCGCACTCGTGATGGGGGCGATAGTCGGAACCGCCGTGACTCTCTGGCGGATGCCGACGGTAAGTATTGACACTCAGCCGCCCGTTTGCGCCGCAACGTTTGGCAATATGGTTTCGTGCGGCAGCGACGGCAACGCACTAGGATTTGCCCTTGCCGCAGTTCTCGTGTCAGGCGCAATAAGCTACGCAGTTGCCCGTCGCCTCCGGGTAGCGGTCACACTCGAAAGAGCGATCACATAGCTACCTGAGCAACGGAGCAACTCGTCAATGCACCCGCTTGTGGCGTAGCGCTCTAGCTCCTTTCAAAGGCCGTCGCCTGCGGCCAACCTCTCGGCAGGTCGAAGTGGAGGTATGGAAGTGAAGCTGGAACAATGCGTGCCGCAGTGTTCAGTGTGGAGTTGGCGTAGTCGACGCGCGACCACAATGAAAGTGGAGCAATTTCTTCAGTCGCCCACGGATTTGGCCAGTACGTGGGCACGATGCTCGCGACCGCTCCGTAATGCAGCGTATCTGCCAGGATAATTCCCGAAACGTGTGAGTTTCTGGGGGTATTTTTCCCACGCCAAAAACCTCGCTCAGTAATTACGGGAGTCGCCTCACGGCTCGGATCCTGAAAGTCAAGTTGGTAGCCAACAGTCCCAAAGAGTGCCTGCGTTGTGTCGCTGTCTCCATGAAAGCCTCGCACTGTGTGAATAGCGATCAGTAGTGGGTAAGGGAGCCTCCCGTAGTGACGCCCCTTTTTCTCTAGTGCCTTACGGAACGGATGGATGTCATCGATGAACTCTGCACTGGGTGGCATGTGTAGCCCGATTGGACGGCGGGCGGGCGCCCCTCTAACCTCGGGATCGCGAGGTATTGGTACGAACCGAATCCGCCAATCGTCGAGTACCCAATCAAAGGCGTCTTCATTCTCGCCGCCCAGAGACAGGTTGACTTCGTCAGGGTCGAGACCCTGCAACCAATGTTCTAGATCGCCCGTAAGTTTGCGAGAGGAGGGACTAATGGCCCCGATCCTGTGCGCAGTCACCGCCAAGTGAAAGGGGCCACTATCTATTTTGTCTACTGCAGCGTAGATGGAATCTAGGCGCCCCTGAGCTGCACGATCTTCGTCTCCGTACACGCATCGTGCTTCGATGTAGTGTGCACGGTCGCCTTTCTCAACGAGAAAGTCTGGATGGGTGGGCGCGTTCGGGACGCTTGGATGAACCGTGATTGTCCATCCATCGCGTCGGTAGGTCTCGTGTAGATAGAGTTCCCAAAAGGCCGAGGTGAACTGATGGTCATCACCGCAAGTAAGTTGCCCGATGAGCGAGGAGCGATCGGAGTCCGGAAAGTTACTAACCCAGGAATCGATGAGTTTCCGGCACTCATCCCAGTAGTTACCAGAGACCCTGCGCAGGAACGAAAAGGTGTTCTCACCGTGAAGCGAAGGGCGCGGATCGAAGCGTGGGTGATCGCCAAATATCGACATAGGAACTCCCTCTCAGCTTCTGAACAGCATGCCGGTCTCCAACTCCCTTGGCAAGCATCACGAGATCAGCCAACCCGGCCTGTCGTTAATCCACCCCCTCATGGAATACGTTGCGGGCCAACGGTGCCGCCCCCGGGGAGCGGGCGCTACTGAGCGGTTCCGTTCAGTGCGCAGCCCGTGGTTTGAGTGTCGTCGGCATGCGTGAGGGCAACCAGATGGGCCGTGGGCTCTGCAGGAAAGCACGCTTTCGTGGCGGCCAACATGACATGTGTTACTATAAGTTGTCTTGCTTGTTGCAGAGCGCTGGCCACACGGCTATGATGGGCTTAGTTGATACACGTTGGAAGGCGGTGCATGATGGAGATGAATGTTGCTGAGTTGGAGAAGGAGAGCCGCAGCCTGCGCGAAGAGCTCCGCGTGCTGACCGAGCGCCGTAGCCGACTGATTGCGCGCGTCGAAGAGTTGGACTTACTCTTCCTATTGCTCGATCGTCTAGAGAAGAAAGGCAAGGGAGAAGCGCTGTCGGGCCAGGAACGCCAATTGGTGCGGCAGTTGTTGCACGCAGGGGGTGAGTCCCGGGGGGTCGGACCAGGGCGAGGAGTGCGCCACCAGCGCGGCGTGGACGTCGGGCGCTTCGTTCCCCCTTCTGAGCGCGTGGCTTCATCGCCCGAAACGTCCGCCGAGGACGACGAGGACGACTCGAAGCGCATCCAATCCACCGAGATGGTGGCGAATCTGGTGCAGTCGTCCGCAGAGCCGTTGACGCGCGATCAAATCTTCGAGTTGTTCGATCTTGTCTACGGGTTTCCAGAAAACTGGAAGAACCCTCGAAACAGCGTCTCGATGGCGATCAAGCGCGCGGTTGGCCGTGAACTTATCGAAGAGCACGGGGATCGATACCGCGCAGTCTCGGCGAAGGGGGTTGTGACCTCTTAGTGATGTGGGGGCATCGGGTTGGAGCCCGATGCCCCCATCTAGCCCCCGTGGTGGAATTGGCATACACAGCGGTCTTGAAAACCGCCACCTGGCACGGTTTGTGGGTTCGAATCCCACCGGGGGCACGACTTGAGAGTCGATCTAACTGTACTTGCCGCGGCGCCGGGTGTAAACCCGGCGCACTTCACTTGAAGTAGCAACATAACTGGTACAGGGTTTCCGCCCAGGGCGACCCCGTTTAGGTGACTTCGGATCACCAGCATGAGCGTGCGAGACTCCGGATTTCTGGGATGTTTTTGATTGTCGGGGCACCGCGCCGCAAGGCGTAGCCGGGCGCGGTGCCCCGAGATCAACAATCTCCTGAACGGGAAGTTGCCCTTCACCGGCCGTCCGATCAGGGGGATGCATTAGCGAGTGCTAGCCAAAGGAGTCCTCGTGTCCCCCCGGCGAGAGTGCCTACAGCGGCTCGGCAACCTCACCCGACGGCACGTGCTTGGGCACTCGCCTGCGCGACTGCGAGCGCAAACCATCGACGGTCAGCACCACCAACGCCACCCAGACCAGGGCGAACCCAGCCCATCGGCTCGGCGGCATCGGCTCCTGGAAGTGCCACACGGCAAGAATGAACATCAGCGTGGGCGCGATGTACTGCAGCAGCCCCGTGATGTACAGCGGTAGCCTGCGCGCGCCAGCAGCAAAAAGGATCAACGCGCCGGCCGTGAAGATGCCCGTGGAGATCAGCAGCAGATCGTGGCTGATCCCCAGGCCTTCGCTGTCGCGCTGCAGGAATGTGCTTCCTCCGTTGGCGGCAATGAGCCACAGCCCCACCAGGGCGAATGGGGTGAGCACCATCGTCTCCACGGTCAGCCCCGTCACTGCGTCGACGCTGCTACCCACGCGCTTCTTGAGCAGCCCGTAGATGCCAAAGGAAGTCGCGAGCGCCAGCGAGATCCACGGGAACTCCCCCAGCCCCACACCGATCACGATCACCGCGACCAGCGCGATGGCGATTGCCACGATCTGTAGTCGCCGCAGCCTCTCGCCCAGCACGATGACCCCCAGCGCTACCGTGAAAAGCGGGTTGATGTAGTACCCCAGTGATGCCGAGTTCACTTGGTCGCTGACGATCGCGTAGACGTACAGCAACCAGTTGACCGCCACGAACCCAGCGGCTGCGGCGAGCGTCAGCAGCGTGCGGCGATCGCTCAGGGCGACGCGCAGCTGGCGCCACGACCGCAGGAAAGCCACCACGATCACGCACACCACGAGCGACCACACCGCCCGGTGCGCGGTGATCTCTGGTGCACCCGCTGGCTTGAGGGCCGCCATCAGCAGTGGGAACAGACCCCACATCAGGTACGCACCCGCGCCGTACAGCAGACCGGGCTTGTCTAGGGACTCATTCACGTTGTCAGTGTGTCACCGGCAACGAGCCGTTGGCGCCCATTTTTAGGTGCCAGTGGTCACTCAGCAGGCGCCTGGATGGCGCTCGGCTCAGGTTTATGCCGCGGAACTGGCGATCCACGCCAGCATGTAGGCCCGGGAATTTGCGTCATCGATCGAGTCGGCGGGTAAGGCGACCGCCTCATCCCACGCCTGTGCAGCATCGTCCGCGCCCGCAAGGGCCAGGTACATCAACATGTAGTCGCCAAACTGCACGTCATAGCCACCGGGTGCGGCCTCAGCGACCGAGTCGCGAATTGCGGTCACGTCTGCCTCTCCCGAGGGTCGCAGTGACACCATCGCCGATGGTGCGGCAGGGATCAGTTGGATTCCCAGCATTGCGTTGGGCTCGGGACTAAACCAGGTCGTGTAGTCCCTTTTGCCGCCCCATTGGAGCGCGACAATTGAGTGCTCGAAAGCATCGAATCCGGTCAAATCCGGGCGTAACCACAGCCGGTTAGCAGCCTCGGATTCTGCGCTCAGCATCCATGTCGCCGATGTCGCCAATGCCGCATCCTCGCGCACCTCGGCCCACGCGGCCAACCCGGTCCAGGCGGCAACTGCCTCGGAGCTGGACTCCTGGTTGTTCCCGTCTCCAAACGGAGACGTACCGGATGCCCACGAGTGTCCCGCGTACGGATCGAATACGCGCCACTGCGGAACGGCCGGGGAGCCCGCAAATGCCCCGATGTCGGCGGCGACTGCGTCCATGACGGGCGCCATGTCCGCCACCAGTTCCGGGTCGTCGGCACCGGCGACAGCCGCCGCGTACAACAGGTAGCCGTAGTGGAAGTGGTGATCGTTAAATTCCTCGGACCCAAAGGCCGTCGCTTGGCCCACGACGCCATTCCATTGAGGGTCGTAGACAAAGCACCGCTCGTCGCGGTCCTCACAACCAGTGGGTTCGGTCCACGTCTTCAACGCCTTCACCAGTTGCCAACGCAACTGTTCGGCATCGTCCGTGGATCCGATCGCGGTCGCGATTTGCATCAGGTTCGCCAGGCGGTACAGCGCCTTAGTGCCAAAGTAAGTGTCCGCGGGCAACTCCATGGGGTCGGCCACTGCATCGCTCACCGCAATGGCAATCGCGTCGCGCTGGTCATCGGTGACGTCGCTCAAATCCAGCGCGGTGGCTGGCGCGATGCCCGGCACGGACCACTCAGCTTGCGCCGATGCGCACACCGCTAGGGTGCCGTCGATAGTGTCGTAGGTTCCCAGCGAACACTCGGCCGATGCGTCGCGTTCCTGGGGTACGGCAGTCACCGTCGCAGAGTCGCCATTTTTGCCCGATAGATAGGAAAGCGTGGTGGTGGATTCGACGTCGCCACCAACGGACGCTGTGAACGAGGTGGCGACCGAGGTGACGGGGGAGCCCAGAGCATCGGTGAAGGATTGCGCGCTGCCGCCATTGGGGACCGCAAAGAACTGTGCGCTGCCGTCGGCGTCGAGGCTCAAGGTGGTTCCATCGACTTGACCGCCATCGACCAAGACTGCGTACTCCACGCCGTCGACGGTCGCGGTGGCAAGTCCTTCGCCGGTCGCGGTGAAAGCGATGGACAAGGTGGCGTCAAGGTCCGCGGAGGCGCTGAGCGCCACCACGGGCCAACCTGCCGCAAGGTTGATAGTGCCCAGTGGGGAATCCGCAGATCCGTAGCGAAGCTCGATGGCGACCGGGCCTGCGGCACTGACCACTGGTCGATCGGGGCTCGAGTCGAGCGTGACCGTGACGTCGTCCCGGGCGGAGCCAAAGATGGTGTTCTCCGTCGCGTCCACGCGGGGCAGCCCATACGTGAATCCGCCATCGGTGAGGCGGAATGACAGCGGCGAGGCGAACACGGGGAGTAGCTCGTCACCAAAAGCCAGGCTGGAGTACCAACGATTGGTCGGAGGTGACACACCGTCCGCCACATGCGTGGTGGGCAAAGGTGCAATGGTGCGCTGGGGGAGGCCCGCGACTGAAGTGGCCACGGCATCAGGCCCCACGATTGAGTCCGCTACCGCTGAATCCGTGACCTCGATGGCAGTCTCCCCGGGGGTTGTTGGGCTCGGTTCACCGCCGCCGGTACAGGCGGTCAGAACCAGTGCGCCCGCGGCGGCCGCGCTCGCCAAGAGTGCTCGTGTGGCCTTCACGTTAAAGTCCGATCTTGCGCAGGAAGTTTTGGAGCGCATCGCTCACTCCGGCAAGTGGGCCGTCGTCGCGCAGGTACAGAGTCGCCTCGATGGGCGTTCCGGGCTGCACGAGTCCGTTGTCATCGCCAGTGATCAGGCTGTCGGAGATGACGCGAGCGGTGGTCTCCGCTTCGCCGCCTACGGTCTCGACACCGAGCGATTCGACTGTGCCAGACAGTGTGCGTTGGTCAGGAAGGCGCAACTCGACAAGCGCATCGCTTTCGATACGCCCAAAGTCGCTGGGGCTGAGCAAAAAGTCGGCTTCGACAAACATTGACTCGGCTTGGTCGATGCGCGCGAGCACACTTCCGGCCTGGGCGAATCCACCTTGCTCAACGTCGACGCCCGCCACTTTTCCGTCGACGCTCGCGTAGACCGACACTGTTCCGTCGGCCGCGATACTGTCCCCCGAGTCAGTGACGGCGCCGATCGCGAGGTCGCGCTCCAGTTGAAGGCTCTGCACCTCAAACATGATGTCGCCGAGTGAGACTTCGTCGCCTTCGTTGACATATTGGCGCACCACGAGTCCGCCGTAATCGGTGCCAACAGGATAGGAGTCGGCCTTGATCGTGGCGCTCTGACTGACACTGCGTAGTTGGCGCTGGTTGAAGATCACCGTGCTCGCAGCGACGATGACGAGTACCACGAGAAATCCAGTGATCAGTTTTGCTCGGTTTTTCCAGGTCATGACGTGGCCTCCACTCGCTTCTTGGAAGCGGCTTCCTTGGGCGGGGCCGCAGTGGTGCTTGATGGGGAATCTTGCGATGGAACCTCCGCATTGGCGGAGACGCCGCCACCTACGCGAGTACTGCTTGGCCTGGCGGGTCGCTTGGGTAGCGACGACGCGGGGTTGCGAACGGGCTGTGGTGGTGCGGCCGGGCGCGCGACGACCGTGTGAGGTGTGTGGCTTTGCGGCGCATCGGCGACGATGATTGCCGCGACCGGGCCCCTCTTGAGAGCGCGAGCCTCGCGGCCAGCAGCCACCATGAAGGCGCCCAGGATGAGGGTATTAGTGATGTTCCACCCGGTAGCGAGGGTGAGCACCCCGTTCCCCGTGTCGCGCCAAATAGCCACGGCGCTGGTCAGGGTCAGGAACACGAAGAACAGCGTCTGCGGAACGATGAAGTTGAACGGCGAAGAGCCCTTGGCGGTTCCAGTGGACTGCCATCCAACATCGTGGCCCGTGAAGGCGTTCACCAACGCCTTGGTGTAGATCGGGAACGACACACTCGCGAGCGTCAGCGTCTGCCAACGGAACGAGCCCAGCGTGTACCAGGCGAGCAAGATCTGCATGGCGTAGAAGCCTGCGTAGTACAGCGCCCAGGTGAAGACCGTGAGGGTGAGGTTCATGGGGCGCAGGTCAAAGTAGATCTCCAGCGGCGGCACCATGAGAAGCAGCAACGGGGAAATGCCCGTCAGGTAGAAGCTCGCCGTCACCAGGTACTGCAGGCGCTGGTCCATGGTGAGGTTGCGGCGGGGGCTCAGCGGGTTGTGGGTGAAGAGGATCTCAAAGCCACCGGTCGCCCAGCGGAGTTGCTGCTTGGAGTACGCCTCGACAGTCTCCGGGGCATCGCCCACGGCCAGCACAGTGGGGATGTAAATAGACTTCCATCCCTTCTCGTGGAGCATCAACGAGGTCCATACGTCCTCTGACTTCGAGTTCGTATAGATCCCGCCTACGTCGTCGATCGCGGTACGCCTAAAGATGACGTTGGTTCCCACGCAGAACGCCGCGTTGAAACGATTGCGCCCGGGTTGAATGAAACGGTAGAAGACGGCCTGCATGTACGCCGCACCCTTGGCAATCGTGGTGTGAAGGTTGCCGTAGCTCTGGGGAGTCTGGACGAACGCAACACCATCGTCCGTGAAGAACGGCACCGTCTCCTCGAGGAACGCGGGATCGGGCACAAAGTCCGCATCGAACACGGCGAAGAATTCACCCTTGGCGAGCGTCAGCGCGTGGTTAACGTTGCCTGCCTTAGCGCCACCGGAGCTGAGGCGACGCACGTAGCGCGCGCCGACTTCCGCCGCCATGTCGCGGACCTCATCGGACTCGCCGTCGTCAAGCACCCAGGTACGGTGCGCGCCTCGCATCGCGAGCGCAGCGGTGACGGTGCGGCGGATGATGTTGACATCCTCGCCGTATACCGTGATGAATACGTCGATGATGGCTCGGCGACCATCGAGTTGCACGGTCCATTCATGATCTGGACCTGGACGAAACTCGGGATATAGCGAGTCCTGTGCGCGGTGATACGCGAAGTCCCTCGGGTTCTGGCCCCCGGACAGGATGGTCCACATCGCCAGCAGAGCTTGCGCCACCAGGATCGACTCCGCGCCGATCACCATCATGTACGGCAGCAGGTCGCCGCGATTGGCGGGGTTGAGCAAGAAGCCGGCATAGAACAAAATTCCAGCCGTCGAGATAAGCACCAACAGGATCATGACGGGCGACTGCTCGCCGCCCGCGCCGGTGGAGGCGCTGGATGAACTCGTTGATACAGGGGTGTTGTGCCGAAGTGCCATGATCAGACTCCGATTTCTCATGTCGGTGTCACGGCTCGCCGGGGACGCGCCGCGTGGGGTATCAACGGCGTCATCGGCGTTCGGAGGAGCTGTGAAGTTCCTCACGTTGCTCGAAGTGTGCAATACCGCACACATGTGAGCAACGTCACAGTATCAGGGCCGGGCGTAAAGGGACTACCCCAAATACGTAAAGTTATTCCGTTAATTTTTATACCAGGCGTGCCTATCTACGGCGCTTGGCATGGGGCGTCGCCCCAGGTAGAACCTACATCGCAGGCCAGGTGGACGAAAAGTCGCCTCCGGTTCTGACATGTGGAGGCGCAGGGGTGGCGCAATGCCACACTTCTGTCGATGGAACTTTAGTGAGGCAATCCCGCGTCAACCAGGCCCCGTGAAACGCGCAGCCGGTCATGGACGCGCGCAAAGACAAGTCGGTCCACCAGCATGGTGAACGCCAGAACGATCATGATCGTGGCCATCATCTCGGTGAGATCCCCGGTCTCGCGTGAGCGCGAAATCACTGTGCCGATTCCGGTCCCGGAAAGTGCACCGGAGAAGATCTCCCCGGCGACCAAGGCTCGGAAGGCGATGGACCAACCAAGTTCAAGCCCGGTCGTGATCCCTGGCAGCGCGGCGGGCAATACGACATGACGCAGCAGTGTCTTGCCATCTGCGCCGAAGGTCCGACCCGCTCTGACCAATAGCGGCGGGACACTCTTTACTGCACTGCGGGTGGCAAGCATGATGGCGGGCATCGCGCCGATGCTGACGACGGCACCGAGTGAGCCGACCGAGGTGCCGAGCACCACGGCCGCCACCGGGATCCACATGGAGGTGGGCATGCCCTGGAGGGCTGCGAGGTACGGCGACATCCCGCGGTCCAGCGCGGGGCGGGAACCGATCAACAGGCCGAGCGCGACGCCGCTCACTGCCGCTATCGCGAAGGACACCGCCATAAACAGTGTGATACGCCAAAAGATGGAGAACAGCTGACCGTCCACTGCCATGCGTCCTAGTTCACGCGCAGTTTCTACCGGGTCGGGAAGAGTAGTGGCGAAGAGGGCGGCGCTAGCCCACAGCGCCAGAATGACGAGCCCGGTGATGATGATTGGGCCAGACTTTTTCCAACGCGGGCCGCGCTCAGGAGCGATGCGCTCCGTAGCATCGGGCGCTACCGACGGCGCTGTGGCGTCAGATGGTGACATGGCCATCCTCCGCTCCGCCGCGAGGGGTGGTGATGCCAAGCTGGTCCGCAGCATCAAGCAGCCCACGGACCTCACGGGCGAGTGTCACCACGCGACTAGACTCGACTACTCGCGGCCTACGCAGAGTGACAGCGACCTCGCCGATGATGTGGCCGGGTCCCGATGACAGCACCACCACTCGTGACCCGAGTGCCACTGCTTCGCGGACATTGTGGGTCACAAAAATAATTGTGGTCCCCGTCTCCGACCACAGATCCTGGAGTTCGACGTGGAGACGGTCACGGGATGGTGCATCGAGTGCCGAGAAGGGCTCATCCATGAGCAGTACTTTGGGCCGCATCGCGAATGCGCGCGCCAGGGCTGCGCGTTGACGCATGCCACCGGACAACTGGTGTGGGTGAAGGTCAGCCGCGTCCGCCAGGCCCACCTTCGCCAGCCAGGTGGTGACGGTGCGCTCGCGTTCCTCGACGGGAACGCCGGCGTTCTTGAGCCCAAAACCGACGTTGTCGCGCACCGAAGCCCAAGGAAACAGCGCGTGCTCTTGGAAGACCATGACTCTGTCGAGGCCCGGCCCGGTCACTTTGGCGCCGCCCACGTCGACAGACCCGCGCACTGGCCTGGTGTGGCCTGCAACGAGATCGAGCAGAGTCGATTTGCCGCAGCCGGACGGGCCCACAATGCAAACGAAATCGCCCGCATCAATCGATAGCGTGACGCCATCGAGTGCCAGGCGGGCTTGGCCGAGCCCTGAGAACTGCTGGGCAATATCGGTGAGGGTAACTGCTGCACTCATTAGATGGTGACGTACGTGTCTTCGCCGGTGCCGGGCGCCTGCGCTCGAGCAGTGCCGGCAGCCAAAGTGTTGCCATCCTGCGGGTCGATCAGGCAGAACGCTCCCGTACGGCGGTGGCGGCCGTAGTCCTCGATCGCCAACGGCTGAGCGAGCTGGATGGAGACCACACCGATGTCGTTGAGCAAGAGCTCGTGACCCTTAGCGATCGAGTTGTCGAGCGTGCTTCCGGGCAGCGAGATGTCCAAGATGCCGTCGATGCTCGTCACCATGGCCTGGACCATTGCGGAGCCGTGCTGCACGAGCACGCGGTCGCGTACGCGTAGTGGTCGCTCTGTCAGCCACGCGACGTGCGCGTGGAAAGTGCGCTCCGCCTTGGGGGCATCGCCACTGAACGCCAGGACGTCGCCGCGTGCCACGTCGACCTCATCGGTAAGCCGCAGTGCGATCGACTGCCCGGTGAAAGCTTGTTCCAATTCACCCGTGGCGGTGTCAATACCAGCAATGGACGATGTGCGGCCAGAGGGCAACACTGTGACGGGGTCGCCGACTCGGATAGTGCCCTCGGCCACTTGACCCGCATAGCCGCGGTACTCGCGGTACTCAGGGCTGATAGCGCCGTCTTGGGGGCGCAGTACTAGTTGCACCGGGAAGCGCCAGCCGGACTCAACGGCAGCCGCGTCCTTAGCAGTGGGGTGCTTGACACCGCGTTTGTGAGCCGCGGCGTAGAGGTCCGCGCCGTCGTCGATCGACGGCACGGTCTCCAGCACCTCCAGCACTGTGGGGCCGTCGTACCAGGGGGTACGCTCGGACCGGATCGCGATGTTGTCACCTTCTAGGGCGCTCACGGGGATGCTGATGACGTTGGTCAATCCCAGTGATTCGGCGTGAGATTGCACGTGCCGAGCGATGGACCGGTAGGGACCCTGCGCGTAGTCGAGCAGGTCAATCTTGTTCACGGCGACTAGCACGTGGGGAACCCGCAACAGCGCCGCGACCGCGAGGTGACGCTTAGTCTGCTCGACGACTCCGTAGCGGGCGTCGATCAGCACGACCAGAGCATCGGCCGTGGAGGCGCCGGTCACGGTGTTGCGCGTGTATTGCACGTGTCCGGGGCAGTCAGCCAGGATGAACGTGCGCTGAGGCGTAGAGAAGTAGCGGTACGCCACGTCGATCGTGATGCCCTGCTCGCGCTCCGCGCGCAGGCCGTCAGTCAAGAGTGCAAGGTCCGGGGCCGCAAGTCCGCGGTCACGAGAGACGCGCTCCACAGCCTCGTAGGCATCAGCCAAGATCGACTTGGTGTCGTGAAGTAAGCGACCGACGAGGGTCGACTTGCCGTCGTCTACGGATCCGGCCGTCGCGAAGCGCAACAGTGACGTGACGCGCGAGTCAGCAGATTCGGGCACGATGTCGATGGCGATCATTTAGAAGTAGCCTTCCTTCTTGCGGTCTTCCATCGCCGCCTCGCTGACACGGTCATCGGCGCGGGTGGCGCCACGTTCCGTGATGCGGGTCGAGGCGACCTCGGCGATGACGTCTGATGTGGATATGGCGGGAGAGTCGACGGCGCCGGTGCAGGACGCGTCACCCACAGTGCGGTAGCGGACGGTGCGAATCTCTATCTTTTCACCATCGCGGACCTTCACGCTGTGGTGCGGGGTAAGCCACATACCGTCACGCGAGAACACCTCGCGCTCGTGTGCGTAATACAGAGGAGGAAGGTCGATCTTCTCGCGCTCGATGTAGCGCCACACATCCAGCTCCGTCCAGTTGCTCAGCGGGAACACGCGGACGTGCTGACCGGGCAAGTGGCGGGGGTTGTAAAGGTTCCACAGCTCGGGACGCTGGTTGCGAGGGTCCCATGCGCCAAATTCATCGCGCAGTGACACGACACGTTCTTTGGCGCGGGCCTTCTCCTCGTCGCGACGGGCACCGCCAAAGACCACGTCGTACTTGTGCTGGGTAATGCCGTCGAGTAGGGGTACGGTCTGCAGTTGATTGCGGGTGCCGTCGGGGCGTTCGCGCAGGCGGCCATCGTCGATGTAGTCCTGCACGTTCACGACCTGCAGGCGCAGACCCAAGCGCTCCACGATGTAGTCCCGGAACTCAAGGACCTCTTCAAAGTTGTGACCGGTGTCAATGTGCATGAGCTCGAAAGGCACCTTGCCGGGCCAGAAGGCCTTGGTTGCCAGGTGTAATACGACGACGGAGTCCTTTCCCCCGCTGAACAACAACACTGGCTTGCGTGCCGTGCCGACGGCCTCGCGGATGATGTGGATGCCTTCCGCCTCGAGCGTGTCAAGAGTGCTCATACGCGTTGGAGCGGGGGTGGTGGACGGCTCAGTTGTCACGTTTTCCTGCCTCATTCGTGGATTCCGCACTCTGTCTTCTCTTGTCCGGCCCAACGGCCAGATCGGGGATCTTCGCCTGGCGCGACCTTCTTGGTACAAGGCTCGCAGCCGATGCTGGGGAAGCCCTGCGCGACCAGTGGGTTGCGCGGTAGCGCGTTTGCCATTTGGTAGACCTCGACGTCCATGTCGGACCAGGCCGCAATGGGGTTGATCTTGACCAAACCGTGGCCCTCGTCCCACGTCACCAGAGGCATCTCGGAACGTGTAACTGCATCGATACGCCGAGCGCCCGTCACCCACGCGTCGTATCCGGCGAGTGAGCGAGCGAGAGGGTCGACCTTGCGCATGAAGCAGCACAAATTGGGATCGCGTGCGAACAGGTCTTTGCCGAATTCGGCGTCCTGTTCCGCGACCGACTTGGCCGGCATGGCGTTGACGATTGTGATGGGGAAGCGCTTCGCTGCCTCATCGCGAGTCTCGATCGTCTCCTTGAAGTGGTAACCGGTCTCCAGGAAGAGCACGTCGACACCGGCGAGTTTGGCACCGAACATATGCGGAAGGATCGTGTCCTGCATGGACGCGGCCACGATCAACTTGCTGCCAAATGTTGCCACCGCCCACTGTGCGATTTGCGTTGCCGAGGCTCTGGCAAGGCGGTCGTTGACCTCCGCGCAGGTGTCAGCGTTCCACTCGGCTGGGTTGGCCGCCACGATGTCATCGACCGCGATCCGTAATTCGGTGGTCACTTGATCAGCTCCTCTTCAGCGCGGAACGCCCAGTCAGCAAACGTCTCACCATCGGTACGGTGGGACAGGAAGTTCTTGGTGACGCGCTCAACGTAATCGGGCATGCCGTCCTGGGTGACCTTGTGTGCGCGGATTTTTCGACCAAAGTCGTTGTCGTCACCGCGTCCCAAGCGGCCGCCCAGGTGAACTTGGTAGCCGGGCACCTGCTCACCGGACGCCTCGTCCAACACCAACTGGCCTTTGAAGCCAATGTCTGCGGTTTGCACGCGTGCGCAAGAGTTGGGGCAACCGTTGACGTGCACGGTGATGGGGGTGTCGAGCGTGGGGAAGATGTCGTCGAGCTTCTTGACTACTTCACGCGCTGTTGCCTTGGTCTCCACGATGGCGAGCTTGCAGTACTCAATGCCGGTGCAGGCGATCACATTGCGGTGGAACTCGCGCGGGTTGGCGTCGAGTTCTAGCGCGCGCAAGCCGTTGACAACGTGGTTGACGCCAAGTTCCGGAACGTCCAGCACCAGGATCTTCTGCAGCGGTGTCAGGCGAATACGATCCGAGCCAACGGCTTCGGTCACATCTGCGATGGCCTGCAATTTGGTTCCCGAGATGCGGCCTGCAACCGGCGCGACGCCTACAAAATGCAAGCCATCGCGCTGTTCATGGATTCCCACGTGGTCGCCGCGGTCGCCGGGCTTGCCAACCTTGGGAGCCGGGCCCTCGGGGAGCGCGTAGCCCAGGTAGTCGTCCTGCAGCACCTGCAGGAACTTCTCGCCGCCCCAGGCCTTCACCAAGAACTTCAAGCGTGCGCGGGTACGTAGGCGACGGTAGCCGTGGTCCCGGAAAGTCCCGACGACGCCGGCCCAGACTTCGTGAACCTGTTCGGGCTTGACGAAGACGCCTAGGCGAATGCCGAGGTGCGGGTTGATAGATAGCCCGCCACCCACCCAGAGGTCGTATCCGACTCCCAGTTCAGGGTGTTCTACGGCGCAGAACGCGATGTCTTGGACTTCGTGCAAAATGTCCGGTACTGGGGTGCCGGTGATCCCGGTTTTAAACTTGCGCGGCAGGTTGGAGAATTGGGGATCGCCGATGTACCGGGCCGTGATCTCGTTGATCTGCGGCGTCGGGTCCAGGAGCTCCTCCTTGGCGATGCCGGCGACTGGCGATCCGAGGATCACGCGCGGCACATCCCCGCAGGCCTCAGTGCAGAGCAGGCCCACGGCTTCGACACGACGGAGAATCTCTGGAACGTCTTCGATGCGAATCCAGTGCAGCTGAATGTTCTGGCGGTCGGACACATCGGCAGTGTCGCGGCCAAATTCTTCGGAGAGTTTGCCGATTTCGCGCGCCTGCGCGACGGACAGTTGTCCGCCGTCTGAGCGAATGCGCAGCATGAAGTACTCGTCGTCGAGCTGGTGCGGCTCAAGGATCGCGGTCTTGCCCCCATCAATGCCTTGGCGACGCTGTGTGTACAGGCCCCACCAACGGAAGCGGCCTCGCAGGTCGCCGGGAGGGATGGACCAGAAGCCCCACTTGGAGTAGAGGTTTTCAATGCGGGCGCGAACCAGCAGCGGGTCGCCAGCGGACTTCATCTCTTCATTTGGGTTAAGCGGCGTCTTGTCGCCCGCCGCCCACTGGCCGTCCTTGGTCGCGCTGTTCTTGCGAGCGGAGGCTTCGCGAGTACGAATCAGACGCGCCTCTTGGCGGTGACGCTGGCGCTCCTCGGCCTGGGCTGCAGCCTTGTCTTCAGGCGCGCCAGCATCGGGTGCTGTGGCTCCAGTGGATGTCACGGAGACTCCTCGACTCTTGTCGTGGGAGCTTGGCCGCCCGAGCGCGCGCATTGGCGCTCGTGTGGCCGAGCGCCCAGGGGTACAGGTTGGATGTATCCGTGGGCTTTAGGCCGCGGGACACATGGCACAGCAAACACAGCACATCATCGATGCGCGGGCGTTCGTCTTGGTTGCCATGTGGCGATTCTGTCACAAGGCCGCGTGGAGCGCCAGCAGTTGCCACAAGCCAGACGGTGGACACAGGACCGATTCGCGTGTCTATACTCTGGGGCTATCGCGACCGCGAGCGCCCTCGGTCGTGTCCGCCACCCCAAGGATTGTGAGACTCGTGACTTCCGAACGCCCACTGCGCGTCGCTATCGTCGGCGCCGGCCCGGCCGGCACCTATGCCGCCGACATTTTGTCGAAGACCGATCTGCACGTGTCAATTGACATCATCGAGCGACTGCCCGCGCCCTTCGGATTGGTGCGCTACGGCGTTGCCCCCGACCACCCCCGCATTAAGCAGATCATCGTCGCGCTTGCTAACGTCTTGGGACGCAGCGACATCAGGCTTTTGGCCAACGTCAACATTGGCACCGATCTCAGTTTGCAGGACCTCGCGGAGCACTACGATGCGGTGATTTATGCGACGGGATCTTTCAAGGATGCAGACCTTAATATCCCTGGTATTGAGCTTGAAGGATCGTATGGCGCTGCGGACTTCGTGAGCTGGTTCGATGGACATCCAGACGTATCGCGCACGTGGCCGCTCGAGGCCAAGGACGTGGCCGTTTTTGGTGTCGGTAACGTCGCTCTTGACGTCGCCCGAATCCTCTCCAAGCACCCCAAGGACCTAGCGCCCACGGAGATCCCCGGGAACGTCATGGAGCTCCTCGAAAACTCGCCCGTGACAGACGTGCATATCTTTGGGAGGCGCGGACCCGCGCAGGTAAAGTTCAGCCCGCTAGAGCTGCGCGAGCTGGGGCATGTTCCAGACGTCGACATCATCGTCTACCCCGAGGACTACGACTTCGACGAGGGCTCTTTGCAGTTCTTGGAGGAGAACCGTCAGGCCAAGCAAGCGGTCAAGACGCTGACTGACTGGACTCTCAAGGAGCCCGCCGGCGCGTCTCGCCGGATCCATTTGCACTTCTTGCAAAGCCCTCACGAGGTTCTGGGTGACGACGGCAAAGTGACAGGGGTGCGCGTCGAGCGCACTGCGCTGCAAGGCGACTGCAGCGTCAAGGGCACCGGTGAATTCATCGATTACCCGGTGCAGGCGGTGTACCGCGCGGTGGGGTATTACGGCACCGAGATTGACGGCGTGCCGTTCGACGACGCCAAAGGCGTGATTGCTAACGAAGGCGGCCGCGTCGTCAATAACGGCGACGTCGTCCCCGGTATCTACACCACAGGATGGATCAAGCGCGGCCCCGTAGGGTTGATTGGTTCGACCAAGTCAGACGCATCCGAGACGATCGCAAACCTGGTTGAGGACGCTGACCGCTTGTACGCCGAGTCCATCGCTGGTGCCGAACAGCGCAGTCCCGACAACATCCTTCGCCTCCTTAAGAGCCGCGGCGTAGATGTGGTTCAGTGGCACGACTGGGAGCTGCTTGACCAGCACGAGCTTGCCTTGGGTGAGGCCGACGGCCGCACCCGCGTCAAGGTTGTGCCACGCGAAGAGATGACGGATATCGCACTTAACCGCAACGAGGTCACGTCACACCTCAGATAAGGAACGGCTCCCGAACAGCGGATTCAAATGTTCGTTGCAACACGGCGGCCATGACCTCACTCAGTCGGCCGGGCGCACCGGCGCGCTGCTAACGGACACTCGCCGCATCGGTTAATAATTCCAGCAGATGCGGCGCCGCCGAATCCGACCCGGCCTTGCGCGACTGCACCACCGAAACCTCCCAGCGGGGGGCGTCGTGCGGGAGGGCGACCGTGACCAGGCGCGAAGCCTGCGGCTTATTGGATACGTGGCGCGGCACTATAGCGACGCCCAGCCCGCGGTCCACGAAGTCAAGCAGGGTGTGGACGTCGCTGACCTGGAAACGGACGCGGCGCATCATCCCGCGCGACTCGAATGCCGCATCGACAAGGGGCCGTACGCCCCAGGTGGGGTCAAAGTCCACGTGGTCTTCCGCGGCGAGTTGCTCCCAACCGGTCACGGCCACCTCCGCGAGCGGATGGTCCGGCGGGCAGACAAGCACCAAGTCTTCATGGCCGAGTACCTGATTCGGCAGGGTACCCAAGTGCGCGGCCGCGGCGACAAAGGCAATGTCCAACGAGCCGGATCGCAGCGAGTCGATGAGGTCGTGCGAGCCGGCCTGGCGGAACTGTATCTCCACCTGTGGGTGGCGGCGGTGGAATCGGTCAATGAGCGACGTCGCGTCGACAACGCCCAGGCACTGCTCAGTACCGATGCGTAGGGCTCCGGAAACCTGATGGGTCGCGTGCACGACGGCATCCCGTGCGGCGCGCTCCCCGTCGAGCAGGGCGCGGGCGTGGGGGAGTA
>Ga0307486_1000096_pt1 | contig 100121 bp, 55 predicted proteins | sample CBIW02metaG_FD_203663 | JGI IMG/M metagenome (GOLD analysis project Ga0307486, IMG submission 203663) | Sea-ice brine microbial communities from Beaufort Sea near Barrow, Alaska, United States - CBIW 0.2 | ecosystem: Environmental > Aquatic > Marine > Coastal | place: USA: Alaska | collected... | reverse complement strand
CCATCCTTTGATGTGTTCACCTCCCACCTAAACCTTGGTTTTTCGGTATCAAGGCCAATGGGATTTTCCAGGTATTCACAAAGAAGATTTGTAGTTTCTAACTTCTCTGTTCTGTTTTGACAACCAGATACAACAAGTATAAGTAGGTTAAGCGCAATTATTAACTTTGGAATCTTCATTCTAATTTAAATTGTGATGGCGTTTTATAAAAATATTGCACTGATTTGGGGAACTGTCTGCTCCCAAAAAACATAGATTAGCCTTAGCTAAAATATTTAATTGTTAATTGTGAAATTGTATTGTCCAGAACCTAGTTCCACTATAGTATATCCGTCTTCCTCTCCAACTATATTTATTTCCTTAGAAGATGAAAGACTCCTTTTACCCTCTAAAATACTTGAAGTGTCAGTTTTGGGTAAATATACATTTGCGGTAGTATTCACAGGAATCTCTACTTGAATATTTAAATTTTCACCTTCCATTTCCCAGGATGAGCTAATTTTTCCATAATAGGTCTTTAAGTTCGCATCAACTTGTGTAAGAGGGGCTACATCGTATTGTTCCTGAACATTTTTTGCTAAATGATTTTCAGTATATGGCTTTATAATTATTTTCTTATATCCTACTCCATCTGGATCGGTACCACTATTAATACCAGCAAGTACCCTATACATCCAATCACCAATAGCACCATACGCATAATGGTTGAAAGAATTCATTCCAGGGGTTTGAAAAGAACCATCTGGTTTACGACCATCCCATCGTTCCCATATAGTTGTAGCTCCAACAGTTACCGGATAAAGCCATGAAGGATATGTTTTTTGCATAAGTAAGGTGTAAGCCACATCCTGATATCCAAACCTGGTCAATACATGATTTAAATAAGGAGTTCCTAAAAACCCGGTAGTTAAATGATAATTATAACTCACAATATTATCTGCCAGCCTTTTAGCTGCTTGTGCCCGCAATTCAACAGGGAGCATATCAAAATTTAAAGCCAGAACGTATGCAGTTTGTGATCCAGAAACCAACCTTCCATTAGATGTTAAATACTCATCGACAAAAGCTTGTTTAATCTCCTTTAGCAACTTAGTATACTTTTCCACATTTTCTTCCTTATTGAGGACTTTAGAGGTATTAATGAGGATTTGAGTTGAATGAGCAAAGAAACTTTGTGCAATTAGATTCTTATCAGTAATTGCTGATCTTCCATCGTTATCATCTTCCGGACGATAAAACAACCAATCACCAAAATGAGAACCGGTGTTCCATAAATTATTCTTGCTTACACCATCAATATAATCTACCCAGGCTTTCATACTTTGGTATTGATTTTCCAGGATTTCCTTATTCCCATAGAGCAAATACATATCCCAAGGAATAATGGTAGAAACATCTGCCCAACCCGCAGATCCTCCATCATTTGCTCCCAGAACATTAGGGATCACATGGGGTACACTACCATTGTCAAATTGATCTGCAGCAACATCTTTCATCCATTTTGTGAAGAAATTATCAACATGCATATTATAGGCGGCTGTTTTAGAAAAAACCTGAGCATCACCCGTCCATCCTAAACGTTCATCACGTTGTGGGCAATCTGTTGGAACATCCAAAAAATTACCCTGTTGTCCCCACTGGATATTATGCTGAAGTTGATTTAATAATTCATTAGAAGTTGAAAAATCACCTGTTTCCTTCATATCAGAATATAAAGCCACCGCGGTAAAATTCTCAGGATTTATGTCTCCTGAAAGTCCTTTTACCCTAACAAATCTAAAGCCCTGCCACGTAAAATGTGGCTCAAAAGTTTCTTCTGCTCCACCATTTAGAATATAGGTATTCTCTTGTTTTGCAGCTCTTAAATTATCTGTGTAAAAATTTCCTTCTTTATCCAGAACTTCGGCGTGCTCCAGAACAATTGATTGCCCACTTTCCCCTTTTGCATTAACCATCACAAAACCTACCAGGTTTTGCCCAAAATCGAGTACCGTATCTCCTTCTGGAGTTTTAATAACCTTAACTACCTCGAAAGTCTCATGCTTTCTAATAGGCTCATTATAGGTAGCTATCAAATTTGTTTTGTCCAGATCTTTTACTTTTACCGATGACCATTTTTCGTCATCGTAATTTGGTGATTTCCAACCTTCTTTTTTCTTGCGGGCATCGATGGTCTCACCATTGTATATTTGTGAGCTTATAATTTGACTTGAGGTTGATTTCCAATTTTCATTGCTCCCAATAATTTCCGAAGTTCCATCTGCATATTGCACTTCAATTTGTAAGAGTAGAGCCAAATCCTTTCCATAAATATCCATATTATCGCCCCAGGCCAAGGGTCCTCTATACCATCCGCTACCTAACAAAACACCCACCGCATTTTCACCATTCTGTAAAAGGTTTGTAACATCATACATTTGATATTGCAATCTTTTATTATAGCTGGTCCAACCGGGCGTAAAAAATGCATTTCCGATTTTTTCTCCATTTAAATAAGCAGTATAAAGACCGTGAGAAGTAATAATTGCAGTTGCCGATTCAACTTTTTTATCGATTTTAAAATCGTTCCTAAACATTGGGCTTGAGCGTTGATCAGAATTTTCAGTGTATCCAACTTCAATCCATTTTGCTTTCCAATCTGAAGGCTTTAAAAGGCCCATTTGCCAGGTTCCAACCTCACTCCATTGAGATTTCTTATTCCTTTGATCCCAAACTTTGACCCGCCAATAATATTTTTTTGAAGAAGAAAGTTCAGAGCCTTTATATACTACGTGGACAGATTTATCCGATTCAATTTTATTGCTGTCCCAAATAAGATTGTCTTTAAAATTGTCATTAGCTTCACTTACCTGAAGCTGATAGGCAGATTGTGTGACATTTCTTTTATCAGATTTAAGTATCCAGGAAAATTTGGGCTGAGTTTCATCAATACCCAATGGGTTTACCCGGTTTTCCAAAAGTGTTTCCTGAACCTTAATATTCTGAGAGAATAACGGAAAGGTTAAAACCAAACAGCATATTAACAGAAAATTATTTTTGTTACTTCTTACATTCCAAATATTCCTCATCTTTTTTGTGTTTACTAATTACTTATCTTTTGATCTACGCGCAACATATAACTATTCTCTTTCGGAAAAATTAAGTTTGATATTATTATTCTCAGGAGTAATTCTAAAAATAAGATCTTCTTCCGGAACCGAAAATAGTCCTTTAAGGGCTGTTATAGAATAACCAGTTCCCTGAAATTCACATTTAATTTTATTTTTCTCAATATTTTTAAATGGTAATTTCTCCTTCTTTACAGCAGCAGTTAAATCCAAAAACCATTCTAAGGAATCATCACCTTCTATTTTGATCTCAATATTTTTTTCATCAATATTCATAATCAATTCACCTTCACCAGAATCGAGAGGCCAGGAAACATGAAGTTTTCCTTTTTCCTGATTATTAACAACGGGATCACCTCCTAACATAGGATATTTTATTCCGTCCTTCATCACATTAAATCGCAATCCGGCCAGGTTAGAATTGGTGCTCCAAATATATCCATCAACAATAGGAAGTGTAAAAAATGAAGCCTGATTAGATTCCAGCTTTTTTGTTAAGTATGGTGATTCTACTTTTTCGTCAAACAAGTGTATATCACGAAAGCGCAAAGTTCCATCTTCCCAGAGCAAATTCAATCTATAAAATCGACTATTAAACCACACCGTTTTATGATTGCTCTTTTTTAAATCATTAGTTACCGTTACCGAAGTTGCCGGAGTGACTTCGTATTTTTCTTTAAACCACTTTCCTGTCTCGGCTAAGGTTTCAACTTTTAGTTTGTTTTGATCCCTTAAATCTGCAATCAGGGGAAACTGTATTTGCAAGCCGTTCTTCATAGCATCCCAGGTAAAAGAATTCTCCTGTCCCGCCTGAGTGTAGGCAAATTCCATAGATTCTCCATTGATAAACTCCTGTAAATACCAATTCACCCAGTCATTATCGCCTCCGGCTTCATTGTAAACTGGCTCCAGAGTGATTACTCCCTGGCGATCTGATTCTAAGCCAGTATCATATTGACGTACAGGATCACTTCCTAGCATCCGAAATATCGGCACATCAATCTGATTTTCTGAATTTTGTGCGGGCATATAAGAGTTTAGCTTGCTAGGATAATAGGCTTGATTCCAATAACCTCCCCATAAGGTATATCCATCGGTCCCATATTGATCTTTGCAGTTCGCAGAGGCAACTATGTGATATTTTTCAACCATATAGTTTAAGGTATGGGCATCGATAAACCAGGATGCCACTGATTTGGGATAAACCCCAAAAGCTTTTTTAAAATCAGCCATATAAACATCTACAAGCTTTTCCCGTTCCTCTGGAGTATAACCTGTTGAAAAACCAATATTTGGATGCCAGTCCCATGGATAACGGCCACGCCATTCCATACCTGCCTTTTCTACCAGCGGCTGCGGGATTTCCCACCAGGCACCTATTTCAATTGAATCCCTTGAGAGTCCATTCAACAATCCCTGATAACGTTCATCCATTAAAGCATCATACTGCAGCAAAAATGTTCCCTTGAGATTATACTTCTGCATCAATTCAACCTGTTTAACAACTGTATTATAAAGTACGTCCTCAGTGATGCTTTCATCCCGGGGTTCCAGTAAACGTATAAAATTTACAATATTTACAATATTAGGTTCTTCTTTATTAGTATCTTTTTCTGATGTTTCTTTTTTCTTGACACAGGAGAAAAATAAAAATACGAGTCCGAAAACAAGTAATATTAGTCTATGAATTTTGTTATTCATCATATTTTAATAGGTTATTGAAAACATGAAAAATTGTATTTAAAATATACGATTCTCATTATTTTTAAATTAATGTTAAAAGTATCCAAAAATATTTGAACCAGTATCCTGTACTAGACTGCTAATTAAAATAAACGTTATTTTCAGGCATCAGCATTTCTATATAAATTTAAAAAACCTCAATAAAGATTAATTGGTTTATCAGGATTAATTAGATACTTGGCTCAGGTAGAATTCTTTATGGATTTTTGGATTTTTTATAATTCTTTTGTTTTCTCCTGGAGAGTTGATTTAACTATGGAATTTAAATTTTCCTTTTTTTTAATTGGATGATGAAAAAAGTTAATAACCGCAATTTTACCGAACTTCATTTTTTTAAATCCTTATTTGATTAGCATATGATATTTAAGCTTTCCATTCTTTTCTCGTACAAAATTTTCACCCTTGTCAATACTTATCGATTCGATTTCATCAGAATTTAATTCAGAATTATTATAAGCAAATCCATAGCAACCCTTGTTTGTTTCAGATTTTAAAACCAGAATGTATTGTTTCCCTTTGGAAACTTTTATGTTAGGATTCACAATAATTTCTTTGGCAGACCAACCAAGGCTTTCCTGAGGAATTGCAAAGCTGGCAAGGGGAGAATCCGATCCGATTTTTCCGTTCTGAGACTCGTAAAAAACCAGATTCAAGTCGTTTGTAGGATAGCCACTTTTTAAGGTGGTTAATGAAAATGATTTTAAAACTCCCGAAGTACTTGCTGTGAAAGTCTGTGATCGTTGAATTTTTCCACCTATATCACATAGTGCTTTATATTCTTGCCTTTGAGAAGATTGATTGTCAGGTATTGTTTTTTCCTTGCTATTCATGCTGAAGGATTTTATGCAATGCATTGGGCTTATAGAACCATCTTCAGCAAATGTAAGTGGCGCCCAATAAAAATTGGCCAGTGCCTCATTTTTGGCCGCATTATTCCACAGGTCACTTCCGTAAAGATAAATTGTTTCTGAATTTATTTTCATCGTCGACACAAAAGATGGTTGTCCACCACAAGAATCGTCACTTATTTTCTTGCCTTCTGACCAAGGTCCCAAAGGCGATTTTGCAGTTTTATAGGAAGTCCCGGTTGCAGAACAATAACCACAATTAGGATCAGAATAGGTGAGGTAATAAATCCCTTTGCGTTTAAACAACGCTGGAGCCTCGGTTCTTCCAGCAGTAATCATTGTGGTCACTTTTCCTGTTCCCGACAGATAGTCATCAGTCAATTGTTCGATAGCGATTGTGCCATTTGTCCTCCAGTCTGTAATTGCCAGGTAACAGATGCCGTCATCATCAACAAAAAGATCATGGTCTCCATTGTTCAATTCCGCCGCAGGCTTATCACTATTCACCACGATTTCAGGTTGTTTTACTTCAACAAATGGTCCGGTAGGATCGCTTGCTAAAAAAACACGAAACCCAGAAACATTATCGTAAACATTTATCCAGAGGACATATTTTTTACTCTTTTCATTATAGACCACATGAGGGCGGAAACAACCGTAAGTCTTCCCGTCACATCGAGACTGCCATAAATCGGTTTGAGCATCAAATAGAAATCCATCATCTTTCCAGGTGACCATATCTTTAGAAGAATAGGATTTAAAACCACAAAAGGGTGCGTCTTTATTGTTCCACTCAAAACCGCAATCGTAGCTCGTACCATAAAGATGGTAAGTGCCGTTAAAAAAAGTTATTTCACCATCATGGGCGTCAATTGCATTTCCAAGTTCATCAAATCGGGTAATTTGCTGCCCGTCTTTTGTAAAGTTCTTAATACTTTGGGCATTAGTAAGATAACTGAAAACGAATCCCAGGATTAGCGCTGAATAAAATTTCATCATTATAATTTTATTTTTTTGGTGGTAAAGAATCAAAATTAACTTGGTTCTCCTAACTTTTGAAAGGTGTACAGAATTTTAGAATAAATTATCAAAACTAATAAGTTTCACAGGTCCTTCTAATCCGGATGGGCTCAAAGGACTATCGCTATTATATGTATGCAATAGGGTCCAGGTTTTTTTCTTTTCAATAGTGTCCCTGCTATCCCCGATAAGCTGATTTACCCACAAATTAGTTACACTAATCTTAAGAGTATTTTTCCCTTCCATTAAATAATCAGTTACATCAATTTGCCATGGAGCCGACCAGATTCCGCCGACATCACTTCCATTAATATTAATATCTGCAAGAACATTTGCCCTTCCTATATCAAGAAATATGCGTTTCCCCGAAGAAATCTTATCCAGGTTAAAACCGGTATTATAAATTGCGGTTCCCGAAAAATATTTGATTTCGTCATCTTCCATTTTGGACCAATCTTTTAAAGTATCCATTGAAATGGTTTTATCAATGTCAATTTTATCATTCTTAAACTGAACATTCCACGGGTTAATTATCGTTTTTAGAGTTTGTGCTTCCACAAAATTTTTCAATTGAACATTCTCCTTATTATCTGCAGTAGCTTTTGAAAATACAATAAATCCACTTTCGGCAGGCTCCAGTTTTAAGGGTAGTTTTGTATAATTATTAGTTTCAGAATATTGAGGTAAAATCCTCGTTGACCCTGTTACAGCGTTCCATAATTCAGGTTGCATTCCTTTTACCCTAAATGAGGCATTGAAAGAAATGATGCCATCACTTTGATTAGTTATAAAATAAATTTCCTTATCCTCCATTTTTCTATGGATCCAAAGTACCGGTTGGTCTGTATCTGTTTTAAAATCGGGCACCTCACCTAATTTTTCCAAAGCCTTTTCTAAATCCATTGGAGGGAATATTTTCCCATTTCCATAATTTACCACTTCATTGTTTGCTATAAAATTTTCGCCCCACAATTCCTTTGTAATTGTTTCTATTTTTTTATCGGCTTGAGGAAAATTCTGAAGACTGGGAGATTTCTTTGGAGGATTCCCCATAATCACCGCGCCTTGCTCTACTAAAATTTTAATTTTCTCAAGCAATTCGGGACGCATCGTTTCAATATCTGGCAAAACAAGAATTCTATAGGACAATCCTTCAGGCAAAGTAATTCTTCCATCTTTTACACTAATCCTGGTTTCAATAACTTCAGCGTTAATATAGTCGAAGGAATAACCTTTTGGTAATTCCGGATTTTTAACTCCAGTCATTTTAGGAGCATCTTCTCCAATGAAATAGGCAATATCTGCAACGTATTCCCTTTTTTGAAGCATATACTGGCAGCGACGTTGATAATCTATCCAAGGTTGGGCTTCATTGAACCACGTATTATTGCGGTTAAATTCAGTTCCAAACCATGCATTAACTCCTGGAATGCTGTCATATGGCTGTTGAATGTATACGTGTAAAACTGGATGGTTAATTCCTTCCGTAAAACTCCAATCTCCTCTTTTCTTCAACAAACCCGGATATCGTTGGAACGGACTTCCACCAGCGGTATATGATTCAGCAGAGACCTGCTTTTTCCCATAGATATGTGCAGCCGAAGAAGCTGCCCTGCATTCAATACTGCCCAAATCGCCTTCTGCCCAAAATTCACCGCCAATCAAATTTGATTGTCCCCCATACATCAAAAATTCTGAAGGAAATCCCCAATGTCCATAATTCTCAAGCCACATTTTAAGGCCGTTTTGTTCGCTTAATTCCCTTAATCCACCAACATACTCATAAGCAACTTTATCGGCAATCAATCTTCTTAAGTCCCATAAAAAGCGATTGGATTCTTCAACCGAATTTACAATGAGACCAGTTAAAACCGGTAGATAAGGTTTTGGATCATAGTCGTAATTTTCTCTGAATGTTTGGTCAAAACCGTCCGTCCAATTCTGGCTTCCTGCTTCATAACTATCTGCTACAACGTATTTAAAAGCTTTTCTGTCATCGGCCGGCATCGATTTTATAATTTCCCCAATAAATGAATCAAAATGTTTCTTTAATGATTTTTTATTGATCTTATCTACTTCCAGACCAGATGCCTTTGGTGCTGCCGGGGCGTTACTAATTCCTGTTGTAGCCATCCCAAATCTTAGAATGGTCCATTTTCCTTCAGGAACTTGCCAGGTTAAAGTACCGTCAGAGGATAGCTTATTTGAGATATCAATTACCTTATCACTAGACAGCACTTGGGCTTTCTCATTAGGCTCTTGCTGCTGCGGCCATTTATACGCATCATCTAATGGTAAAGGAGTTTGATGCATTTTGGCCAGCTTTTTCTCTATGTAATATTCAAGTTTTGGATTAGAAGACAGCGAAATTTCTGAAAGGCCGATATCTGCACTGTTAGGATTAATATTACTCAATTCTAACTTTAGTTTCTTAGTAATTACTTCAGGAAAGGAAACTACCACAGGTGGGTAATCATCAAATCCCAATTGATCCATGGCATTTCTTCGGTCAAATTGAAAAGTGCGTATTTCTTGCCAACTGCCCTTAATGTCTGCAAACAATTTTACATTTATTATAGATGCAGATTTAGAAGGATAGAGTTCCAAACTTCTTACACTTTGATCTTTAATAGATTCGAATAATAGAGAAACTTCTTTTAAACCACTATTTATGTTCATATTAGATTCCGTATCCCCATCAATCAAACTGTTCAAATTCTCTAGTTTTTGATCGCTGCTAATTTTAAAGGAATCCTTACCAGAAATTTTTTCACTCGTGGCAGGAAATGCTAAAACGCTCACGTCCTCAAAATCGGTTGTAGGTTGTGGCAATTTTATTTTAAGTTCCTGATCACCATTAACCTGAATTTTGGAGGAAGTCAAATATCTCATCGAACTGGATTCCTCAATCCAAGGTCCTCCGGACTGACTCCAACCTGGACCATTAAATAAACCGATATCTACACCCAGCCTACCGCCTTCCCTAATTGCATGTTGCGTCAATTCTTTCCATTCTTCACTCAAGACCTGAACCTTTCCATCTTCAGACACATTATCAAGATAAATATTACCGATTAGTGCTGCGCCAATACCAACTTTCGACATGGCTTCAAGGTCTTTGGTAATTCCTTCCTTAGAAATATGATTATTTATCCAGTACCAATAAACCCAAGGTTTGACATCTTGTGGAGGGGTTTTAAAATCTACCTTCATTCCTTTGGCTACATCCCCATTTTGGATTGATTCTGGTAATTTTGCGGTGCAGCTAAAAATTATAATGAGGAATAATAAAATACTTTTTCTTAAAAAACCTTTAACCAATTTTTTAATTTTCATTTGAGGAATCATTTTCTACGGAATTTACTTATTGAGCAACAAAAATGTCATTTACGAGATTAATTACTCATAAAAACTTCTTTTATAGCCTCCAGATAACCATAGCCATATTTGTTGTCTGGCATTAGGTAACTGGATTCAGTCCATTCATTCCAACTATTAATGGTAATTAATGGAGCTTGATCAGGATGGGTGTCCACATAAGTTTTGGCTTCACGAAGGGCCTTCTCAAAATTTTCAGGTGTATTGTTCTTAACTACTCCAGATCTGAACATTTTAAAACGAGGGTTATTATCCCATCCTACTGAAATATGGGGATAATAAGGGATGTCGTATTTATTATTCAGGATATCCCACTCGTTCTTTACATCCCCAAGAATATCAAGGTAATTTCTATCAATATTTGTAAAATGCACGAACTGGTAATGAGTGATTCCATCAAAATCAAGTTGCTTAATGACCTGATCTTGGGTTCCAACATTATCACCAGCGATTCCGGTAATAGCTGTTCCCATTCCCCGCAAGGTTAATTGAAGATCAAGCCCTTCAAACCCGGCTTTTTTGGTTTCTTGACGGAACCAATCCAAAGCCTCTTTAGTTTTTTCTACACCTCCAAGACCTTTAATTAAATTATTCAGATCATAGATCATAAAGCTTGGTTTTCCGTCGACTTTATAATAAGAAGGTTGGGAAAAGTACTTTTCAATTACTCTATGACAAATTATTTGAAAATCATTAAGATCTTGAGCGCCCTTCCAAATAAGGGCATCATTAGGTTTTCCTGCATTTCGCTTGTCCCAGCTATAATTCACATCGTGGTTTGCCCACATTAAATAGAATTTAACCCGATCGTTATTCTTTGCTTTCATATAGCCATCGTTCAACTGGCCCTCTAAAAAAGGCATTCCATCATACCAATACCAATCAAAAATGAATACATTGACACCGTGATCTGCAGCGGCATTAATCTCCATTTCAGCGATATACGGGTCTGCCTCATTTATATATCCCCATAATGGGTGTCGTGGTTGCGGGTCTTCTCCTGGTTTTGGCTCATAGTTCATAACTGTTTGCCACTCACCAATTCCATCAGGCCAAAATATCTTTGCTCTATCATCGGGATAATAGGAAGGCCAGACAAAAGCAGCTATATCATATTTTGATGAACTCTCTTTCTTACTCTGTCCCTGACTATGATATGTTAAGGAGAAAATAAATAATGTAAAAATTAATTTAATGAATTGAATTGATTTTTGTTTCATGATGCTAAATCTATTTGCTTCCTCTTGTTTTATTTGCCCATCTGTGTTCATACAACAAAAAACTAAAAACAGGAAAATAATTACTTAAATAATCCATTAAGATTTTTCTACATTGAATACATTGTTTCTTTTATTCATTATTTGCTTTTTACTGTTTTTTGCCAGACTTGAAAAAATAAAATCTAGTATTAATTAAAACTTAACAATTCGGGTTATATACTTTAGAAAACCAGCTGTATCTATCAAAGTTTCAGCAAAATCCAAATAAATTTCGACTGAATTGAACATAGGTCTGCTAATATTATTATTTGTCCAATTGACAATTGGTGAATTCTTAGAAAAATATATCTTATTTAGCGTAATGATTACAGACCACTTGGAGGCCAAAGTTTCTTTTATACTACTTAAGTTTTTAATATACTAATTTGGGAATATATTCCGAAAATAAAAAAAGAGGGGATTAAATTTTTTATAATCCCCTCTTTTTTTCTAATTTGTAAAATACTAAAATTGACCATAGATATTAATCTCTGCCAAATGAGTATAATTACTTGGACCTTCAACCGCAAGATATTTCACGTACCTTCCCGAAGTATTATCATCTGCTTCAACAAGGAAGCTATTGTCAGAATCTAATTTAGCATTAAGTGTAGCCGCTTTAGTAAAGGTTATATTATCACTACTCACCCAAAACTCATGAGTTGTTGCTCCACCATCGTTGCCCCGTCTTCGGAATATTTCAAAATCGGCAATAGGTTTTACTGATCCTAAATCAATCGTAAAGTAGTGAGGGTAGTTTGGGGATGCAGTAGACCAGGTAGTATGCCAAAAAGACCCTAGATCTCCATCAATTGCTGCTGTAACATAACCATTTACAGGTCCTTCGCCACCTGCTTCTTCAGAAGAAAAATCTGCAATGCTCCATTCACTATTATTCAATAAAATTTTATGTAAGGCACCTGATTCAGTATAAAATGTATCAATAGCTGCTTCATTGGGAAGGAATGCTGTAATGTATGTTAAGCCCCTGGAAAAATCTTGTAAAACTGTTATTTCTTCAGTAGGTAGAACCTCTTTAGTAACCTGAACATCATTGGTGTCAGTATACGTTAAACTACTTAACAACACATCTGCATTGGGTACTGTCCAATTAATAGTTAGCTCATTTGTGTTGGTAAATTTCCCACTTAAAATTCTTCTATTTGAAATTATATTTTGAAAATTATCACCATAAACTGTTCCCCCAGCTTCATAAAGGAGGGATCTATTCCCATATCTATCTATACTGATAAAATTAAATATATACTCCTGCTCATTTAGGTTCTCTATCATTTTATTGAAAACACCTTCTTGTGTGTCAATATTAACATCAACAGAATCTAAATTATTATTCCAAAAAACACGCACTGTTTCAATATTTTCAGAATTTACATGAATGCTAAGCTGAATTCGCTCACGTCCTGAACTCACTATAACAGTATCGACCTTTTCTGCATAAATATATTCTCCTTCATCCAAATAGGGCTGATGCAAATCATTCATTTTAGAGCAAGATTGAACTCCTAAAACCAAAATAAGGCAGACTGCATAAATACTATATTTATAATTTAATTTCAAATTTTCCGATACAGATCGTACATACTTTTTTACGAGCAAGTTTATTTTATAAAAACATATTTGTTTCATACTATTCTTTTTTAAGAAATGATTAAAATTCTAACGGTTATCTCCAAAAATATCTAGTTCCATTATTTGAAAATTATCGCCTCCAGCCCAAGTTTCTGTAACTAATATTCTTAGGTAACGTATTTTGGGGTTTGATGAGAGAAACGAAAAATCTTCTCCATTTGTTGCTACTACTCTATCCTCATCATTAATTTGGCCCATAGGTAAACCGGAAGGTTTTATGGATTCACAGTCTCCTAATTTAGTCCAGCTATCCCAATTACCTGTTAAATCTATGCTCTCTGCCCCCCAAACTTCAAATTTCTTAAGGTTTCCTTCAGCAAAAATATATTCATTATTTTCTATTCGTTGGTAAACTTTTATTCTACTTAACTTACCAACCACTCCAAGATCGATGGTAATGGATTGCGGCCAAATACCGGTACCTCCTACAGAGGAATACCCATTTGGATTGGCTGTATTATTCCATATGTTAGTCGGAACCCAAGCGGTATGATGAGGTCCATCACCTGGAAGATTCACAACAGCAAAATTGGCTTTATCAAACTCAGTTTCATACAGAGGTGTTATTGTTGAGGCTTTTATAGGGGACCGATTCTCCCAGCGATCTTGGATATATACCTGTACATTTTTTGCGATCGTATCTAATCCATAAACAGCAAAATTACCATCTTTCGCCTTTGAATAATATGTTTCAAGAGGAACAAATTCATTAAGAAGAGTATCATTTTCTTGAAGAACAACTGAAATTTCTGCTTTACTTACATTACTCCAAGTACAGCTAATTCCTCCAAAATCTTCTATTAAATTTAAAGTCTCAGCTATAGTATTAACCGGAGGCTCAAGAGGGGTTATTGTAATACTGACTGGTTCTGACTCATTTCTGCTTCGATCTACAGCTACTAATTTTATAATTCGCTCTTTTGTATCACCGAATCCTTCTATCACCAGAGTATCTCCATATATAGAAGTTTTTGATTCGCTAATAACTGCTTCTTTGCGCGAATAGACAGCCTTTATGTAAAGTAAATCCTCATCTATTGGGGAGTTATATGTGATTAAAGCTCCACCAGGAGTGTTTATAAATTCGATGTTTGAAACTTTTCCCGGGGGAACATTGTCCGACGGTTGTTGTCCAATAGGCTCTTCCTCGCATGAGAATATAATAAGGCATATAAAGCTGAATGCAAAAATCAATTTATAATTCATTTTATCTTTTATTTAGTTTAAAAATATTCTTATATAAAATCTACCAACCATAATTTTGTATTAAATTAGGATTTACAGAGAGGCTTGATTCTTTAATTGGCCAAAAATAATCTTTGGTAGAAAAGAAAATTGGTTTTCGTGGCAATAACGTAACTTTATAAAAGTCTTCTTTAGTTTCTCCTTGTATGTTCCAGCCTTTTGGCTGATTATTCATTACACTTATTTGTTTCCATCGTCTTATATCCCAAAAACGTTTACCTTCAAAAGCCAATTCTATTGCTCTTTCTTGGTGAATTATCTCTCTTAAACCATCTTTTGTATTTGGCTTATTAGGTTTGATTGAATGATTAGCCCATGATTCTTGTATTCCATTTAATCCAGCCCTGTTTCTAATAAGATCTAAATAAGTAAAGGCTTCTTCAATAGGACCATCAGTTTCATTTATTGCCTCTGCATATAGTAAATAAAGGTCTGCCAATCGCATGATTGGAAAAGGAAAATATTCTGTCGACACAGAGTTAATCGTTTGTGAGTTTTTAAAACTATGAAGCTTTTTTACTGAATATCCTGAAATTGAATAACCACTCCCTCCTTGAAATCCAGAAACACCCCCCTTTAAGAAATCGCAAGACTTTACGTCACGATCTTCATTAGAAAACCGGTAATAACCACTTCCATAATATATACCCTTATCGAAACCAATGCTTGCGTAAAATCGTGATTCACGATTAAAATGTAAATTAGCAGTGTATTTATTTAATTCGACATACTCTTTCTCATCATCTTGTGCAGGCATTTCTCGCAATTTAAATCTATTGCTATACCATGAATTATTTATCCATTCAGTATCTTCTTCAATAGGCACACCATTTGAAGAATAATATTTTTCAACAAACTGTAAGGTGGGTGCATATTGACTATTCAAATCATTAGTGTTTATCAATCGAACAAGTCTAACTGTGGTACTTCTCGAAAGAAATCCGTTGTCGTACCTCGTGTTACCCCATATGAGTTCTTGGTTCCAACGGTCACATATTGCCTCGCGGTATGTTGTTTGCAATTGGAATATGGGATTCGCCCCTGCGACCAAGGGGTCAACCAGATTGTAAAGTGATTTACCTTGTGAAAGGCATTCGTCAATAGCTTCCTTACAGGCCATTTTAGCTAAAACCCATTTATTTTCATCATAGGACTGAGGAAATAATTGCAATCCTCTATTATCAATCATTCCAGCGTAATCAGTATTACCATTAAAAAGCGGGCTAGCAGCAAAAACTAATACTTTAGCCCTCAAGCTTAAGGCTATCAACTTATCAATTCTTCCAGCTTCTGTCCCTTCAACAACTTCATGGGCATTTGGTAAATCAACTACAGCCTCTGCCAAAAGATCGACAATATATTGAAATACTTCGTCTACCGGTTCACGATATACCTGCACTTCTCCTGTTGTAGAACTAATTTCAAGATTTTTATCTACGATAGGTATTGGGCCATAACTTTTTAAAAGATAAAAATGATAATATGCTTTTAAAAATTTCACTTCTCCAATCCACCTCTTTTTCTCAGGCTCAGTAAGGTCGACTACTTGATCTATGTTTTCTAAGAAGATATTACATTCTCTAATGCCTTGCCATGCAGATTCTGAGGAATTCTCACCGTCCCAAGTATTTAAAACTGGACTGTTAACTGTTTGAAAACCTCGAGCAATTAGAGTGTTTTGCCACACAAAACCATTACCATTCGTGCCATAACGCTTAAAAGTTTCATCAGAAGCCATGGCTGGATCATTGTTTACACTACCTATTTCGGGACGATAACTATAACAGGAAAATAAATATTTTTCTGCTTCATTTCTACTTCTAAATGCATATTCGATAGTTGCAACGTTATCTGGCACTACATCAAGATAATCACTGCATGAAGACAGACTAAATACTGCGATTAACTGGACTAAAATTATTTTATGTAATTTTTTCATAATTGTTTTTTTAAAATGAGAGTTGCATACCAAAAGAAATAACTTTTTGAATTGGGTAGGATAATCCATTACCTCCCATTTCAGGATCCCACAATTTAAATTTAGTGAAGGTAGCAAGGTTATTTCCGATCATATATATACGGGCATTCTTTAAGTAAATTTTGTTACTTATTCTGTTAGGCAAAGTATAACCAATCTCTACTGATTTTAACCTCATAAAAGAGCCGTCTCTTAGAAACCAGTTCGAAGGTTGCATATTATTTTGAATGCGGGTTTCGGAAAGTCGTGGCCACAATGCATATATATCGCGATTATCCTCCGACCAATGATTGTCAGCATAAACTTTTAACAATGCATTTTGTTGATTAATAAAAGGTGAGGTTGCATTCGCATCAATAAAAAGAGACGTACGTGCTAAACCTTGAAAAAAGCCTGAAATATCAATCCCTTTCCATCCTCCAGAAAATCCAAAACCATAAACAATTTCTGGACTGTGCGGATACCCCATAGGAACCATATCCAATTCAGAAATTTTACCATCCTTATTAATATCTTTGTATTTAATATCTCCAGCCATATAATCTCCAAATTGAACTGGTGAGTTCCTAACTTCTTCTTCATCAACAAATAGACGCTCAGCTACATAACCATAGTTTGATGCAAGAGAATTACCTATACGTGACTTCCACGGCTCATTAGGATATTCTGGCTCTTCAAATACCTCAAATTTACTAGTAGCATACGTAAAATTACCCATTGCTGTGATCCATAAATCTTTATTAAAAGAATGGTTATAATTAAATGAAAATTCTACACCTTTACTAGATGCCTCTCCTACATTTGATCTAACAGCCGCCTGAAGCCCCATTGTTGTAGGTATCGAAGATCTATCCATAAGAATATTTGTACGATACTCAGAGAAAAAATCTGCATCAATATCTAATTCCTTCCATAAACCAATTTCAATTCCTATATTATATTTTTCACCAGTCTCCCAGGTAATCTTATCATTTGCATAACGAGAAATGGACACTCCGGAACGGGAATACGTATTCCCATAAGTTCCAAAAGAGGATCCGTTATTCTCATCATTTAGATTTACGTTAGACAGGTAAAAAAACCTGTCATATTCATTTCCAATTGCATCATTACCTACAAGACCGTAAGTATATCTTAATTTTAGTTTATTGACAGTATTCTTTATTTTTCCTTGCCAGAATTTTTCGTTTGATACTAACCACCCAAAACCAATAGAAGGGAAAAAGCCAAAACGTTCTTTCTTAGAAAAACGTTCAGAGCCATTATATCCAAAATTAAGCTCCATAAAATATCGGGAATCATACGCGTAAGTCCCACGCCCTGCATAACCCAAATTTCGATAGGGTAATGATCGCTGAAGATCTCCAGAATTAGCATAGACTTTTTCCCTCATTGTCGAAACCAATAAACCACTTACGGCATGTTTTTTACTAAATGTTTCACTCCAATTTAATGCCGCTTCAAAATAAGTAGTTGAATTTATGTCTTTGTTTCCTTCACTATATCCTAAGTATTCCGTTCCACTTTCTTCATTGAGAACATCCAAAATATATGTGTCATTATTTCTATCATAAACACCAACTTTGTAATAAAAAGGATTATAAAAACGATTGATATCATAATTTGAGTACCGATTGGTATTAAACATACCTCGCAAAGAAAGTCCCTTGAGAAGAAAGTTTAAGTCCTGTTTTAACTCAAACTGTGCTGAAATTTGAGAGGTCATATATTCCTTATATCCTTTAGTCATATCAGCATAGGGGTTTAAAAAATCTCCAGTCCCGGCATTTCCAAAAAGAATATGTTGTGTATTTTGATTAGCTAAATCTGGCTGGTAAGTTGCAGGAAACAAAACGGGGTTCGTTCTCATTACCTTGCGAAATAAATCTGATCCTCCATCTATGGGCCCCGAATATTCATCAAAAGCAGCGCTTAAACGAACTACAGCCTCTGTTGTTTTGGTTATATCTATATTAATATTTGACCGTAACATATATCGATCTAAATTAATGTTATTATTAAAATTGTTTTTCCCGTTAACATTTAACATACCATTATCAGTAGAATAACTACCTGCTATGTAATATCGGGCCACTTGACCTCCTCCACTAATATTTAAGTTTACCTGCTTATTAGTAGATTGTTCTTTGAATAACATTTTCTGCCAATCATTGGCAGGATATATATAGGGGTTGACCCCTGCTATGGTATTTGCAATTTTTTGTTGAGAATAAGGTGTAACACCTAACGGATCCCTTGTTCTAACTGCTTCGTTATGTAATTGCATATATGTTATTGGATCAGCTAGCTCCACCATTTTAGTAGGGCTTGAAATCGCTTCTTCTATTCTAACACTAATTTTTGCTTTTCCAATTTTTCCTTCCTTTGTTGTAACCAGAATAACACCGTTTGCACCACGGGAACCATATAATGATGTAGCAGTTGCATCTTTCATAATTGAAAAACTTGCAATATCATCTGGGTTTAGACGAGATAATTCCTGAGTAGTAACTTCATTATTATCTATTAATATAAGAGGGTCTTTTTTATAACCAAAAGTAGTTATTCCACGAATGTAAAATTCTGAAGTATTTTGCCCTGGCTCTCCACTTCTTTGATAAGAAACCATGCCAGGTACACGGCCAGCGAATGAGTTAGTGAAATTACTGGATGCAATTTTAAGATCGGCAGGTTTTACGGTGGTTATGGAACCAATTACGCTTTCCTTTTTTTGCTTTGAAAATGCAACTATCGTTATATCGTCAAGTGCACTTAAATCTTCTTTTAACTGGATAAGAAACTCTTTTTGGCCCTTATATTTAATGGTTTCACTTTTAAATCCTATAAAGGATACCTTTATTTCATCTCCTATATTTAGGGTTAAAGTAAACTTTCCATCAAAATCTGTAATAACCCCTCCCGGTTTACCTAAAATTATAATAGTAGCACCGGGTACCGGATCCCCATCTGGATTGGTCACTTTACCATTTACAACTATTTCTTGAAAAACTTCCAATTTGTATGTAGAAATAAGAACTTCAGGAAAGTTTTTAAATGAATTTGTTTTTTTTGAACTGTTTATTAATTCCAATCCTCCACTAGCATAGGAGGTTGAAAGAGAAAAACAGCAAAAAAGAAATAAATTAACCAAAAAAGTCAATTTTTTAAGGTGTATGCTTCCATCATACACTGAGGTATTTTTTTTATTCATAAATGAGGTATTAATGAATACAATTATTTAGACATAAATTAGTATTCCGAAATTCAATTTGAAAATAAATAGTTAATTAATAGTTAATTAATAGTTAAAGGTATTGTGATTTGTTTATTAAACTATCCTGTACCTACCTGTAAACTATAATTTTAATTTTTGCTCAAATAGAAAATTTAACAAATCATTAACCCTAAGGCTTTTGCATTTGTGCATTTTAAGTCTTTACTTTTTAAAAAGCCAATAGATAGTTCATACGACGATTCATTTAGTGCAAGTCGAGACTAACTTCTCGTTCATATATGCCCGAGCAAAATAAGGAAAATCAAATTTCCGTACCTATTTTCGGAATATTAGGTAGTGATCCTCAACGTCAATATGAAACAGGGTTAGGCCATCCTATACAGGAGTTATTACACTTGTGAATAAACAAACGGGCTGCTTTTTAAGTTAAGCTAAAACGAACGTTAGCATAACTCGCCGATAGGCTCTTGGCATTGGTCGCCATATCGAAGACGTTGAAAAACCCTTTGCGTACAACGAACTTGGCTTTGGGAAAAAGTGTATTTGCAGTAGCTGATTCTTGATGTGAGCAGACATTGCAAGTAGTGGGAAATACTTAATTGATTAATATTTTTTATGACCACATTTGCGATTCAAAAAACGATCCATTCCATTTGATTCCAAACAAATATTCTTTCTATCTTCTATTTGAAAAGACCAATCTCGACAGGGCCTAATAAGCCTGATGATTCTAATTCAGTTCCTGCCGGAGCAAAAAGAGGAGCTGTTTTTCTTTGATCTTCTGGTAAAAGAGCATCACCCAATATGCGGTTTGCCCAATTGTTTACCACTTTTATTTCTAACTTATTTAATCCTTGTTTTATAGCTTCGGTAATATCCAGTTGATAAGGTGGCGTCCATACGCCTCCTATTTCCATACCGTTCAACTTAATTTTGGCAATATTCCTGGCAACCCCTAGGTCTATAATAAACTTCGTCCCGTTCCCTTTTTTATCTAATACAAAATCGTTTTGATATACCGCAGCACCTGAATAGTATTTTATGCTATCATTGGGGTTTAGTGACCAATCGGTTAATTTGTTAAAAATTACGGAATTTTCAGGTCCGCCCAAAGTGCTGTTAAAGGTTACCGTCCAAGGTTTTGTAAGCTCAATATTTTCGTATGGGATAGGGTAGTTAGACTTTTGTGAGTCGCTTCTTGTCCCATCTATTCTGAAAAATATAAAAGCACTTTCGTTTTGTGCAAGGTGTAAAGGAATCGTGGTCTTATTGGCAATTTGATTAAATTCAGGTAGTTCACGAATCCTGCCTGTTAAGGGATTCCATAATTCAGGTTTTTTTCCTGTTACCCGAAATTCAGCTGTGAATGAAATAGGTTTATTTTTCTGATTAGAAATAAAATAAATAGATCCGTCTTTTAGTTTTCTATGAGTATAAAGGATTCCATCAGTGTTTTCAGTTGTTTCAAAATCGGGAATTATTTTAATATAATCCAAAGCTTCCTGCATGGTCATATCATTTAATACTAGCCCTTTACCATAATGATGTATATTTTTTTTGATACCATCATCTTTACCCCACAATTCATTTGCCATGGATTTTACCAGTTCGTCCGATTTTGGATAGTCCTCAAGACTAGGTGATCTTTCGGGTTTTGGTCCAAGTACCACCGCTCCGTTTTGTACAAGTTCTTTTATTTTTGCCAATAATTCTGGACGCATACTTGTTTGATTGGGCAATACTAAAATACTGTAGTTCATTCCATTGTCAAGGACAAGTTTACCGTCTTTTACTGAGAGGTCATCCCTAATCACATCGGCGTTAATGTAGTCGTAAGAATATCCATTTGGTAATGCAGGATCGGTAACGCCCATGAGTTTTGGGGCATCTTCACCAATAAAATAAATAGCATCTGCAGCATAATGTCCTTGTTGGAGCAGTAAGTTACATCGTTTAATATATTCCAAAAACACATCCATATCATAAAACCAGGTGTTTCCCCTATTGAATTCTGTCCCGAACCAGGCACTCAAACCCGGTGTAGGATTTATTTCGGGCTGATGGATGAAAACATGGAGCAAAGTATTGTTGATGCCATCGGCAAAAAATCGATCGCCACGGGCTTTCAGATTTGCGGGATGTGCACGCCAAGCTGCCCCCGCAGAAGTCCAGGACTCGGCTGATACTTTATTTTTTCCATAAATATGGGCAGCGGAAGATGCTGCTTTATTTTCTACTGTGCCTAGACGTCCATCCAACCAAAATTCACCGGAAACCTCATCAGCCTGTCCCCCATATTGTAAAAATTCTGCTGGAAATCCAAAATACCCATAATTTTCTAACCAGGTAGTTAGTCCATGTTCATGACTTACTTCAGTGAGGCCACCTACATATTTAAAGGCTGCATCATCTGCAAGCAATCGCCTTAGATCCCATAGAAAACGATCGGAAATAGTGGTGTTACCAACTACTTTTCCCTGTAAAACTGGGATAAATGGGGTGGGATCGTATTTGTATTTCTTTTTAAATTCTTTCAGCAATAAATCTGTCCAATTTTGACTTCCAGTTTCGTAACTGTCTGCCACGACTACCTTAAAGGTTTTGCGATCTTCGGCAGGAATTCTTTTTAACACTTCGCCTAAATAAGCGTCAAAATGTGCTCTGATGTGCTCTTTGCTCATTTTATCGGTTTCAAAGCCTGTGGCTTCTGGTGTTGCGGGTCCATTATGCATATTGGTTGGCGACATACCGGTACGTTCAATAATCCAATTTCCAGCAGGCACCTTCCAGGTGAATGTACCGTTGGTATCCATATATGAAGAAACATCAACCACTTTTTCTGGGTCGATGTTATATTTGGATTTTTCTTCAGGTTGTGGGTTCCAGAGGTAGGCATCCCAGTTTAAATCTTCAGACTGCAATGCTTTTGCAAGTGTTTTCTCCGAAAAACTGTCCATCATGGCAGTTGATGAAAGTTTCAGTTCTGATATGCCTGAATTCCCATCAACTCTGGTAAATAATATTCTCAATTCCTTTGATGTTGTTACGGGTATCCCAATAATCGCCTTCGCCCATGGCCGAAATCCAAAATTTATTGCCGATCTACGTCTGTCAATAATAAAATGTTTTACAGTCACATATTCGTCGTTTATTTTAGACTGAACATCACCTTCAAGATATACTTCATTGTGTTTAGTGGTTACTGTTAAGCTGCGAAGGGTATAAGGATCACCGGTTTTTATATCGAGCGAAAATCCTTGTCCAGCAGTGAGGTTTACACCAGTCTCTTCGTTATTATCCATTAAATTGTCGAGTGATTCTTTTGATGGATTTGATGACAATTTTGGTTTTAGTACACTGATGTCAGAACCATAATCGTCTGGTACAGGATAAGCAAGTACCTTTACATCTTGAAATTTTTCCTGAGGTTTTTCCAATTTTTCATGAAAGGAACCGGGTCCTTTCACCATCCTTTGAGATGAATTAAGGTAGCGCATGGACTGTTCCGCTTTGACCCATGGTCCACCAGATTGGCTCCATCCAGGACCGTTAAACATGCCAATTTCAATATTTAACCGAGTGGCAGTTTTAAGGGCCATATGCAAAATGTCCCACCATTCTTCAGAACGAAACTTCACTTTTCCATAAGGGATGTCGTTAAGTCCGATGTCTCCAATAAACGCCCTGTTTATACCAACTTTCTTCATGGCTTCCAAATCCTTGACAACCCCTTCTTTGGAAACATTACCAGATAACCAATACCAATAAACGCTTGTTTGCACAGCATCTTTTGGATTATGGAAAATTTTTTCTATTGTGGTATAATCATTTTTGCCTGTCGTTTTTTGAGAAAACACGTGCATCGAAATTAATAACAAACAAGTGCTAATAAGAAGGTTTTTTATCTGAATATACGAATTCATATTGTTTTCCATATTTGAGATATACTTGGCTTAAAAAATTGAATTAGTGCTATTTAAATTTTGCTGAAATTAAAATGGATCTTAAATTCCTTTTTCATTATCAAAAACTAAAATGATTCCTTATGGATTTTAACAGGTCCTTCCAATCCAGATTTAAGCAAAGGTGAATCTTTTGTATAATGTCTATATGTGGTAAAAGTGAAGCGGCCACTTATGCGCTCTTTTCCTTTCAGAAGCCATTCTGGCCATTTCCCATTTTTAATACCATCATCCGGTAAATATTCATCACCAATAAGGCGGTTTGCCCATAGATTGGCAACTTCAATTTCTAACATATTATCCTTTTTCTTAACAAAATCTGTAATGTTTACTTTCCAAGGGCTAGTCCAGATTACACCAAGATCTTGTCCGTTTAATTTTACTCTTGCAATGGTATTTACTTCTCCTAAATCGAGATATACTTCTTCCTCCTTTGTATTTTTAGTTGTATCAAAATCAAACTTTTTTTGATATACGGCAATTCCCGAATAGTATTTTATACCTTCATCTTTACTTGTTGACCAATCAATTAAAGATGGAAAAATTACTTTTTTTGGACCCCCAAATTTCGGGTCAAACGAAACTTCCCAAGAACCATTTAACGTAACAACATCAGTTTTAGATGGAAAATTACTTTTCACTTTTGATGATCCTGTTTTTTCTTTTTTAAATATGACAAAAAAGCTTTGAAACGCTTCAAATTCTAAAGGAATACTTGTCAATCCATCTTTTGAAGAAAATTGCGATAGTTTTCTAATTTCCCCAGTTATAGGATTCCAAAGTTCCGGGCTACCCACAGCACGAAAAACACAAACTGTTTTGCTAATAACGTTAACTTTGTTACTGACAAAATAAATTTCTTTATCTTCTAAAGACCTATGGGTATACCGAACTGGTTTAGTAGACGTAAAATCTTCCGCAACATCATTATTTTTTAAAATTTCACCAGTGATTTTATATTGTGGATACAATTCCTTATTTGTAAATAATTGACCTCCTGAAATTATTTTACCTTTTCCGTAATTGCGGGTTGAAAGTGCGGAAGAAACCTCCAAAAGTCCCCAAATTTCGGTAGCCTTATTTTTTACTTCTACATCACATTGCGGAAAATTGGATAGACTTGGTGATTTTATAGGTGGATTTCCAACTACAATTGCCCCTTGAAAAATCAAGGTTTTTATTTTTTCCAACAAATTGGGTGTCATAGTTTCAACCGCAGGAAGAACCAATAGACGATATGACGCCCCACTCGGAAATATAATGCGATTGTCCTTCACTGTGGCTGTAAGCAATTGACTTGGTGCTACTCCATCAAAATTATAACCTTTTCTATCTGGCAGGAAAGCATCATCTTCAGTTAGAGCTGATGAAGGAGGGCGAAAAATATGTGGAGCTCCTTCCGGAGTTAAATACAAAATATCGGCAACTGCTTTTCCTTGTTGCAAAATAAATTGACAACGAGAAATATACCGATGATATCCTTCTACCATTGGCCACCAGGTTTGTCCCCTATCCCAATGCACTCCATATGGACCCATTGTTGCTCCGGGAAGCAACTTATCGTCAAGAAATTGATGTTCGAAAGTGTGATAAACAAAACGATTGATTCCGGTTGCAAAAGCCCAATCTCCTTGTTCCTTCATAGAACCTGGGTTTTGTTTTCTTGCCTCTGCTCCTTCGGCAGTGAAAGCTTCAGCAGGAACGAGCGCTTGTCCTTTAATGTGCGCAATGGAAGTAGCCTCAATACAACTAAAGGTAGCATTAAAACCCAAATCTTTGCTCCAAAATTCACACATGGGAACATCTGCAATCGCGCCTAGTTCTAGATCGGCAGTTGGATTCATATCATAAGGTTCAATTGATAATCCTAATCCATGGCTATGACTATATTTTTTCACTTGACCGGCATGATTTTCTAATACCAATTCTTGACCCGTTAATCGCAAATCCCACAAAAATCGCTCACTAATTTCTAAATTGTCTACAATATTTCCTGCATAAACAGGATAAAATGGCAATGGATCATAGCCTCTGCGTTTCTTAAACTCCTCTCTAAATTTAGATGTCCAGTTTTGGGCCCCCATTTCCCAACTATCCATATGCAACATTTTTAAACCTCCAGATATAGTGTCTTTAGGTTCTCCAATTTTACGCAGCAATTTACCAACATAATGATCCAGATGTGCATTTAATGCAATGGTATCAAATTTATCCGATTCAAATCCTAAGCCTGGAAGTGGGGCTGGACGTGTAATTGCTCCATTATTACGCTTTCCAAAACGCATTATAGTCCAATTTCCAACGGGTACTTCCCAATTAAGTGTTCCATCTATCGATAATTGAGAGGTAAGATCTACTATTTGACTTTTGGAAATAGCCGCTCCTTCTGGCAAATCATTATATTTTGCCAGGGAAGGTAAGAATGGTTTAACTCCAGACTGAGATGTATAAGGCGCCCTGTAATAAAGAGCTTTTTCGTCAATATCTTCTATTTTTTGATTTGAGGATGGAGAAGGAAATGCAAGAACCGCAACATCTTCATAAAAGTCGACCCAACGTTTTCTTAAATCCGGGGATAATGAGCCTTCGCCAAAAAAAGGCTTTCTAGGTGCGGGTAATGGAAGTTGTAATTTTATTTTTTGATTGCCGGAAACTTTAACGCTACTTGAAACCAAATGCTGCATTGATTGCTCTGGCTTAACCCATGGACCACCACTTCCTGTCCAGCCTGGACCAATCCCCAAAGTCATAACAATATTCAGTCTTTCACATTCTCTTACGGCATGCTGAAATAAATCCTGCCATTCATCGCTTAAAAAATCAACAGGTCCACGAGGAATGCCCACATTAACTTCTAAAAAAATGAGATTGCCTATTCTGGCCCTTTTCATGGATTCTAAATCTTTGGTCATGCCTTTTTTGGATAGATTCCCATCCATAAAATACCAATAAACACCAGGTTTTGCAGAATCTGGGGGATTGACAAAACCATCTACCAGTAAATTTGTAGTTATCTTTGATGAACAACCTGAGATCAATAGTAATAGTGCAAAAAGAATAATTCTATTAAAATTTTTCATCGTTTTAATTTTTATATTGATTTTTATCATTCTATTCTTCCTGCAAACAATTTTAAGCAGCTTGAAAATGTTTAAATGGAATTTTTGCTAACTGAAAGATTCTGGAACTGATTGGTGTTTCCAAATTTAAAAATTAAATATGCCAGTTCTATCCTGCTGTATCCTGTACGCTAGGTTTTGGAATGTGGCTTTAAGCACATCAATAATTTCTTGAGATTTGTATAGACTAACTTAAAAACTATTTTTCGATGAATTCTATTGATTCACAGCTTCAAATGAATAGGATTTTCCATTAAATCTTCCAAACGAAACATTTATGTATAATTCATAGTTTCCCCAATTTAGGCCTTTTGAATCAACCTCATTTTTTCTGAATAATCTTTTATCTTACACTTTTAGAAGATAGCCTTAAACCTTAATTGTCATCTTTTCAAAATTTAGGAACATACTGCAGTTCTACAGGCCCTATTAAACCAGATTTTGGTAATTGTGAATCGGGATTGTAAGGATTCATACCAGACCAGGTCTCACGTTGATCTTTTGCAACAATTTTGTCTCCTATTAATCTGTTGACCCAAGTATTAACAACATCAATCCGAAGATTGTTTGTACCCTTTTTCAAGGCAGATGAAATGTTTACACTATATGGCATCGTCCATACTCCACCCACATACTGATCATTTACATAAACTTTTGCCATGTTATTTACTTCACCCAGGTCTAGATAAACATCTGTATTCTGAGCTGTATTAGTATCATACATAAAAGTGGTTTCATAGTCAATATTTCCTGAAAAATATTTGACTTTATCAACTGTTGATGCAGCCAGATCCTGAAGTTGCTCTAAACGAATTGGAGCTGGATTTGTTAATTTACCCTTGAAGGTGAGGTGCCATGGTAATGTGAGTGCAACCATCTTTGTTGGCTCTGGAAAATTTTTGGAACCCGCAACTGGAAAACCTTTTTCTTTAAAAACAATAAATGCACTTTCAAATTTTTGTAATACAAGAGGTATTGTAGTGGTTTTATCATTAGAAGTAAATTCGGTTAGTTTGCGTGTAGTTCCCGTGATTGGATCAAACAATTCGGGCTGCATCCCTTCAACCCTGAACGTGACATCCGTTTTTTCAGTATTTTGACTTTGGTTTGAAACAAAATAAATATCGGTTTTACCCATTTTACGGTGTCCAAAATGTAAGGGAGCTTCGGTTGAAATTTTAAAATCTTCATTTAAGTCGATTTCTGCAAATACTTCTTCAAGGCTAACACCACTAAACAGCATACCTTTACCAACTTTTGCCGAAGTTGTTTGTATTCCGTCCACTTCTCCCCAAAGTTCCGAAGCCATTTTCTTAATAGAAGCATCGGCCTGAGGTTGATTTTGTAGACTTGGCGAAAGTGTGGGCGCTGGTCCTAAAACCACTGCACCCTCGTTAACCAATTGTTTGATTTTTGCGAGTACTTCAGGACGCATCGTTTCAATTTTAGGCAAAACCAATACTCGATAGGTTGTCCCGTGGGGCAATGTTATCAAACCGTTTTTTACGGTGGCATCTCGAACAATAACTTCGGCATTAATATAATCAAACTGGTAACCAGAAGGAAGTTTAGGATCCTGAACCCCTGTCATTTTGGGTACATCTTCGCCAATAAAATAGGCCACATCAGCAATATTAAGCCCCTGTTGCAACATATAATTACAACGTTTAATATAGTTGGTAAAGAGGTCTATATGTGAAAACCAGGTATTATTGCGGTTAAATTCTGTCCCAAACCAGGCATTTGTTCCAGGGAATTTATCAGAATCGGGCTGATGGATATAAACATGGAGTAAGGTGCTGTTAACCCCTTCGGCAAAGTATTTGTCTGTGCGTTTCTTGGCATCGGCGGGCACACGGGAAAAAGCGGGTGCTCCACTTGTGTTTGATTCGGCATACACCAATTTTTTCCCATAGATATGAGCGCAAGACGATGCGGCACGACATTCAATAGCGCCTAAATTATTCTCCCAGGATGGGTAGGAATTTGGCAACCAATATTCACCACCAATCTCGTCTGACTGCCCTCCATACATCAAAAATTCTGATGGAAACCCCCAGTGCCCATAGTTTTCCAGCCAGGTAGTCAATCCGTGTTCGTGGCTGATTTCGCGGAATCCGCCCACATAGTCGTATGCTACTTTATCCGCAATAAATCTGCGCAAGTCCCATAAAAATTTATCAGATTGAGACTGACTACCTACCACTTTCCCAAAATATGCAGGTAAAAATGCTAAGGCATCGTAGCCATAACGTTCTTTGAAAAGGGCAAGGAAATCGTCTGTAAAATTTTCTCCTCCAGATTCATAACTATCCTGAACAACTACCTTGAATGTTTTGCGATCCTCGGCCGGAATACGCTTCAGAATTTTTCCGATGAAGGCATCAAAATGAGTCGAAACGTGCTCTTTACTCATTTTGTCGATCTCCAGACCTGTTCCATCGGGACCTCCTGGGTTATTAGTTACGCCTGTTGGAGTCATCCCGGTTCGCATTACCACCCAATTTCCTGCGGGAGCTTCCCAGGTTAGTTTCCCATCTTTGGACATAAATTGTGAAATATCTAAAACTTTCTTAGGATCTACCGTTAAAGCTTTATTTTCTGTTTCTGGTTGATCTCTCCACATATAAAAATTGCCTAAGGGTTGAGGATCCTGGCTCATTTTAGCCAAGGTTTTTTGTGCGTAGTTTTCTATTCTCGGAGATGAGGAAATTTCGATTTCGGCAATACCACCTTCATTATGGCTGTTTTTCATTATTAGCCTAAATTCATTTGCACTTATTCCATCTATGGACATTACTACAGGCGCAAAAGGCTGAAATCCTACAATGTTCGATAGGAAATGCCAATCTATAGTAAAGTTAGATATTGATTTAAACTCATTTCCAACTTTGGCTTGGAGGTCCATTGTAGTATTAATGTTCGAGTGGCTGGGGTATATAGTCAAACTGCGTGCTGTGAATTCTGAATCCGTCTTAAAGTTTAGCGTGATTTCGACATCTTTAGGAAGATTTGCACCAACATTTTTCTCGCCATCAAACATTATATCAGAATTATCTAGCTCTGGTGTTACTTCTATCGTTGAATTTGATTTATTAAGAACCAACAAATCATTCTTTGGCTCTGGATATGCAATGACTTTTACATCCTCAAACTCTTCAATAGGTTTTTCAAGCTGAATTGAGACTGAAGCTGGACCTTTTACCCTCTTTTCCGAAGATGTCAAATAGCGCATCGCCTCATTGGGTTTAACCCAAGGTCCACCTGCCTGACTCCATCCAGGACTGTTAAACATGCCAATCTCAATACCTAACCTGGTAGCGGTTTTCATGGCGGTATGTGTCACTTCCCACCATTCATCGCTCATTAGTTTTACATTACGTCCTCCTTCGTAAGGATCAAAATAGATATTCCCAATAAAAGCCCTATTGATACCCGCTTTTTTCATTGCTTCGAGATCTTTTACCACGCCTTCCTTAGAAATATTTCCGGACATCCAGTACCAGTAAACGCTTGTTTTTACAGCATCATTAGGATCCTGGAAAATTTTCTTCATATTTGAAGCGCTGTAACTATCTTTATCTTCTTTATCAGATTTTCTTTGTGAAAAAACCTGTAATGATAAGAAAAACAAACCTGTGCAAAGGAATAAGCTTGATATTCGGGTTAAGAATAGGTTATTTTTTAACATCTTAATTTAATTATATAGGTTTGAAAAATATCAGATGTCCATTTTTAAGTAACACCTTTTATTCGTCATTTGTTAATTGAATTTATTTATTGAAAGAAGTAAGTACATTACTTAATTATGTAAAGTTTGACCGGTCCAATTAAACCACTATCCTTTAGAGGCTCGTCTTTTGAAGGTCCTTTTATTGTCCATGTTTTACGTTGATCTTCGGTTTGATTCGCATCGAAGACTAGTCGATTAAACCAGCTGTTGGTAACTTTTATGACTAAATCATTTTCACCCGATCTTACATCTTCAGTAAGATCCACTTTATATGGAAGGCTCCATAATGTCTGAATGGATTTTCCATTTAACCATACATCCGCGATCATTTCAACTTGCCCCAGATCCAGAACAAATTGTGAATCTTTTTGGATGTTTTCAACGTCAAATGTTGTTGTATAGATTCCAGTTCCCGAAAAGGCCTTAGCTTCTGAATTTAAATTTAAATCTTTCCATGCCTTTAATTCATTTACTTTGATTGAAGATGGCGTTCCCCATCCAACAGGAAAATTGAGCGTCCAAGGTTTTTGCAAGGCAATTTCCTGTTGTGGTTTTTCCAGATTATTATCTAAATATTTTCCTTCGATTTTTTTATTGGTTTTTCTGAAAACGATAAAACATGAGCCCGCTTGCGGTAGATCCAATAATACCTCAGTACGATTTTCAGTTTGCGTAGATACAATTGGTTGTATATTACCGGTTAGAGGATCCCATATTTCAACATTCCCCTTATTCCTAAAACTAAGGGACTTTTTAAATCCTTTTCCTTTTGGAGCGCAGACGTAATACCAATCAGCCTGATCAGTTTTTCTATGTAACCACATTTCATTCCCTCCTATTACATCCGGTTCTATCTTTAATAATTCTAATGCCTGAGAGATTTCAATACCTGAGACCACCTTTCCTTTTCCTACTTTTCGAATACCAGGTTTAGAAGCCTCTCCCCATAATTGGGAAACATACTTATCAAAAAGTTTTTGTGCCTCATCAGAATTTGAAAGTGTGGCCAGATAATCGGGAGCCTCTCCAATAATAGTTGCACCCTCTTTAACAAGCTCTAGTAATTTTTCTAAAGTTCGTGGCAACATTCGATGCGTATCGGGTAAATAAAGCACAGTGTACTGAATACCTTCCGGAGTTTCTATCAATCCGTTTTTTACAGTCAACCTATTTAATAGAATATCTGGATTAAAGTAATCATATTTAAAGCCGATTGGAAAATCATTATTTTGATCAGGCTTATGATTAATCTCATCCCCTAGATACCATAATACATCAGAAACGGGTTTCCCCCTTTCAAGTAAATAACTTGATCGTGCCAAATAATTAGTGAATTCAGGCATATACTTCCACCAGGTTTGCCCACGAAGAAAAGGTGATCCAATTTCAATAGATCCAAAAGAACTTCCGGGAGGCAGAAAATCCGTTCGGGGATTGTGGGTATAGGTATGAAACACTAAATGAGTAACTCCTTTCACAAGGTTAAGATTCGCTGTTTCTTTAAATAAACTTAAATGTTCATTCCAGCTCACCGAAAACGAAGTGAAAGCTTCTGCTGCAACCCTTGTTTTTCCATAGAGCCTGGCGGCTGAAACAGTAGGTTCAATTGGTTTAAAATTTATAGAACCAACAAAACTATTATCAGGATGCTGCCAAAATTCACACATCGGTATATCGGCATATTTGAAATATTCAAGAATATCTCCCGGGAATACATCACCAGCAGCAGTTTCAAAAGTTATAAACTGCCCATTTTTATGAGCAAGATTTGCCATTTGACCATAAAATTTATTTGTATAAAGATCACTAATCGTTACTTTCCAATCCCGAAGAAATTTTGTCGTAGTTTCATGATCCTTTATAACGTATCCAAAAATAGCGGGTAACCAATCATCAAGCTCGTAATTATTAATCCGGTTAAATTGGAATTCCATATCCTCAGTCCAGGTTTGAGTCTCACATTCCCAACTATCCATTAAAACTCCATTCAGCAAACCCTGAATTGGACCTTTTCCGGATGTAAGTTTTCCAATATATCCCTCAAACTGAGCGTTCGGACCAGATTCTGAAAGCTTATTACTCTCCCATCCTGTCCCAGCTGGTGGCGCTGGACCATTTTTTCGACCAGTATTTACATGTCCAATACGTAAAATTGTCCATTTACCTGATGGGGCTTTCCAGTTTAATTCCCCATTGCTATCCATTTTACTGCTAATATCTTTTACAGTATTTGGATCGATAAAAGCCTCTTTAGATTGTTTAGGATGTTCATTTCCACGCACTATGCTTCTCAATGTCCATCCAGCCTCTGATTCCCAATTATTTTTACGTGCCGCAGTTAAAAGGCGTAATGAATTTAGCCTCATTTCGTGCGCATTCACAATGGAAATTCTGTAAGTATTTGTTCCATTTATCTCATCACAAGCAAGAGAAATTGGCATATTATCCTGCCAGTTACTTTGTGGCATATCAGCTTTTAAAATTTTAACTAAACTGCCATCAGCCATCACCGCCTCAACTTTCACAGATACTCCAGGATCATAGCACCAGGAATGATTAAAACTTTGTACGCTGGGAAATACTATAGTACGCACCGGAGATGCATCTGAAAAACTAACTTCAATCCAATGCGGTTTGTCACTGGTTGTGGGTGACAATACAATCGGATTATCAAGTTTTTCGACAAAGATTTTTTCAAAAGAGGAGTCTTTAAAATTGCTGCTGATATTAGTAGGAATTAGGGATTCATCATTGTCGTCTTCAGGTGTTTGAAATGCTAAAACTTTTATATCTCTGTAATCCCTCCAAGGTTCATTGCTTGGCTGGGGGATAGGCAAATTCAAGTTTATAATATCTTCATTACTAATATCTGTACGACTCGAAACCAAGTGTCGCATCGCATTTGATGGTTTAATCCATGGACCACCAGACATCGCCCAACCAGGACAATTCTGCATGGTAAAATTTAATCCCAGGCGTTGACATTCTTTCCCTACGTGTTCAATAGCATCATCCCAAAGGGGACTAAGACATGTGATTTGAGGTTCAACTCCGGGCCAAGCACCTCCAAATTGACCGTGAAACAATTGAATACCAGAAAAACCTGCAGTAGCAATGGCCTCTAAATCTGCTGTAATACCCTCTTTTGAAATATTTCCACCTATAAAATGAAACCAAGTTTCAGGTTTAAAGCTTTTGGTTGGTTCTTTAAACATTTCAGAATCCTTAATTCCAAATGGTTTGTTTAGTTCCTCCATTGAAGGAAGAGTCGATGTTTGAGCTGCCAATTCGAAATTTGTGGAATGGAACATCAAAATTAATATAACAAGTAGATTTGTAATGTTTCTGATTTTAAATGTCATATAAAAATATGTTCCAATTTTTAAATTAGCTTATTTTAGGAAATGTTAATTTGCCTAAAAATCACAACTCTTTGAATTGAAGTTAATAGCTCTTTATTAGTCATAAACACTAATTTATGAGATGAATTCAGGCAGCTTCAAAATTTTGCTTTAATATTTTTTTTGCTAACTTTAATTCATCTTCCGTTAATGATAAGGCATTTGAGGCAGAAACAGCTCCTTTTAATTCTAAAATATTCTTTGCACCCGACAACACAGTTGAAATTCCCGCTTGATCTAACGCCCAACGCAATGCAGCTTGTGGCATTTTAGTTATATCATTGCGTATTAAAAATTTAAACTTGTTCACTTGTTCAATTCTTGAAACCAATTCCTCTTTTGAATACCGGGAATTCAAAGTTCCTTTCGAAAAACGAGTGTCTTTGGTAAAATTTCCCGATAAAAACCCATTTGCCAAACTCTCTCTGGCAAATATACCTATGTTTTGGGACTGTAATTTTTCAATTAAATTTAGTGATTCCCTATTCATTAGGCTCAAAACAACCTGAACCACGTCTATTTTATTTTCTTTGGCCCATTGGATCGCCATATCTTCCGTTTGATGAATCCTGGAAACAGAATGTCCAATAAAGCGGATCTTGCCTTGTTTTTTTACTTGTGCTAAACCTTCCCATACGTCATCATTAATTTCATCTGCTGAAAAAGGGGAATGGAAGAACAGAATATCAATATAATCAGTTTGTAATCTCTTTAAACTTTCCTCAACAGACTTTATAATCCTGGATTTATAAAACTGGGAATTGCCATTATCTATAGTTGGGTTCCTTCCAAATTTTGTCGAGATGCATACTTTTTGCCGCTTACCTTTGAGGGCATTTCCTAACACAATTTCAGCAGCTCCATCTTGTAGTGCTGTGCCATATTGTGGTGCGGTATCAAACAGATTAATCCCTAAATCTATTCCTGATTCGATAGTTTTAATTGCATCTTCCTCTGGAACTCCACCATATACATTATTTCCAAAAGCCCATGTACCTAGACTTATTTCACTCACTTTCAAGCCTGTCCTTCCTAATAATCGATAGTTCATTCTTTCCTTTGGTTAACAATAAATAGTTATTAATTCAAATATTTTTTTACTGGCATTTTTTACAAATGATTTTACAATTTTTTCGCCATGCGCAGCATTTGCTAATCTAGGGTTATCACCAAATACGGCATCCAGCTCTAAACTGATAGGTCTGTGCTTAGGTAAAGATTCTAGATCTACTGTCTTTGGAGCGTAATGTAATTGTAATGATGTCTCTCCAAAAGCAGAATGATTTGCAATTAATAAATCTTTAGGCAACACATCAAATTCAGCTAAGGCCCAACAATAGTTGTTTGGATTCTCGGAATTAAAAGCAGCTGCTATTTTTTTTAGGATTTCTAAATGTGGCTCTCCTGCATGACCCGAAAGTAGGATGATAATTTTAAAATCCTGTTCCACAAGTTGTCGCAGATACTCAGTACAAATCTGCTCTATTAAACCTTCAGAAAACTCAAGGGAATGCTTTTTAAAATTAAGGTTTGGATAAGATTTAATCAGGTTAGCGGCTAAATTAATTACAGGCATCACAATTCCACCTACTTCTTTTGCCAAGTCTACCGACATATTAGAAGCTTTGATGCTGTCTAAGCCAATTGGGTTATGATTGCCATGATATTCTATAGCTCCCCAAGGCAAAAAAGCAATAGGTTTTTCATTTAGAATGGCTTCAATTTGTTGGGGGCGCAATTGATCATAAAAACCCCAGGTATTGGATTTTTCCATCAATTCCAGTTTTTATGAAATATCAAGGGGTTCTGTTCTTCGGAATTTAAAACATCATTTATTTTTAGGCTATTAAAGTAGGAGTCGGGTAGCACATTTTGCTTTCCATTAAACAAAGCGCCATCTGGCATAAAGGCACAGGTCATGGCTTTTCTGGTAAATGGAGTCATGTTAACTCCTGAACTATGAATTGTGAGCCCATTATGAAATGTACAGCTACCAGCTTTTATAATGGCCGGAACAGGCTCTAAGGTTTTAAATTGCGGATATGTTTTAAATATCCCGTCCATATTCGAACTTATCCCTGGCTCTTTAAAACCTGTGGTCTTAAAAGTTTCCGGCATAAAATACATACAGCCATTTTGCAAGGTTACGTCTTCCAATGCAACCCAAATGCTCAGTGCCTCCCGATGATCAAAAGACCAGAATGGAGTATCCACGTGCCAGGCAGTAGGATTTCCCCAAGGTTGTTTTATTAGAGATTGATCATGCCAAATCCTAATGCCATCGACTTGCGCTAAATTGGATGCCATTTCTCCAATCCGCTGATCCAACATCAATTCCTTAACGCTTTCGTCGGTCATCCATAGGTTGATAATTTGATCAAAGACCTTCCCAAAGTATTCTGCGTCTTCATTAATCCCATCAGATTCACCGGTCTTGATTTCAGAATGAGGGAATTTTCTGCCGTTCCTACTTTTTAGGGCGTTATCAATTGTCATTTTCCAACTTAATGTTTCCGTTGGTGTCAAAAAGTCCTCTATAATTAAAAACCCATTTGTACGGTAATTTTTTATTTCTTCTTCAGTCAATTGATATCTCATGGTAGATGTATTTTATTCGTCTATGGGAAAAGTTTCTAAAGAGCTAGTTAATCTAAAATTTGATCTTTTTTCACTTTCATTTTTTATATGTAAACTGCCATCTCCTTTTGAATTAATTATTTGATTTTGATCATTAATTTTAAGGTTATACTGAGTATTTGGCTTTAAACCAGTAAAAATAAAATTGTAATTACCTGACTTATTAATAGTCCAGGAACAGGAATTTTGGGACCAATTATCAATTTCAAGATCTATAAATTTGTGTGATTCTTCACTCACAAGTAATAAGTTGAGTTCCCTATTATCCTTATAAATAACAAGCTCATTATTTTTCTTTGAAACTCCAAAATTTTGGTTACTATTTACAGAAAACTCATTGGTACTTAGCGTATAATCCGTTGTATTTAATTCTAAATTATAAACAGTATCTCTCAAAGTGTATGAGAACTCTGTGTTATTGAGTTCTGAAAGCATATGAGGTTGCAATCCCATTCTATTCCACTTAGGGCTTACCCCATAAATATCACTATACAAAGCCGTTATGGTTGTAGAAATTCCTGCAAGGATATCATTTCCAAGCCCTTGTTGAGTTATCCTACTATATCTTTGAGATGAAAGCCCATCTTTTCTGTATTGTTCAAGGATGTTTTTAATATATTTTAAAGCGATTTCTTTATTATATCCCGCGTACGCCCTTATGCCGAGATAACCCCAGGTAGGAAAAATATCGCCATTTTCATAATTCGGAAATGGCCAGTTACCAGCACTTACTTCAGCTCTTTCAAAAGAATCATAACAAAGGGGCCAATGAAAAAGATTTTCCGCCAAATTCCTTTGCTCTATTTGATCTAAAACTTTTGAAATACGTATAGGATCATCGCAAATACCAAATGCGATGGCGGCAAAATTTACAGGTGTTACCAAATTGTCACCGTGAATAGACCCATCTTTATCTCTCCAGTAGACATATTGATTTTTATCTTCAGACCAAAATCCGCCAGCTTCAATTGGCTTATTAAACTGATTTTTTAATTTTTCGGCAATATTAGAATAGTACGCTGCATTTTCAGTGTCTCCTAATATTTTTTCACAGGTTGCCCAAAGAGTAAGCGCTTCGTACATTTGGGCATTCACAAAGGCATTTTCATAGCTTGCCCACACAATATCCAGCCAGTCACTGCATTTTTCCTCAGAAATATTATTATTGACCATTTCAAAAATTCCATTATTATCAGAATCCCTGTCTATAAGCCAATCAAGCGCCTTTTCGCAACTTTCTTTATGTGAAAGCAACCATTTAGTATCCCCATTAAGGTTAAATTGCTCTGATGTATTTATAACATAACCTGTTTGAGAGTCAATTGTATATCCCCATTTCGCCTCGTAGTATCCTGTTTTCTCATTATAGGTTCCAGGTATTTCATCACCTGGGGCATTATGCCAGCGTGAAAGCACCCTTCCATCGGGGAGCATCGCCTTATCGCGTTCTTGATTTAAAGTAGCAGTCAGGTTTGAAGTGTAATTTGGATCATTTAAGGCTAAGCCAATCTGCGCAAAAAATGGTTCATGCAGACATTTCCAATTGGTGAGCCAACCATTCGCGCCTACAATATCATTATCAACAACACCATATCGACCGGTTGTGTTCAGCAATTCCCTCACTGCCGTTTCATCTATCCCAGGCAGCTTGCCCCTGGAATACTCGGCATTATAGTCTATATATTCTAAAGTTAAATTCAATGATACCGGTCCTTTATTAACTTTAAAAGGCTTAAAAATGTCAGACTTTCCAGAAACAAAACGGCTTAAATTATAGCGTTGTTTAAGTATGGTATCGGTTACGGTCTGAGTAAAAGTAAATTCATTGGATTCACTATGAGAAAACTTCGAACTAATTTCTAATCCTTCATCGGTTTTGGCGTTAATGCGAAGTGCATTCCCCGATTCAGGATTCCAAAATGTAACACCTCCTGTATGTACTCCATAGGTATCATTGATATTTGAAAGATATTTGCACCAAACCATACCTCCATTGTCGATTATTCCTCCTTTCCAAACAGATAGATCTGAGAAGTTCCATTTCGGAAAATATGATTCTTCCAAAATCGCCTCGTCACTATATTCCCGTTGTATTATCCAATTTATTTTTTCACCCGTCAAACTAAATTTCCATTGTTCTATTACCGATATATTTTCATCGGTATACTTAATATTATGAATTATAATTTCATCCTTGTTTTGATACACCTTTACCTGATCTGAAGCTATTGGAAATTCACCTTTTTTAGATGTAAAGCCAGTATAAATTCCATTCGGAGACAATATATTTTTTCCTTTGATCAATAACCTAGAGATTTTGCAGCCGTTGGAATAATCTATCATTATAGACAGATTTTTATGACTATCTGATATTACTATGGTCTGTTCGGTTTTATTATGATTGATATTCTGATTCGAGTTGGCCTTTGGGTTTTGGGAATATGTTAAACCGGTAATAATGAAGAAAATGAAATTAATTAAGAGGGGATTTTTTATTTTCATTTTAAGAAATTCTATGTTCACAAGTAATCCGAGAGAAATTTCGAATTAAGGGATTTTATTTTGTAAAAATATGGAAATTTCAGTATGATATTTTTACAACAAAATTACAAATGTTTGTATTTTTTGATATAAATTGGGAATTATACAATCTTAGCTCAAATAATTTAGTTTATAACAATTTAGCTTGCCAAAAACATTCATTATGAAATTTAAACTATCCAGTTGACGTATTTCACATTTTTAAAAAATTCAGTAAAATCCCTAAATCAATGCGGACTGAATGAGATAATTTGAGGTAATTCAGGATAATTTCAAAATTTGCATTGCATAAAATTTGAATCCTATTTTAATGAAATTAGACTGAATTCAGTCTAATTATGTGAATTTAACAGATGTTGTTCAGGAGAGAGTTGAACGCAGCTGGGCTTAAGTTTTACTGATAGGAGTAATTCTAAAATTTTTAGGAGAGGTGCCATATTTTTTTTTAAACAATTTGGAAAAATATGAAACAGATTCAAAGCCCGTTTGAAACCCAACCTCACCGATATTTAAAGTCGTCATTTTCAATAAATACTTCGCTCTTTCCAATCTCAAATTTAAGTGATATTGGTTTGGTGACTGTCCTGTAACCTCCTTAAATGCTTTCCTAAATAATGAATAGCCCATAGGCAGTTCTCGCGAAAGTTGCTCCATATTTAGAGGGCGTTCAAAAGATTCCTGTATAATGTATTTAGCCTTTGTAATTAGCTTTTCAACAGGATTATTAGCTGCTGCGCTATATCTCACCTTGTTATGAACCAGTCCTAAAATTTGTAATGTGATACCCGCAATTTGTTGAGGATAACCAACCAATGATTTCTTTACATTTTCAATTAATCTGTCGAAAAGTACGAGTACCTCGCTACTATACCCCAAATCTATAATTGGGTTCACTTTAGTAAAAATTTCCTGATCCATTAGGTGCTTGATTTGTTTCCCATTAAATCCAACCCAAAACTCTTCCCAACCCAATTCACTTTTAGGTTTGTATCTATGCCAAACACCGGGAAAAAGAATAAAACAATTCCCCGCAACTACTTCCTTAGGTTCTGTCAATGATGATCCATAAATACCTTTACCTCTTGAAATGAAAACCAGATAATAATCTTCTAAAATCCGTCCATTATTATAAGTTAAATAATGGCTTTTTGGATGCTGTTGATTTGGATAGTTCTCGTGCGGCTCCACTTTTGAATATCCCACTGAGGTAACATACGTACCCCATTTAATTTCAAAAGGAGTGATATTTAAATATTTAAAATAGTCTTGTCGCATTTTATGAATATTTGTCAAATATGGCAAGGTTTCAACATTCCATTTATTTTTAAAATAGCGTATCGTTTGAGTTGGATTGGTATCTTCTACAATGTCATCAACCTAAAAGCTATTTAGTTTCTGATATCTAATTGTATTTTAGGTTTTCAACAAATGCCAATATATACAAAACTATAAGAGGTTTTAATTAAATTATCGTTTTTATTAATAATTGGTGAAAACGGATTATCATTTGGTATTCCTTTTTAATGCTTAATCCTTGAATATAGTATTCTACAATCCTATCAAAAGATACTATCTCCATAATAATTTCCTTAGATTTTATAAAGAAGTAATTAGGAATAACTACAGTTATTTTTTCTTGATTTTAGAATAAGTGTTTAGATCTCTCTTTTTGCATTGCTTATTTCTATGTATTTTTAATGATTCTTATCTATCAATTTCTGCAGGTTCCTGTTCCTCTTTGACTATCTTTCCTTATTTTATGATGAAGCTCTCTTTATTATGCCCGGACATCCTCGGCCAAAAGTGATTTCAAGGATAATCTCGACGTTATTCTTTTTAAGCGCTTTGACGATAGGGCGATTAACTCCACTCATTTAACTTCAAGGACTTCCTTCAGAATAGTTACTTACAAATTCCAATATCTTCATATTTTGAATTTTATTATCCCTAATTTATTTACCCGACCACGACAATATAACTATTGATGGTTAACAAGATATTAATCAAAATTTTTAAGAAATATGCTGTTTTATTATCAAAAAGTATAAATAATCGTTGTTTTTATTAAAAAGTAAGAGAACGATTAATTGTTACTTTGAACAAATAATTTGACCCTTATTTTCAATTGAATATTAGAAATAGATATAAGGGTTCAAAAAACTCTTTTTTTTAAATAAGTAACTAAAATATGAAAAAACAAAAAAAATTAAAGTATTACTTCTTTTTGATGGCATTATTTATAATCCCACCTATTTGGGCTCAGGAAACTTTAAAGATTACCGGAAATATAACCTCGGAAGGTGATGGACTCCCTATACCAGGCGTTACAATTTTAGTAAAAGGAAGTAGTATAGGGGCTGTATCTGATTTTGATGGGGATTTCTCAATCGATGTTGACTCAAATGCAATTCTTGTATTCACTTACGTGGGCTTTGAAAAGAAAGAGATACCTGTAGAAGGTAGAAAACAAATCAACATCATTTTAGCTGAAGATAGCCAACAACTTTCAGAAGTGGTGGTAGTTGGTTATGGAACACAAAAAAAGAGAGATGTTACTGGTGCAATGGTTCAAATAAGTGCTAAAGAATTAGCCGAAATTCCAGTTGCTAATATTGGCCAGCAATTACAAGGGAAGATTTCGGGTGTACAGATTAATGAAAATACGGGAGAACCAGGTAGTGGAATGTCATTTCGTATTCGTGGAGCAGCATCCATAAATGCAGGAAACTCACCTTTGATTGTTGTGGATGGATTTCCTACCACAACTGGACTTGAAACTTTGAGTCCTGATGAAATTGAATCAATTTCAATTCTAAAAGACGCTTCATCGTCTGCACTATATGGTTCTAGAGCGGCTAATGGGGTGATTTTAGTGACAACAAAACAAGCAAAGCAAGGGCAAAAATCGATTGAGTTTAGCACTTATATGGGAATACAGTCTGTATCTGATAGAGGCAAACCTGATTTAATGAATGCACGTGAGTTCGCTCAGTTTAAAAAGGAGTATTATGAGGATGCCGCAAGGTATGAGGGATATACAGGTGGAGTTCCAGAAGTATATCAAAATCCAGAACAATACGGTCCTAATGATGGCACCAATTGGTTTGATATCTTACTTAGAGATGCTGTTGTTAAAAAATATAATTTAACATTTTATTCAGGGCTAAAGGATTTAAAATCTGTTCTAAACCTTAATTACAATAAAGAAGAAGGCGTTGTTTTAAATTCATATTCGGAACGCTTTACAGCTAGGACAAATAACATATATAATGTATCAGACAAGTTAAAATTAGGATTCAATCTTGCTGCTACTTATAGTAAAAAACAAGTTGTACCAGGATTAGGAAATGGTCGTAATATACTTGCGAATGCATTTAATATGGATCCAACTCTTAATTATAAAAACCCTGATGGAACTTATCCTGTTTCCTTTTCTCAACCTGGAATGTTCCCAAATCCAAACTATTATCTTGTTGTTACGCAAAGAGTAAATCCAGAAAAAGAAACAACAGTATTGGCAAATACTTTTGCAGAATATGAAATATTAAAAGGTTTAAAATATAAACTTAGCCTTAATGCAGATACTGGTAATACCATTAACCGTGCATTTACACCTTCAACAGCCCAAGGTGGATTGGGAAGTGCACCACCACAACCAGCAACAGGTAGATATGGCACAAGTAGTTTTCTTAACTGGCTAACTGAGAACACCTTAAACTATGATAAAACAATAAACGAAAAACACAATATTGAAGCCTTAGCTGGATATACTGTTCAGAAATTTTCATTTGAAAGTAGCATTATAAATGCATCAGAATATCCCGATGACAATATTGAATGGATAAATGTCGCCACAACTAGAATTGGTAATGCAGATACTAATGAATCATCATTGATTTCGTATGTTGGCCGCTTAAATTATAATTATGATAGTAAGTATTTAGTTTCATTTTCTTATCGAAGAGATGGTTCATCTAGATTCGGTTCTAATTCTAAATGGGGAAATTTCCCTGCTATTTCCATGGGATGGGTAGTTTCAGATGAAGCTTTTATGAAAAATGCTGGAAATATTAAATTTCTTAAGCTTAGAGGTAGCTACGGAAAAGTAGGAAACAACAATATAGGTGACTATAGTTTTTTAGCTTCACTAAATACAGATAACTATGTTTTTAATAACCAAGTGAATATTGGCAAATCTTTAAATGGAATTGGGAATTCTAATTTAACTTGGGAATCTACAACTAGTTATGATGTAGGATTAGATCTTGATCTGTATGGTGGTCGCTTGTCTTTAACCTATGATTATTACTGGAAAAAAACAGATGGATTGTTGTATGCAATAGATATCCCTATTCAATCTGGTTTTAATAATATTACTTCAAATATAGGGGAATTTAATTTTTGGGGACATGAATTTTCATTATTGTCAAGAAATCTAGTCAAAAAATTCAAATGGTCTACAAATTTTAATATATCATTCGATCGGAATATTGTTAAAAAACTCGGAACTAATGATGCTCCAATTGGTGGTTATAATTTATATTGGGATGATAATAGAACTGCCGTAGGTCAACCTATTGGCTTGTTTTATGGGTATATTAATACTGGTGTATACATGACACAAGAGGAGTTTGACACTCAACCACATGGTTCCACTTCAATGGTTGGCACAGCTAGATTTAAAGATATTAGTGGTCCAAGTGGAGTTCCAGACGGAATAATTGATTCAAATGACAGAACATACATAGGTAATCCCAATCCTGATTTTATCTATGGAATTACAAATGATTTTAGTTACGAAAACTTTAATTTAAGTGTTGTTATATCCGGTACTGTAGGTAATGATATCGCAGATGATCAATATCAATCATCTGAAAATTTTGATGGCGTTTTTAATATTAGAAAGGGGTATGTAGATCGATGGAGATCCTTAGAAAATCCTGGAAACGGTCATTATCCGCGAACTAGATCTGGGACTACGGCTGACTATCGTAATTTTACTGATAGACAAGTTTTTAAAGGTACCTATTTAGCCGTTAAAAATATAACCTTGGGCTATGATATACAATTACCTAGTAATAATTTCATGAAAAAGGCAAGGATTAATTTTAGCACCCAAAATCCTTTAATATTTACGAAGTATCCTGGTATGAATCCAGAAGCTGGTATTGCTGGATTGAACGGATTGAACCAAGGGCGAGATTTTACTTCATACCCAATTACAAAGGTTTATTCATTAGGACTCAATTTAAGTTTTTAACGATTACAACATTTTAAATTAAAATTATGAAAAATAAATTTTTAATAGTAACCTTACTAGTTTTAGGTCTAAATTCATGTAGTAAGGATTTTTTGAATTTAAACCCTGATACTTCCTTAAGTTCTGCCTCCTTCTTTAAAAACGAAACGCAATTTAATCAGGCCCTCATTGCGTCTTATTCTAATTTAAGAGGAATTGCTTCAATGGGTATTTATATGGATGAAATGCGCTCGGATAATACTTTTTTCACTCGCTATTCTGCCGATCGAGGATCAGAAACAAGCGTAGAAGCAATGGCAGAGTTCTTAGATAATAGCACTACTAGTGCAGAACCTAATAATCCTGGTAATAGATATGGTAATGCTTATCAAGGTATTGCAAAAGTTAACACCATATTAGATCAGATTGGAAAAAATGAGCATGGTATGGAGCAACAAAAAGAAGATGCTATTTCTGGAGAAGCACTATTTCTTAGAGCATTCTATTATAATGATTTAGTACTGCATTATGGTGGTGTTCCATTACAATTAGAGGAAATTGTCTCTGAAGATGGGGCGGTTATCCCTAGAAATACGGCAACCGAAGTGTATGACCAAATAATTTCAGATTTAATAACTGCCATTCCTAAACTTTCTGTACCTACAACATTTCCACAATCAGGGAGAGCTACAAAGGGAGCTGCAAAAATGTTGCTAGCCTATGCCTATATGTCAAAACCTACAAAAGAATATGCAAAGGCAGAGGCAGAACTACTTGATATTACAAAGATGAATTATTCACTAATGGATAATTATTCAGATGTTTTTGATCCTTCACTAAAAAATAATAAAGAATCCATATTTGAAATTCAATATTTATCAGGAAATTCTGAGCAACAAAGTAATTTCATATGGAGATTTATACCAAAAACAACAAACACCGAAGCCATTTTAGGATTACACGGTACAAATTTAAGAGGAGGTCTTACAAGTGGAGGATGGAATGTACCAACACAGGAATTGGTCGACTCATATGAAATAGGCGATATGAGATTACCCGCTTCTATAGCTGTCGCAGAGGGGATAGAAGAAGACGAAGTTTTCACTACGGAAGCCGTTAAAAGTGTTGTCGATTATACTCCTACACCAGGTAAAACTTCTTATTATTTTATAAAAAAATATTTTCATCCACCCTACGCTGTTGAATGGAATACTGATGATAATTGGTCAATTTACCGATATTCAGGTGCATTGTTGTTATTAGCAGAGTGTCAAGTACAACAAAATAAAACTGGGGATGCTCTTCCTTATATAAATCAAGTGAGAGATAGAGCTCATCTTCCTCTATTAGAAGAGGTGACAATGGATGCAGTTGAGAATGAAATGCGACATGAATTGGCTTTTGAAAATCACCGTTGGACGGATTTAATTCGCCAAGGAAATGCAATAGAAGCATTAAATGATAAAGGAGTTAGATTGAAAGAACTTTATGGGTGGCTATTACCTAGTTCTTTTAATGTAACAGAAAATAAATTAATATACGCCATCCCTGATCGAGAGTTACAAATAAACACTAATTTAATCCAGAACCCAGGTTATTAATAAAAAGTAGAGTTTAGTTTTTTTAATGGGCGAACTGTAGTGGTTCGTCCATTTGTTTTTGTGCTTATAAGATAAAGAGGTTTCATAGTATCGAAAGTTATTTTTTGAATTCTGAAAGAAAATCTTGAAAATCGAATAAGAGATAGACAAGTATATAATTTTTACAAATAATAGTCGACATTCATCAAAAGGCTTTACAACTGGATACATTTGATCTCGATGCTATTCTGTCAGTTTGCTAAAATTCTATCTTTAAGAGATTTAAGCAGTGGTCTACACTCGGCTTCCGGAAATTTAAATCATTTAGGTATCAGTAAAGCGCTTTCAAAATCAACTATTAGCTATCAAAACAAAAACGGGGATTGGCAACTTTTCCGGGAATATTATTATCAATTGCCCAAAAGTTTAGAACAGCAAGCTCAATTCAAGAGAGTAAAATATAGAATTCTTCCTGTAAAGATTGTCAAATTTATTTGCTCAGTCCCATGACTTTTGTTCTTGCCCCGTTTAACCATCGATTTCACAAAGAATGCCAAATAAGACGTAAAATATTAGCCATAGTTTGCAGCTTTGCACCTGAATTCTTTGATCCATACCGAAAGTTAAAAAAGGGTGTAGTAGGGATTCTAAAAAATTTAAAGGCGAACGGTAACCATTTGATTATTTGATGATGTTAAAGGTTTTGATACTTCAACGCTATTATAGTTTGTTGGACTATAGATTGAATAAAATAAAACCCAGAATTCTTCATCACCAAACAGAAATGTAAAAGCAGGTAAGTACAGGGTAAGGATTTGAAGCATTTCCTATAAGTTTACCTTTTTAACCTCTAGGAAATACTTGAAAAGATGAATTCTTCCATGAAAATAGGATTATTTGGGATTGGATTGCAAACCTACTGGAATCAATTTGAAGGATTAAAAGAAAGACTCGATGGCTATCTTTTTGAAGTCGAAGAAAATTTAAAGACCCTTCACGGGAATGTTCTTAATCTTGGGCTCATTGACAATACCGAAAGTGCTTTTGAAGCTGGGATCAGGTTTAAACAAGAAGGGGTAGATATCATCTTTCTATACGCAACCACCTATGCATTGTCTGCTACTGTTTTACCGGTAATCCAAAGGGCGAAAGTTCCAGTTATTATATTAAACCTCGCGCCGAAAAAAGCAATTGATTACGCTTCTTTTAATAAATTAAAAGATCGGAAAGCAATGACAGGTGAATGGCTGGCGTATTGTTCCGCCTGTTCAATTCCGGAAATCGCCAATGTCTTTAAACGCACGGGTATAGCCTTTTACCAGGTAACCGGGGTTTTGGAGGGAGATGAAACCACCTGGAAGGAAATCGAAGAATGGATTGATGCTGCAAAAGTTGCAAACACAATGTCATATAACCGCTTAGGCTGTATGGGACATTACTATAACGGAATGTTGGATATTTATACAGATCTCACTAAACATTACTCACATTTTGGAGGACATATTGAACTTATTGAAGTAGATGAACTCTCCTCTTTAAAACGGAAAGTAACAGATAAGGAAATTGAAGATAAAATTAAAATATTCAGCGAGGCATTTGAGATCACAAGTGATTGTTCTCACACAGAATTATGCAGGGCAGCAAAAACTGCTGTGGCATTAGATCAACTTGTAAAGAAATACAAATTGGGTTCAATGGCGTATTATTATGAAGGAACTGGAATAGAAGAAAATGAAGACACTATGAGCTCAATTATTTTAGGGATGTCTTTATTAACCGCCCGGAATATTCCCGTATCTGGGGAATACGAAATCAAAAATGCCCAGGCGATGAAAATTATGGACAGCTTTGGAGCAGGAGGATCTTTTACAGAATATTATGCTATGGATTATAACGACGATGTGATATTAATGGGCCACGATGGACCAGGTCATATCGCAATTGCCGATGGAAAAGCCAGGGTAAAACCTTTAGAGGTTTTTCATGGCAAAGTAGGTAAAGGCCTTTCCATAGAAATGTCTGTGAAAAATGGTAATGTCACATTATTGTCTGTTGTTGAAGGTAAAAATGGCAAGTTGATGTTTTTAATAGCAGAAGCTGAATCTGTTGCGGGGCCCATTTTAGAAATCGGGAATACAAACAGTCGTTATAAATTTTCAATTGGAGCCAGAAATTTTGTAAATGAATGGAACAACCAATGCCCCGCGCACCATTGTGCCGTAGGCGTGGGCCATATTTCTTCAAAAATTAAGAAATTAGGAGAATTGCTTCAAATTGAAGTCGTTCAAATTTGTTGATCACAATATCTAAAATATACTAATGCAAGCACTTTTAGGAATTATTTTTCATATAACCGGCGGCGTTGCTGCAGGTAGCTTTTATATGCCATATCAAAAAGTACGAAAGTGGCAGTGGGAAAGTTATTGGATTGTTGGCGGTATTTTTTCTTGGTTGATTGTTCCATTCATAATAACCTGGATTACACTTCCAGGCTTTTGGACCATTATTTTTGACGCTCCTGCAACTGTTCTTAAGTTTGTTTTCTTGTTTGGCGTTTTATGGGGAATAGGCGGTCTAACCTATGGCCTGGGCATTAGATACTTGGGCATGTCTTTGGGAACTTCAATAATTCTCGGGTTTAGCTCTGTTTTTGGCGCATTGGTGCCTACATTTTATTATGATTTTTTTCCTAAAGACGGCAAAATCACTTTTACCGAAATGGTTACGAATACCTGGGGTCAAACGGTTTTGGCTGGAATTGCCTTAAGCATAATTGGGATTGTAATTTGTGGCATAGCAGGAGTCATGAAAGAAAAACAGTTAAATAAAACAGAGAAAAACAAAAACAATACAGAGTTTCAATTAGGAAAGGGTTTATTAGTCGCTGTATTCTCTGGAATTTTAAGTGCTTGTTTTAATTATGGTATTGAAGCGGGAAAACCATTTGCAGAAGAGGCGGTAAGCCATGGATCAAATCCGCTTTTTCAAAATAATGTGACCTTTGTAGTTTTACTCTGGGGAGGATTACTGACCAATTTGATTTGGTGTTTTTACCTCAACTATAGAAATAAATCATTTGGTGATTATACCGACAAAAAATCCCCTTTGACAAGAAATTATTTACTTTGTGCTTTGGCGGGAACAACCTGGTTTTTACAATTCTTTTTCTATGGTATGGGGGAAAGCAAACTGGGTAATGGGGCGAGTAGTTGGATTTTGCATATGACTGCTATAATATTAGTCGGTAATTTATGGGGTGTTTTACTCAAGGAATGGAAAGGAGTCAACAAAAAAACGAAGTGGACCATCGCAACTGGAATAGGAATTTTACTAATTTCGATTGCAATTGTAGGTTACGGAAATTCATTGGCATAAAATTCGATAATGCGCTGTAGAGTCAGAATTTTGAATGATTAGTGAACCTAATTTATAAAGATATCTCAAGGCACTTTCTAAAATTTTTGTCCAGGAAACCCAAATATTGGTCGATTTACAAGTTCCCAATCTCTATAACTTAAACCGAATTCCTTTCGATATAACTAAAAATGGCTTTCACTTTTTCATTTTTGTTTTTCAGGATAAAATCTGCCGCTGTTTTTCCCATTGCTTTAAAATTGGTGCTAACCACATTAATTCCAAGCAATTCCTTTAAGGGGGTATCATTATATGAAATAATACCAATATCTTCCCCCAATTTCAGGCCTTTTTTCCGGGTTTGTCGTACCAGGTTTACAAGGTCTGTTTCTTCAATGGTGATGTAAATATCTTTACTTTGCAGTTCCATATCTTCATAAATTTCATCTAAAACTTCAAAATCTAATTTAGATTCTACACAAAATTGTCTGAAACCAATTAGAATACGTCTGGGAAAAGGATAAATGGATTTAGAGGGATAAACCAGTATGAGTTTATCGTATTTTTTGAATTTCTCTATTCCTTCAAATAGCGCATCATAAATATCATTTTTAAAGTCCTGATATATCAAACCGTAATCCCCTTTAATTTCAGGGATATTGTTGTCCATAATAATAAGTTTATCTTTTGGGATAAGTTCAATAACCTCAAGAACTTTATTGGTGTAACTAATATGGTTTAATTGTTCATTCTTAAAATGAGGCATAATTATGTAGTAATCATACGCACCTATATTTTTTTCAATTGCCTTTACAAAAAGGGATTCTTCACAATGGTAAATTGATAAATTAACATGGCCATTAATCCCTAATGAATTCACAAAGGAATTATAAATCATCATTTTATATGAGCTGAGTTTATTGATTAGAAAAAATACATTTACCTTAGAAATCAAGTCCGTTTTGGCAGTATAAAAGCCTTTACCTTTTACCGAAATAATTACTTTACGTTCTTTAAGTATTTTATAAGCCTTTTCTACTGTGTCTCTAGATAGGCCGCAGGTTTCACTTAAATTATTAAGCGAAGGAATTTTTTCCCCAACCTTTAATTTACCCTTTGAGATATCATTTAAAATTGAATCAACTATCTGTTTATATTTAGGTATCCGGGATGATTCATCAATATTTATTTCAATAGTTTGAGACATTGTTATTTTGATTGAAAAGGTTGTTGATAATTTGGGTAAATTTAACTAAATATTACATTCTGTAACCATATCAAAAGATTCTTTTTTAGAGCAGACACTACAGGATAGATGACCAATTTATAAATGTTACTTTTGGTTGAATTAAAATTAATACTTAAAAAAAGATGGAAAAAACTTTTCAATATGTCGACTATCTATGGGATGAAAAAAAAGTAGCCTCTTTGGGAGATGATGAAGTGGCCTTATTTTTATATCGATCCAATATTTTAGGTGCCGACCTTAGAATCACAAATTACGGAGGTGGAAATACTAGTTGTAAGACTATAGAAAAAGATCCTCTTACCAACGAAGAGGTTGAGGTTATGTGGGTAAAAGGTTCCGGAGGAGATATTGGGACTTTGAATAGGAATGGCATTGCAGGCTTGTATACCGAGAGATTGAGAAATTTAAAAAATGTTTATAAAGGTCTTAAAGATGAGGATCGAATGGTTGGACTTTTTAATCATTGTATATACGACCTAAACAGTAAAGCGCCCTCTATAGATACGCCTTTGCACGGATTGCTTCCATTTAAACATATAGATCATTTACATCCCGATGCTCTTATTGCGGTTGCAGCCGCCAAAGACAGTGAAAAGGTTACCAAAGAAATTTGGGGAGATAAAATGGGATGGGTACCATGGCAACGTCCTGGTTTTGATCTAGGACTTCAACTTGAAAAATGTTTAAATGATAATCCAGGCATTATAGGAATCGTTTTGGGAAGTCATGGGTTATTCACCTGGGGTGATACCTCCTATGAATGTTATATCAATAGTCTTGAGGTTATTGAACAAGCTTCGGAATATATTACCAAAAAAACTAAAGAAAAAGGAAGTGTTTTTGGCGGACAAAAGATCAAAAGTCTTCCCCCGAAAGAAAGAATGGATAAAGCTGCCGAATTAATTCCGTTGTTACGTGGGTTAACTTCTTCAGAAAATAGAATGATCGGGCATTTTACCGATAGCGATACCGTTTTGGAATTCATCAATTCTAACGATTTAAAAAAATTGGCACCAATGGGAACTTCGTGTCCCGACCATTTCCTTCGGACTAAAATTCAGCCTTTAATTTTAAATTTAGATACTTCAGAAGATATATCGAATACCGAAGAAATTCTCAAAAAACTCGAGCCTGCATTTGAACAATACCGGAAAGAATACAAAGATTATTATGAAACGTGCAAGCATGATAACAGCCCGGCAATGCGGGATCCAAACCCTGTAATTATCATTTATCCCGGAGTTGGCATGTTCAGTTTTGCAAAGAATAAGCAAACAACCCGTGTGGCAAGTGAATTCTATGTGAATGCCATAAATGTAATGCGTGGTGCAGAAGCTATTACCGCATATACATCATTACCAAGACAGGAAGCTTTTGACATTGAATATTGGTTATTGGAAGAAGCTAAGTTAAAACGGATGCCTTCAGAACAACCACTTTCAAGAAGAGTTGCAATTATTACAGGCGCCGCCGGAGGGATTGGTAAAGCAATTGCCGATAAACTCGTAGCTGAAGGAGCTAATGTAGTACTTACGGATTTAAGCGAGGATGCACTAAATGAAGCTGTGAATACCTATAAAAGAGACCAGGTAAATGGTTTTATTTGTGATGTGACCAATAAAGATTCAGTTGCAGACGCATTTAAAAATGCCAATCTTGCCTTTGGTGGGGTTGATATTGTTGTGCATTCCGCAGGATTGGCGATTTCTAAATCCTTGGAAGATACCACACTGAAAGAATGGGAATTGTTACAAGATGTTCTGGTAAAAGGACAATTCTTAATGGCACAACAAGGAGTCACGGTCATGAAAAAACAAGGTTTTGGAGGCGATATCGTAAATATTGCCAGCAAAAATGGCTTGGTGGCAGGTCCAAACAATGTGGGCTATGGAACTGCAAAGGCCGCACAACAACATATGACAAGATTATTAGCAGCCGAATTGGGCGAAGCCAAAATACGTGTAAATACAGTTAATCCGGATGCGGTAATTGTAGGAAGCAAAATATGGGAAGGTGACTGGGCTGAAGGAAGGGCAAAAGCTTATAATGTAAAAGTTGAAGATCTTCCTGCGCATTATGCTAAACGCAATTTGCTACAAGAAATTATTTTCCCAGAAGATATTGCCAACGGAGTATTTGCTTTTGTAGGCATTTTAGATAAATGTACCGGAAACACCTTAAATGTCGATGGTGGAATGGCAAATGCGTTTGTTAGGTAATAGTTGTTTGAATTAGCCAAAGTTAGACGGGGTTATCACACTTAATTTATTTGTATGATAATCCTTCTTACTTAATAATTAATCTCAAATTTTTTTCATGAAAATTGATAAGGATAGAATCCAAGAATATAATATAAAAAATAGCAAAGGCCATAAAGAAAACCTTGCTTTTTTATCAGATACCCTAACCAACAGGGGGTTAAATGTGGACGATATAATTAATAAAGTGGCCGATTTTCAGGTTGCGATCCCAAGTTGGGCTTTAGGTGCAGGAGGAACACGTTTTGGAAGATTTTCTTATGGAGGTGAGCCAGCAACTTTAGAACAAAAATTAAATGATATTGGAGTTTTAAACGTTCTCACAAAATCGGCTGGAGCAGTTTCTCTTCATATCCCCTGGGATATACCAAAAGATGTAAAAGCCATAAAGGAATTGGCAAAAAGTCACGGAATTTCATTTGACGCAATGAATTCGAACACATTTCAGGATCAACCAAATTCAGATGAAAGTTATAAATTTGGTTCCTTAAGCAGTGTAAATAAACCAACACGGGAATATGCGATTCAGCACAACCTGGACGTGATAGAAATTGGGAAAGAATTAGGTTCGAAGAGCTTAACTGTTTGGTTGGCTGATGGCGCCAATTTTCCAGGTCAGAATAATTTTCAATCTGTACTAAAAAACACCGAAAATAGTCTCAATACTATTTATGATAAAATGCCGGACAACTGGAGGTTATTTATTGAATATAAACCTTTCGAACCAAATTTCTATAGTACTGTAATTCAGGACTGGGGAACTTCATTAATGCTGGCAAATTCCTGTGGAGAAAGAGCGTATTCACTGGTAGATTTGGGCCATCATTTACCCAATACCAATATTGAGCAAATTGTGGCGACTTTAATGTTGAAAGGTAAATTAGGAGGATTTCACTTTAATGACAGCAAATATGGAGATGACGATATAACAGTTGGTTCTATAAAGCCTTATGCGTTATTCCTGATTTTTAATGAACTGGTTTATGGAATGGAAAATAGTCCTCAAAATCCAGATTTAGCCTGGATGATTGATGCAAGCCATAATATTAAGGATCCGTTGGAAGATTTGATACAATCCATGGAAGCTATCTTAATTGCTTATTCACAAGCACTATTAGTAGATCAAAAGGCTTTAAAAATTGCGCAACAAGAAAATGATGTTGTAAAATGTCAGGAAATTTTACAGGATGCTTACAGAACAGATGTTCGACCTATTTTAAAAGCAGCTCGCAGAAAATCTGGGGGAGCTTTAAATCCTTTACAAGCTTACCGGGATTTTGGGGTTAGAAAATCATTGATTGAAGAAAGAGGATCAAAAGTAATGGCTACAGGCTTATAAATTTTTAATAATGGCAAAAATTAAGGTTATAGCTGTCTTTGATATAGGGAAAACCAATAAAAAGTTCTTCTTATTCGACAAAAATTATAAAGAAGTCTTCCGCGATTATACCCGTTTGCCCGAAACCAAAGATGAAGACGGTTATCCGGCAGAAAATTTGGTGGAACTTAAAAAATGGATGAAAAACACCTTTGATTCCATCTTGGAAAATGAAGAATTTGAGGTAAAATCTGTAAATTTTTCTTCCTATGGTGCCAGTTTGGTTCACCTGGATTTTAAGGGAAATGTACTAACGCCATTGTACAATTACACGAAATCGATTGAGCGATCTATTTCAGAAGATTTTTACCAGAAATACGGCGATGAACTTAGAATTGCGACAGAAACTGCTTCTCCCCAATCTGGAATGTTGAATTCCGGAATGCAATTATATTGGCTCAAGAAAACCCAACCTGAAATATTTAATAAAATAAAGTATAGTCTTCATCTACCCCAATATTTATCTTATTTGTTCACAGGTCTTCCTGTGAGTGAATATACCAGTATAGGTTGTCATACAAATCTTTGGAATTATGATTCTGAAGATTATCACGAGTGGGTTTATAAGGAAGGAATCGACAAAATATTGGCGCCAATTGTTCCCACTTCGGCAAGTATTAATACCTCATATAATAGAAATAAGCTAAAAATAGGTGTAGGAATTCACGATAGTTCCTCGGCATTATTACCTTATATATTAAGTAAGAAAAAGCCGTTTTTATTACTTTCTACAGGAACCTGGAGTATTGCTTTAAATCCATTTAATTCGGAAAAATTGTCTGTGGAGGATATTCAGAATAATTGTTTGAATTATTTAAGGGTAGATGGGAAGCGTGTAAAGGCTTCCCGATTTTTTATGGGAAATGAATATCGGTTACAAGTCGAAAAGCTCGGATTCTACTATAATAAGGAATATGGATATCACCGCCATGTCAAATTTGATAAAGAGTTGTATTTGAAACTTATTGAAAATCCTTCCATCTATTTCAAATTTGAAGGAATTTCTCTTAAACGAAAGCATTTGCACAAAACCGATCTACAGACTTTTAAAACTTTTGAAGAAGCTTTTCACCAATTGATGATTGAACTAATGGAATTGCAAATTCAGACCATTCGAAATGCTATTGGAAATTCTGAAATCAAGACAATTTATATTGATGGTGGATTTACTGATAATGATGTGTTCATGAAGCTAATGTCCTGCCATTTCAGCTCATTCAAAGTGCTTTCTTCTCATTCCCCATTAGGTTCGGCTTTGGGGGCTGCAATGGTGATTTCCAATAAAAAAGTGAATCCAAAATTCTTAAAAGAAAATTACCAGATGAAAAAACTTGTACCATTGTTATTATAATATATCAAGACAAAGTTTTTTAAACATCTATCGGATTTAACGCACTTAGGAATTGGGCAAATTTCATAACTCGATTCAATAATTGAAAATAGCAAAAATCGGATACGGAATACTTTTAAAGCACCTTCAAATACCTGAGATTTTGAAGATGAAATTATTATGGGAGGTCTGGGAAAAGTCAATAATTTCCACATTTAATTCTAAAAAAATATGAGTCAATACAATATAGAAGAAGAGATTGAAGAAATAGCAGGCGGAGAATATGAAAGGGAAAAAGTTCCCCAATCAAAATTAAAAAGCTGGAAAAGCTTTTTAGGGATGTATGCCGGTGAACATGCTGCAGGTACAGAATTTATGATTGGGCCATTGTTCCTAACTGCGGGTGTAAGTGCTTTTGATCTTATAGTGGGTTTAATGATAGGTAATTTACTTGCTGTCTTAAGCTGGCGGTTTTTAACTGCTGAAATAGCAGTTAAAAAAAGACTAACTCTATATTATCAGCTAGAGAAAATCTGCGGTAAGAAATTAGTTATTGGTTATAATTTGGCAAATGGAATTCTGTTTTGTTTCCTGGCGGGATCTATGATCACAGTATCGGCTACGGCTGTAGGTATTCCATTTGATATGCCAATGCCTAAATTAACTGACACCATGCCAAATGGAATTACCTGGATTGTCATCGTTATTATAATTGGAGCATTAATTTCATTGATTGCTGCCAGAGGCTACGATACCGTTTCAAAGGCTGCAAATTGGATGTCACCAGTTATAGTTTTAGCTTTTTTGGCTTGTGGTGTAGTAGCACTAAATCAATTGGGAGTAACTAGTTTTTCTGATTTTTGGGATATTTGGGGCGAAGGCTCAGATCCTTTTCCAGGTCAAATTAAATATACCATATGGCATGTTATGATTTGGTCTTGGTTTGCAAATGCTGCCATGCACATTGGAATGTCTGATTTATCAGTTTTTAGATTTGCAAAAAAAGCAAGTTCAGGATGGACAACAGCAGCCGGAATGTACGTTGGACATTATATGGCTTGGATTGCTGCAGCTTTATTATACGCAGTTTATTTAAAGTCTCCAGAAGCGTTGACTTTCTTATCAAATGGTGAGGCGCCACCAGTTGCTCCCGGTCCATTAGCCTATAATGCTATCGGTTATTTTGGCATTATTGCAGTAGTATTGGCTGGATGGACAACCGCTAATCCAACAATTTACAGAGCAGGTTTGGCCTTTCAGGCAATTATTCCTAAAGTATCGACTTTCTGGGTAACAATTATTGCTGGATCGGTTGCAACAATAGCCGGTATTTTCCCTGCATTCGCGATGAAATTACTAGGCTTTGTAGCACTCTACGGTTTCATTTTAGCACCATTTGGGGCAATCATCGTTTTTGAACATTTCTTCCATAAAAAATATGGGATAATTAAAAATTATGCAGAAGTAGCAAATATAAAATACAATAAAGCAGTTTTATTTGCCTGGGCTATCAGCTTTGGTTCATTCTATTTTATATCTATAAAGTATGATGTATTCTTATCGTTTTTAACATTACCATCCTGGTTATTATGCGGCGTATTATTTTTACTTTTTAGTAAGTGGTATCAACGTAAAGCAAAAGTTTAAATCAACCAAGATCGTTCTGAGTTCAGAATAAATGAAGAAAAAATGTCCTTAATAATTGCCACCATATTATGGCAAATATTAAGGACATTCTTCGACCCTACAAACAGAAAACCTGACGGCGGCAATATTAGGTTTGAGCTATGGCTGCCTATAAATTTTTCGTCAAACCTGTAACGTATTCTCTAAAATATTCGGCACTAGCTTTAACATCACCCACATTGTCATCCCAGTTATACTCATATTCCGCGAAAAATGCACCTTTGAAATTTTGATCCTTTAAATAGGTTAAAATTTCGTCCACATTTGAAATTCCTTGGCCCCAATGAACATCGTGTGCATCCATGCCCTTTTCATTGAGATCTTTAAAATGGAATTCTATTACATGTCCTTCCAACTTTTTCAAACACTCAAGCGGATCCAGACCGGAACGCACCCAATGGCCTATATCTGCACAGGCGCCAATTCTATCGCTTTGCCCAACTATAGCCTCTAGAAGGATATCTGGATTCCAATAGCGAGAAGGTTTTGGGTGATTATGTATCGCCAGATTTATTTCATATTTATCACATAAAGTTGATAATAAATCAAATTCCTCCGGTTTAGGTTCTGAAATAATATTTTGAATATTCATAGCTTTAGCGAATCGGAATAATTGTTCCCATTCTTCTGTGTTCCCTACTCCAACAACCCCAAAAGAAAAAAGTGTCACCCCTTCTTCATCCAGTTTTTTAAGGATTTGTTTTCTTTTTTCTGCATCCATCTTGAAATCCATTTTACCTTCAATTCCACCACCAATAGTTTGACCAGGAAAAGCTTCTACATATTCGAGGTTCGCTTCCTTAATTTTTTGTACCGCCTCGAAAAAAGTAAAATGGTTAAAAGTATAAGCTTGGGAACCAAGTTTCCAACCTAATTCAGATTCTGGATTCTGAGCGTGTGCTGAACCCATACCCATAAAAATACCAATTAGGCAAATAAAAATTCTTGATAAATTCGATTTCTTCATTTTTTATTTTCTATTAAATTTTAGGCTGAACGTTTCCTGCCCATTTTCGATTCATTTTAAAAAAGTCAACTCAGTAATTCAGGATTCTTCAGCATTTTCATAAGAAAGTTTAGTCTAAACTTTCGGTGGATTCCCTGAAAGGAAAGGTCCATACTTTTACCCAGAGTGTTTAGGTTTAAAAGTACGGATATTTTTCTCTTGAACTATCCTTATTTAATTGATATTTTGATTTGAGACCACTACTCCTACTCTGGAATCGGCACATCCATAATATAAATACCAAGAATTCTCAAAATAGACCAGCCCTTCGGTGAATACAGTACCTGCCGGATATTGTCCGCTCTTTTCAAAATCGGCTGTGGGTACCAGAAATGGCTTATTCAATCTATCATTTAACTGAAGTGGATTCTCTTTATCAAACAATGCTTGTCCAGCACAATAAGTATTTGCAGTATAATTCACATCACCACCTTCCTGGAGGTTTTTTCCGTTATAAATAAGAACAATCCCATTTTCGGTCAGAACTGCCGGCGGACCACATTCGGTTAACTGACTATCGAAGTAACCCTCTCTCGGAGACATCAAAATCTTTAGTTTGCCATTTTCATCTTCAACCGGTTTCCAGTTCATTAGGTCTGAAGAGGTCGCGGCATAAACATTTTTTTCTCCCCAATATAAAAAGTATTGTCCGTCTATTTGTGTAATCACCAGCTTCCCATTTTTCAATTTGGTAACGATGGAAGCACTTTTAGTAAAATCATCTAGATATTTTCCATCGTAGGCTTTTGCAAAAGCAGGACCATGCTTATCCCATTCTTTTAAATTTTTGGAAGTTGCCACAGCGAGTCTTGCCACTTTTTTATTCCATTGTGTATACAACATCACATAAGTCCCATCTTCAGTAACCGCGACCCGAGGATCTTCACAACCGCCTGGCCATTCAAATTGCTTTTGTGCATCATTTCTTGGAAATAATACAGGCTTTGAACGTCTATTCATTTCAAAACCATTTGCACTTGCAGCCAGACCAATTCTGGATGTTCGTTCGCTTATTCCTTTGCCGGATTTATCTTCAGCCCGGTATAGAACATAAATACTGTCACCAAGTACTGTCGCGGCAGGATTGAAAACATCGTTAGATTCCCACTTGACATCCCTTTTGTTCAGTTCTGAATAAAATTCAGACTCTTCTATAGGTGAAAGTACGGGATTTACACCTTCAGGTCTTTCAAATCCAAGGATAGCCCAATCTTTTTCCTCCTTTTCTGAAGAAGACTGCTCTAGCGAAGTTTTTTTTGATTCCTTTTCAATCTTATTTTTGCAGGAAGTAAATCCAATTAGAACTGAAAAAATAAGGCTTAAACCGATAGTTCTCTTTAACATCATACTTAATTACTTTACATCAAATGATGGGGGGATCGTGGCAGTTCCCCATTCTTTATTAGGTTCTTCCGAAAGTTCAAATTCCAATGTCCCTCCATTTTCAAGTTTATCGAGTGGAATCCAGGTTTTATCCCATGAATTGCCATCCAATTCAAGGGATTTGATATATTTCTTATCAGGTGATCCACCTAAAATTTCCAAGGTTTTTCCGTTTTGCAGATGAATTTTTATATCAGTAAAAACAGGGCTGTTTATTGTAAAACCTCCAACTCCAGGAATCATTGGATATAAACCTATATTAGCAAAAACATACCATGCGCCCATTGCTCCCAGGTCTTCATTTCCCGGAAGGCCACTGGGTGCATTCTGATATTTTTCATCTAAAATTCTTCGAACGATCGCCTGAGTTTTATAAGGTGAACCGGTCCAGTTGTAAATCCAGGGTACTTGAAAATCTGGCTCATTTCCTGCAGCAAACCAATCCTGGTTATACCTGGCATCCAATTTTACAAATAACGAATCAAGTCGTTGCTCTGCCACTTTCTTTCCTCCCATCTTCTCAATTAAAGTCCCCAGGTTATAAGGAACCATCCAGTGATAATTGGTATACGAAGCCTCTCGCCAGTCATCATTCTGAGCCTTCCAGGATCCATCTTCATTTTTGGAATTTAGCCAGGTCGATTCAGAATTATAAAGATTTTTCCAGTTTTGAGCACGAGAAATATATTTTTTATACAACTCTTCCTTATTAAATGCCTGAAGGGCAAATTGTCCAATCGCAAAATCTGCCGATGTAAATTCCAGCGCGATGGATGCACCCATATGATCCCATATATATCCCTTTTCGAGGTATTGATCCAGAAAAGTTCTGGTAGTTACATTTTGTGTTTTTAAACCAGGTTCTTCTGCTCCCCTACGCATGATTTCCAGTGCTTTTTTATGATCGAAATCCTGTGCCCCAAAAGCATAAGCATTGGCAATCAAAATTGAACTTGGATCTCCCTGCATAATCCCGGTAGAAAAATTCGCCAATACCCATCTTGGAAGTCCACCGCCAGACTTTTCTGCAAACAACAAATGTGATGTGACGATATCTGAAGTTACCTCAGGAGCTATGAGTGAAATTAATTGGGTTTGAGTTCGGTACGTATCCCAATTACTAAACGCGGTGTAATAATTGAAGTCCTCTGCTTTATGCACTTCTTTATCGGACCCCATATATTCCCCATTTACATCGCTGAAGATACTCGGGTGCTTTAAAGAATTGTATAAATGTGAATAGAATTGGATTTGCTGATCACGACTTCCACCTTTAACTTCAATTCTTTTTAAATAGTGATTCCACGCCTCCTCTGCTTGAAATTTAGTTTTTTCAAAGTCGAAACCAGGATTTTCGGTTTCCAGGTTTTTACGAGCATTCTCTAAGGAAACATAAGAAATACCGAATTTATATTGAACTAATTTATCCGAAGAAACATCAAAAGTAAAATATGCTCCAGAATTTTCTTCCTTCGCAGATTGTGATGACTGGGAAAATTCCTGACCAGTCCAGGTTCCGGACTTTATCGCAGCCTTGTTGAATTCTGCTACAAAATAAACAGTATAAGGTGTTTCAGCGCCACAAAAAGAACCTCCATCTGCGTGACCTTCCAATGAAGATGGTCCCGTTATCTTAATTTCAGCATTTGATATTTTGGTAGCATTGATTCCGGAACCAATAACCACGGTACCTGTTTTTTCTGAACTGGAATATTCAAAACGAGCCATTCCTGTGCGTTGTGTTGCTGTAAGTTCGACATTAAGATTAGTATTTAATTCTGTTTTATAATAACCCGCAGAGGCTTCAATGATTTTGTTAGAGGTAATAATTCCTTTCATATCATTGGGCGACTTTTCCAAATCTCCGGGAAGAGCCATGGTTGGAAAATTTCCCATATTTGGGCATCCTGCACCACTTAATTGATTGACAACAAATCCTTTCTCTGGTTGAAAAAAAGTTTGAGTGAATTGCACCATTCCAAACGGATAGGTAGCACCCGGAAATGTAAAACCTGCTTCAAACTGCAGTTCGGTTTCACTTACGGCTTTTCCTTTATTTCCAATTTCGGCATTGACCAGTTTGGCAGGATTCTCAATTTTATTCGCTTTAGAATTTTTTTCTCCTTTTTTCTCTGGAAAATTACAAGAGGATAAACCCGCAACCACCAAAACACCCAGAAGCATCTTTTTGATATTCACTTTAAAATGAGTTCTATTGTTGATTAAATATAATGCCATGTTATTTATTTTAGAGTTGTAGAAACGGAAAATGGCTTGTCTGATTCACTCGTCCCACGTTGTTTAGCGGGTTTATCCCCCATTTTGAATGAAAGTATTCCGCCTTCAGAGATATCGGAATAATTTATATAATTCTTTGTGTAAACTTCCCCATTTAAGATTGCCGACTGAATATACACATTTTCTTTACTGTTTCCATTTGCTTCGATAACGAACTTTTTTCCTTGCTCACTAGTGATCGTTATTTTTTCAAAAAGTGGACTTCCTACATTATACTGCACGGTTCCTGGAGTAACGCTGTATAATCCCATGGCATTTAAAACGTACCAGGAGGACATCCCGCCTTGATCCTCATCACCTGGATAACCTTTTTCAGAAAAACTATAGAGTTTGTCCATAATTTTTCTCACCCTATCCTGAGTTTTCCAAGGTTGCCCAACATAATTATACAAATAAGCCACGTGAAGCACAGGTTGGTTTCCATGAGCATATTGCCCCATGTCTGCCAGTTGCATTTCTCTCATTTCATGAATTACCTGGCCATAACTACCAACATCAAATTCGGAATCCATACTGAAGAATGTATCCAGTTTATCAGAAAATTTTTTTTCTCCTCCCATCATCTCAACCAATCCAGCTATATCATGAAAAACAGACCAGGAATATTGCCAAGCATTGGCTTCAGTAAAAGGATCTCCCCAGGCTTTTGGATTAAAATTGGGTTTCCATTCACCATTTGGCAACTTACCTCTCATAAAACCTTCAGAAGAATCATAGATATTCTTGTAATTATACATTTGTCTTCCAAAAACATCCATATAATGCTCATTTCCTGTCACTTTCGCAAGTTGATATCCGCAGAAATCATCATAAGCATATTCCAATGTTTTTGCAGCACTTTCTCCAACAACTTCAGAAGGAATATAGCCAAGTTCGAACCATTCTTTATGAGCATCACGCCCATTAGATCCGCCCCAAGGGCCTTTATTGGAAATTTCATGGTAGTAGGCTTCCAACGCCTTTTCAGCATCAAAACCCTTGATACCTTTCACCCAAGCGTCGGTCAGTAAGCTAATAGCATGATTCCCAATCATTATTCCGGACATTCCAGGGCAAGACCAGGTTGGCAGAAAACCACTTTGTTCCTGAGCATCCAACAGCGATTGCATGTAACGACCCTGCAAAGTTGGATGCAGGATATTGGTTAATGGAAATTGCGATCTAAAAGTGTCCCAAAACCCATTATCGGTGTACATATAACCATCATGCACCTCTCCATCATATGGACTATAATAATAAGGATCTCCATTTTCATCTATTTCGTAAAACTTGTGTGAGAAAAGATTTGCGCGGAAAAGACAAGAATAAAATGTTTTAATATCTTTTTCAGAACCACCTTCAACCAAGACCCTGTTGAATAATTTATTCCAGGCATCTTTCGCTGCAATTTTTGTATCCTCCAGTTTTTTATGTGATGATAATTCCTGTTTCATGGTAAGTTTCGCCTGTTCGAGACTAATATAGGATGTTGCAATTTTCACCTGCACGGTAGCTCCCTTAGCAAATTCCAAATAAGCGCCCTTTCCATCACCTTCAGCACTAATATTGTTTACCTGAACAGTGTTTTCTTTATTTTCCCAGGTTCCGTAAGACTTGAAGGCTTTATCAAAAGTGATCTCAAAATATGCTTTGAAACCTTCAGGAATTAGTAAACCATTGTGAACCCATCCTGTAATTTTTCTCTCTTTCGGATGAATTTGAACATTACTTTGTTTGGTATAACCATCAAAAATAAGGTAAGATTTCTTATTCTTCGGAAATGTAAATCGCATATGACCTCCTCTTTCTACCGGAGAAATCTCCGTAGAAATTCCATTATCAAAGCTAACCTTATAGTAATAGGGGCGTGCAATTTCATTCTCGTGGCTAAATTCTGAAGCTCTTTCATCTTCTCCTACCACAAGTTCTCCTGAAACCGGCATTAATGAAAATACAGCATAGTCATTAACCCAAGGGCTACACTGATGTACCTGTTGAAAACCACGAATGGTTTTTGCCTGATACTGGTATTTCCACCCTGCGCCATTTTTACCGGTCTGGGGAGAAAATGAATGTACAGGATAAGGCATTGCAATGGTAGGATAGGTATTTCCGTAGCTTAACTCTGGAGTAGAAAATGTACCTTGTAAGGTATTCACATAGTCTACAAGGTTCTTTTCCTGAGAAAAGGAGAAACAGCTTATTGTTAAGCAAAAAAGTGTCGTAAAAAAAATCTTCATTATTAGTATTTTGGGGTACTTTATATTATTTCCAGTTGTAGACTCTCACAAAATAAGGCCTGTAATTATCGGCACTTCCCGGAGTATTAAAATTGTGCTCAAACCCAATTGGATTGATATTGTATGAGATCACCAATTCTCCATCCAAGGATAAGCTTGGGTGAACTACAGCATTATAAGTTATATAACCCGGACCTTGCATAGAATCTTGGGTATATTTTTCAGGAATTTTGTAAATAGTTCTTTGATTTGTGAACGGGCCTGAAGGGCTGTCACTTTCCCAAATATTAATATCCAGTCCATAACAGGACGACTGAGAAACCATATAATATTTACCATTCTCTGCAAAAACATTGGGTTGGGTAGCATTCGCATCCAGTACTACTTCAAAATCTTCATTATTCTCTGGCGGGGAACTTACCCAACCATTAATGGTAAAATATTCCCAGGTACCTCTTAAATCCTGACCTTCTACTCTGGCAGAGTAAACCTTAGATGCACAAATACCGTATCCTTCACTCGCGTATAAATAAGTATATCCGTCATTAGACTTAAAAATACTTGAATCCCATGTTAATGATCCCACGTATTTATCCTGAATTAATTCTTTAAAAGTCATATCTGGGAGTTCATAAATGGCTACATCGGTAGAAACATGGTAAGCTCCAAAAAATCCATTTTCAACATGTCCAAACAGCATTTGTACCTCATTTCCAATTATCTGTGCGGGTCCTCCCCAATACCATTTGTCATCATTATTTTCATTTGCTCCTGGATATTCTATCCAGGTACCGGTTTCTCCGCTAGTTACAGGATTAAGCTGAACATAGCTATCCAGTTCCTGATTTAATTGAAGAAAACCTGCATTTCTTGTAAAAGCATTATTTTGCCTAATACGGTCTACAGTTACGTTTCCAAAGAAACTATCCTGAAATGACCAAAGGGTTGAACCATCTGGCAAGCCTAAAGAAACAGCACCATCGCCTCCGTTCCATCCGGAACTTCGGGTTAAATATTTGTTATAGGATAGATCACTAAAAACTTCAATACCATCTGCCCAGTTTCCAATATTGGGAATTAATTCGAGTTTAATTGCATTTGGATCTTCCTGCTCAATCACCACCACAGTCCATTCGTAAACTCTTCCAGATGGTGCTGTAACAGTATAGATTACCTGATTATCCTGAGAAAAATCTACAGAAGCGCCCGATGCAGGTTCAATTGTGGCTCCCGGAGATATTTTAATGATTGATATTAAATTACTGAGATCTGTTCCGTATTCCACCTCCACCTCAACTTTATTTTCATCGTACGTATTAATTATTTTCGCGCTTCCTACCTGTCCGGCTCCAAGATCATAAGAATATATATTGCCGTGATATGGAAGCGGATAATTTTCTCTATAATCCTCCTTCTGGCAGCTATTTAAAAAGCCTAGAAAAACCAGGATCATCCCCAAATAATATCTTTTAGTAATCATTCCTTTCATAATCAAAATTTTTAAAAACCTACTTGAAGTCCTAAATTCACAACTTTTTGGTTAAAATAAGAATCCCCTGCAGTATTAGTGCTTATTTCTGGATCCTGCTGATATTTAACATAACTGGTAACCGTAAACAGGTTATAAGCATTTACATATAGTCTCACATTATTAATGTCAAAAGGTATCCAATTGTCTGGCAATTGATAACTAATATCTACCGATTTCAATCTAACATACCACGCATCTACCAACCAGAAATCAGACATATAAGCTGCACTGCTATTTATGGTGGAAGGATTACTGGTTAAGCGGGGAAATTCAGCAGTCTCGGCTGTTTGTGGTGTCCATCTTTGTAGGTGCAATGGCTGAAACTGACTTTTAAATGGTTCGATCCCGGTCCCAATTACACTAAAACTGTAATCAAAGGCCCCTTGAAACAAAACCCTTGCACTAAAACCTTTGTAATTAAAACCTAATGTCCATCCTAAAGTAGTGGTTGGCAAATTTGGTTTTCCAATAGGTGATTGGTCAAAGTTATTAATAACGCCATCTTCATTTAAATCTTTATATTTTAAATCTCCTGCCTGAACCGGAACGTCACTTAAAGGAACGGCGGCATCATTATCTGCGTTTCCATCGTTCAAACTAGCGATATCATCCTCAGAATAAAAGCCTATGTTGGTATATCCAAATGGCTGCCCTATTTGCTGTCCAGTTTCAGTTAACCAGGGATAAGCCTGTTGGGCTTCCGCCTTAAAAAGCACTTTATTCCTGGCATATGAAAAGACCAGGTTTGTGTTAAACTGTAATTCCCCATAGGTATTCTGGTAGCCAATTTGACCATCAAATCCTTGATTGGAAGTCTCGGCGATATTATTTGGAGAAATACCAATTCCTAAAATTTGTGGGACATCTTCCCTGGTCACCAATTGATCAAATCGATAATCGTAGAAATAATTTATATCGAAGGAGAGTTTATCCTCAAACATATTACCATCTAGTCCTATATTAAATTTTCTAGCTTTTTCCCAGGTAACATTAGGATTACCAAGAGATCCTTCATACACTGTTGGATAAGTTGTTTGGGATTCACCAAAGGGATAACCCCCGCCACTTTGATACACCTGTTGGTACAAATAACGGTTTCCAAAAGTAATATCTGATCCTACAACCCCATAAGAACCTTTTATTTTAAGAAGATCTATAAATGGAAATGAATTATGGAAAAAGTCTTCCTTTGAAATGTTATATCCTGCACCAATTGCCGGGAATAACCCAAAACGATTGTCCTTTCCAAAACGATCTGTTCCATTATATGCTGCATTTAAGTCCAGAAGAAATTTTTCTTTATAATTATAATTTATCTTGGCTGTATATCCTTCAAAATTTGCAGGCACATTCGCCTGTGCTCCTGAACTCTGTCTATTATAAAGAAACAAAAAATTAAAATTATGATCGTCATTAAATGATTTGTCATAATTTAGGAATGCCTGCAGGTTCAGATTTTTGGTGGAAACATTCAAATTTCCTAGAACAGCGTATGTTCCATAGGCGTAATTTCCACGAGGATCAATATTATAAGAATCATTTTCTGAACTATAATGATAGGTTGGGAAACTACTTCTAAAAACCTGTCTACTATTTTCTTCTACACTGGAATATGCCAGCCTGCCAGTAACAGAAAGACCTTCTATCAAGGAATTAAAATCCTGGGTAACCCCAAAAAGGATATTTGAATCGGTTCTCCTAATTCTATTATACCCACCATTGGCAATCCTGGCATTGATTGTTGGAAGATTGTCCTGCGTATCATATGCATATGAATAGGTGCCATTTGGATTCATAAATGGAGATGAATATGGATGTATTTTAGAGAAATCGTATATTTCAGAAACCACATTCTGGCCTCTAGGTTCATTAATATTTCCAAATCTGGAGGTTACGTCAAGACGCAGCGAAAGTGAGTTGGTAACATCAAAATCCAGATTTGCCCTATAATTAAACCTTCTGTAGAAATAGTTGTTATTTACCTCATTTAATGGGTCTGAAAAGTCTTTTACAAGCCCATTTTGTGAAAAAGCACCCCCTGATACAAAATATTTCAATCTATCTGTCCCACCTGAAATATCAATATTGGCATTATCCTGAAATGCAAAATCTTTAAAAACAGCGTCATACCAACTAACGTTTGGATGTCCATAAGGATCCTCACCCGTGCGGAAAAGTTCAAGATCATTTTCAGAGAATTGAGGTTGTAAACCATCATTTTCATAAGCTTCATTTACGAGAAGCGCAGTATGATAGGAGTCAAGGAAATCTGGTGACCGCACTGGAGTTTGAATCCCTCTCTCTACTCTCACATTAATCTTTGGCTTCCCAAGCTTTCCCCTTCTGGTTTTAATTACAAGCACACCATTAGCCCCTTTAATACCGTACACAGCAGTTGTAGATGCATCTTTAAGAATGGAAATACTTTCAATTTCATTCACATTGATTTGCGAAAGCTGATCATAGGTATACTGCACATCATCGACGATTATTAAAGGTCTGTTTCCGCCCGCATTCAAGGAGCTTACACCCCTGATAAAGAAATCGGATGCATCTCTCCCGGGTTGACCAGATCTTTGTTGAGAAAAGAATCCAGGTAATCTACCGGAAAGTGTATTTTGCACGGATGACACGGGTACATATTTGATTTCTTCGGCTTTAATAGAACTCACTGCTCCAGTATTGGTGATCCTTTTAGTTTCCCCATATCCAACCACCATTACTTCATCCAGTGAACCCCGATCTGTGGCTAGCGTTAATTCCATAAAATCACCATTTTCCACGGTTTTTGTGGCGGTAACAAAGCCAATAAAAGAAAATGTGAGAATTTCACCTTGTCGAACGGCAATCTGGAATCTTCCATCTTCATCGGTCATGGTACCTCTTGAGGTACCTTCTATAAAGATGTTCCCTCCAAATAATGCCTCACCGGTATCTGAAGAAACCTTACCCTCAAGATTAATTGTTTGGGCAAATATTGAATTGAAACATGTGAATAAAACAATGAATATTAGTTTTTTCATGATTTGAAATCTATAATTTGTAACTCTTTTACCAACCTGGGTTTTGAACCATATTGTCGTTATTTATTACCTCTTCATAAGGAATGGGATATAGGTATCTCCTTTCCTCAAATGTTGGATTTAGAACATCTACTATATTATAATTTAACACCGGACCACTTTGAGATATAACCAGACCCTGAAAAACTTGGCTATAGACTTCATCAGCTATTTTCCACCTTCTTATATCCCAATATCGTTGCTCTTCAAATGCCATTTCCAATCGACGTTCCTTATGGATGGCTTCTCGCATTTGATCTTGTGTCATATTCCCTTGAAGTCCATACATTGAATTATCTCCAGGCTCAATTCCTGCACGGGTACGAAGATCTTGGAGAACCTGATAAACCTCATTTGTCGGTCCTGAATATTCGTTCTCGGCTTCAGCAAAATTCAGAAGGATTTCAGCATAACGAAACATGATCCAATCATGGGAAACGTTTGAATAGTTATCGGTTCGCTCAAAATCTCCCATAAACTTTCTCAAGTAATAGCTTGTCTTCGTTTTTTGAATCGCTGCTTTGGGATTGTTTAAACCTCCTTGAAATGTTTCCAGTTGTTTATTAAGCCAGAGCGAATTATTATGCAAGACTGTCAAATCCAATCTAGGGTCCCTATTATCATAAGGATTTAATGGATCAAACCTATAAACGGACGTGGTATCTCCAATTTCTTTACCGTCAAGTAAAGGGAAAGTCTCTACAAAATTTTGAGTAGGACTGGTTCTACCAACACCATCATTTGGCGCTGTAAATCCGACTGGTCCATTATGAAGTTCAACACTTGAATTTTCACTTCCTTGTCTAAAGAAGATCACTTCTGAATTCCCTTCTGTAATAAATACGTCTGAAAAATCAGGTATTAGGGAATAGTAGGTTAACTCATCCATAAATTTTCTTGCGGCATCTGACGCAGCTTTCCATCTTAAGGGATCATAATTGGTATAACCAGTTAATTCATTCTCAGAATTGATATTCCCGCCGTTGAACAACGGACTTGCTGCGTATAATAATACTCTTGTTTTCAATGCCAAGGCTGCTCCTTTAGTCACAACATGTCCATCACTTGCAGGATTGGCTATGGGTCTCACTCTCAAGCTATCCTGAACTGAATCAAGCTCGCCCACAATGTAATTTATGCTTTCCTCAAAAGTATTGCGAGGAAGTTCAAGATCGTCACCTAGCTGTCTAGGCTCATCTCCAACCAATGGAACTCCTCCATATCTTTTCACTAATTCAAAATAATGAAGCGCTCTAATAAATCTTGCCTCTGCTTTCCAGGCACTTTTAAGAGGTATTGGCCCTGTAGCACCCATCACGGTTCCTCGCAATGGAACACGGTCAATACTTGTAATAAAGGTGCTTGAAGAACGAATGCCTTTGTAGTAATATCCCCACTTCATTTCATCTTTCACCCTACTGGATGCAGTATATCGCCCTGTCGCTAGTCTAAGTACCGCATTATCCTGATCAAGGGAGGAGGAAATGGCATCATCTGTTGCTGCATCTAAATAATCCCCGGAGTTAAAAAAGCTCTGATCAATACGGTTATGACCATATTCTATTTGTGAATAAACACTATTCAGGTATTTCTTTGCCTGAATCCCCAACGAATCTGTAGTTGAAAACACAAATTCTGAAGTGAAATCTTCTACGGGTAGCGACTCAAAGTCGTCCGAGCAAGAGTAGGACATCACTATGACCACTAATCCTAGAAACAACTTGTATATTTTTCCATTCATACTTTTCATCTTTAATGTTTTCTAAAATTTTATATTAAAACCGCCGCTAATAGTTCGAAGAATTGGGTAGCTGGAAAAGTTGGATATTTCAGGATCTACCAAATCGTAGGAAGACGAAGTGAAAAGATTGCTCCCATTCGCAAATAGCCTAACGCTCGAATCGAAAAATCCACGGGTAAAATTCGCAGGCAATGTATAGCCTAAACTCACATTTCTTATTCTAAAATAATCCCCGGATTTTACCCAGAAAGAGGTAGACCAAAAATTAGGATTACTATTGTATGTATTTCCTCCGGCAGTCAAACGAGGATAGGTGGCAGTTTCTGCCGTTTCTGGAGTCCACCTATTAATTATTGGTTGATAGGCCTGCCCGTAGGTCTGCCCAATACTTTGAAATCCTGATTGTAGAATATTATCCGAAACGTAGATATCACGGTTATACACTCCCTGAAGCATTACACTTAAATCAAAGCCCTTAAAATTGAAACCGGCATTCACCCCATAAAAGGATAGTGGTTTTGTATTTGCTATACCCGATTGGTCAAATTGATTTATTACTCCATCATTATTTAGATCCTTATATCGGATATCTCCTGGTTGGACATCAAAACCTTCCAGCGTTGCGTTTTGTTGAATCTCTTCTATAGAATTGAAGAAACCGTCTGCCACCAAGCCAAATCTTGTTCCCACTGGCTGTCCTGTTCTTTTATTATAATCTTCCTGCTTAAATTGCTCATCCATGAAAAGCACTTCACTATCCTGTTGGGACCAGTTAGCTGTAATAAAATAATTAAAATCTGCTATATTATCCTGATAAGTAATTGAAGTTTCAACTCCAGTATAGAGGTTTCTACCAATGTTTTCAACTGGATAATCAAATCCTATAAGGGCAATATTTCGGCCCCTAATTTGAAGGAGATCGTAATATTTATCGTAATAATAGTCCCCGGTTAATTTTAATTTATCATTGAAGAGTGAAAGATCTACCCCTACATTAATCTTATCTGCTTTTTCCCAACTAATATTTGGGTTAGCTAAAGGTGAATTTTCGAAGGTCCCATTTCCAAGTGCATCAGAATATCCTTGTAAATAGGTATTGGTAACTGGACTCTCCTGAAAAGATTGTCTCCAGGTATAATATCCAGAATTATCGATCCCGTTCCCAGTTTTCCCATAAACACCTCTAAGTTTTAATTGATTCAGCCATTTTGCATCGCTAAGAAAATTTTCCTTGGCAATATCCCATCCCAGACCAAAAGCATAGAATAAACCCCATTGATTTCCTGGTCGGTATCGATTATAAGAACTATAATTTAAGGCTCCTTCAAGAAAATACTTGTCAGCAAAGTTATATTTTACATCTCCTGCGATATCAGCTGGTTTTTGAGGAAGATCGTAATTTAAAGAAACTACATATTTATCTCCCAGTACCTTGGCTTTAAAGGAATGGAGACCAAAATCTTTTTCGTAATTTAAAGAAATCTGTCCATACCAATATCTCGTACTGGCAACAGATACAAAATTATTTACTTGGGAATTGAGCGCTCCAAAAGGAGAATAACCGCTTTCTTCGCCATCTTCACCAGGTTTAAATTCATAAACTAAAGATCTTTTGTTTCTTACTGTTGCCGACCTGTTTTGTGTCGAAATATTTGTAAGTGCACTAAAAGAAAGCCCTTCCATAAACCTTCCCAAATTATAATCGAGGTCTATACTGGCAACTGCATCTTTTTTAGAATCTTCAATGTACCCGGAATTGGTGGTTTGAGATAAAATATTATTATTAAAGGAAACATTTCCACCAAAAGATCCGTCAGGATTATGGATAGGATATGCGTTATTAGGAGTTGAATAAATTGCAGATAGTATATTGTTTACTCCCGCACCAGGTTGAGTCCCGTCTTCAATTCGCGCAAATAAGCTCAACCCAAGATCAAGATCATCTGTAACTTGAATGGCAAGTTTTGTGGTAATAAGGTAACGGTCTAAGGCTAGATTAGTATTATAACTATTCTCACTGGAAGATTTGAAGTGCCCTTCCTGGTTCATATAACCTAGCCCAACAAAATATTTCGCAGTCTCACTCCCTCCTTTTATATTTAAATTATAAGATGAAATAGGCGCATTTTCCTTCAATATCTTATCATAAAAATTATTATCGGGATACAAATAAGGATCACCCCCATTTCTGTAAGTATTAAAATTTTCGGGGGAATAAACTGGCGCATTTCCATCATTTTGTAACGCCTCGTTAAGTAAATAAGCGTATTGATAAGCCGGTAAAGGTTTAGGTAAATTGAGCGGGGTTTGCACACCTGCCTGACCCGTCAAAGAAACTTCAAAGCCTTCAACATCAGGTTTTTTCGTGGTAACCAACAAAACTCCTCTGGAACTTTTCATTCCAAGTAAGATCGAAGAAAGCGCATCCTTTTGAACAGATATGGATTCAATGTTTTCGGGATCTATGGATGAAATATCTCGTTGAACCCCATCAATTACAGTTACAGGGCCTTGACCTCGCAGGTTTAAATAGAATTCCGAATTATCTGATGGTGAAGAATTTCCAAGAACAGGAATACTTCCAATTAAATCGGGATTTGAATTTGAAGAAGAACTAGGGTTCCTAATCCCTCTATATTGTTCCGTATAAAGACCGGTTAGCCTACCAGGCAAAGAGTAAATAAAACTTGGTGCAAGTGTTGAAGTTAATTCGTTGGTATAAACTGTAGAAGCAGATCCTAAAAACTCCTCCTTATCAACCGTATCATAAAGCACATCCAGATTTTCAGTTTGTTTTAAAAATCGTTCGGTTAGTTTAATTCTAAGACTGTCTCCTGGATTTATACCCTCAAATGCGATGCGCTTAACATAGTAGGCTGGATGTTCAAAATAAATATAGCGGCTTGGGTTGCTGTCTAAATTAAAATGCCCATTCACATCAGAGGTCGTTAAAGAATCCTTTGCTGAATTGACCAACAACACGTTTGGGACCGGGTTACCATAACTATTTAGAGTAACTCCATTAATATTTCCTGAAACCCCAGTTCCCTTCTGTGCCTGAGCACCTGTAACTACTCCAATAAGAGCAGTTAAAACCGAAACTAAAAAGACAAGATTGCTTCTTTTAATGTAAAATTTAAGCATAAGGAATGGGTTTAAGATTGAAATCTATTTGTTGCGATATCATATTAATTATAATTTATTCACATTTAAAGAAATATATGAAAGGTACTTCCCCATCCATTATTTCGATGCTCCCATCCTGATTTTTAAAGGAATACACAATTCGATCCAGTTCCTCGCCTTCAGGTATTCCAAATAAATCGGCTACCCAAAACGACAATGAATAGGTGTTTGAGAAAACGGATTCTTTGATCATTAATGTTTTGTCATCCTGTGCGCATTGTTGATATGAATTTCCAGATACCGTATAAGCTGTTGCACACAAATGAATTTCATTCTGCCCTGCTAATGGATTTTCACCAATATCTCCCTGAAATTTTATGGTTAGAATATCATTTTTTGTGGCTGTGAGTGGTTGTGCAAAATTGAAATGCAACTCACAGAAATCTGTAACTGCTCCTTCTCCTTCGGATACCTCGAAACAGTCTGTGTACAAAATTTTAAATCTAGATGCATCACCACTCAAACCATCCCCTGTATTATTTATTAAGAACCCAAGTTTTGCACGAAGATTCCCAGGGCCGGTTTTCACTTTTACATTAAAAGTGGCGGTTATTTTTTCTCCGTTTACCACATTATAAACCTTATCTGTCCAGAAAACGACCCATTCCATATCGTTAAGAACGTTGGGGCCCACCCCAAATTTATTCCTGATTGCAGATTTCCAGGTCAGGCCACCGGCATTTCTAGGCAAATCATCCTCAGGCACAAGTGATGCCGTCTGAATCCCCTCGTCTATACTATTGGTATAAGTAACTTCGGTGTTATTAGTTGCATCCCAGCTTTTTGGTGCGAGGAAGGCCACTACCATTCTTTCATTATTCTCATTTGAGAGCGGCTCCACCCTTACATTTAATTTAAAGGTAGTTTCTTCTCCCGCAATGGCTCCATCTTCCGAATAATCAATACTATCCAGGTAAATACAACTAACCATTAATAAGCCCAGACAAAGGAATCCGAAAATACGTTTGAATATTTTGTTGTTGAATATTTTCATTTTAAAAAAAATTGGTTCTGTTATTTATTCGGATGCACGTTCAAAAACGTATGTGTAAGTGTTTGAAGCACACCCTGGACTAAATGTTAGGTTAATTTGTCTCTTACCATCTGTTACCGGCAGACTCACTTCAGATTTCACTGCTTCTTGACCACTATTTCCAGAAAATAAAATGAAGTTTGGGTATTGTGGATCATCAAGTGTCCATGAGCCTTCTTCATTTATAAGAAACGGCAGATAATTTTCAAATGAATATGTCCCATCTGAATTAAAATTTATTTTGAATTGGGAAAAATCTATTAAGTCTGTAATATTTTCTTCATTTCTAAATGCCTGCCTAACCTGCCAGATTCCACTAATGTCTTTTGCTGGTTCTAAATACTGCACATCACTATCTTTAGAACAGCCAAATATTAAAATGAATACGAGGGCCAATAATGGATGTAGGGTGGATTTTATAATTAATTTTATTTTCATATTATTTTATGTTTACGGCAGATACCTGCATCCTTCGATTAATTATAAAATGGATTTTGTATAAGTTCTTCAGATTTAGCAATTTCATCATAGGGTATTGGCCAAAAATAAGCTGCAGGTCGGAAAACGTGTTTTCTAACATTAAAGCGGTTATATTCTACTGAAGCTCCATCCCTTATCACTTCCATCCCTGTCATCGTACGATTTTCAGTATCCTCCGCAATCATCCATCTTCTCACATCCCAAAACCTAAATCCTTCAAACATTAATTCTACCCTTCTTTCTTGCCTTATTGTTGCTCTCATTTGATCCTTGGACATCCCCGACTCTAGTTGAAAAGGACTTAATCCAGCTCTTTCACGAACTGCCTCAACAGCTTGATAAACTAGTTCGTCTGGCCCCTGAAATTCATTTCTGGCCTCCGCATAATTCAATAGGATTTCAGCATATCGTATTAAAGGTCTGGATTGATCTGTAGCAATAAAATAATTTGCAGCACTTACTTTATGCATCATTTTGTTAATATAGTAACCTGTAGGTGTTCCAGAATGAACAGCATCTTGCCCTGATAATACCCCGTTATAATTCCCAAGATAAATATCTACCGGAACATCAGGATCAAAGCCATTTTGCTTTGGAACTTGATCAAAAACGATAGAAAAATATAAACGTGGATCACGGTTTACATAAGGATCTTCCGGATTATATTGTGAATTTGGATCGGTTATGGTTTTACCGTTGGCCATATTAAAAACATCTACACTTTCTTGATAAGGATAACCACCTCCCCCGCCTCCTCGTGAAGGAGGATTGAATAACCCAGCTCTCCCAGGAGTGGCATAGGTTGATTTATGTACAAAAATATTTCCACTGGAAGCGTTTTGGCTTATAAAGTCATTAGCCACCCATATGCGGTAAAATCCCCTTCCAGGTACCTCTTCATTATCCACATACAAAGAATAACTCCCTAATCCAATTACAGATTCTGCAGCGTCCATGGCCAATTTCCACCGATTCATATCATTTTCCGGATATCCAAGTAATTCATTATATGGAGCTTCATAATCTGTCCCATTATGCAGTGGACTCGCTGCAAATAATAGCACTCTGGCCTTTAAGGCCAAGCAGGCGCCAGCTCCGGCACGCCCGTAATCCCTACCGCTTGGATCAGTAGGCAGCAACTCTCCGGCGGCATTTAATTCAGAAATGATATAATCCACGCATTGAGCATAGGTATTTCGTGTCAACGGAATCTCATCGCCAAGCTCAAAAATTTCGTCTCCCACCATAGGTATTCCACCATAATGTTTCAATAGGAGCGAGTAATACCAAGCTCTTAAAAACCTCGCTTCACCTTCATAGCGTTGTTTTCTAGCCGAAGTTAAAGGGGTTTCTGGTAGATGTAATAAAAGCTGATTGACTTTTCGAATATTTGAATAACCAATTCTCCAGGCATCATCTGAAACGATAACAGGATTTATAGTACCTGTAATGAACTCAACATCGGTGGTAATATCTGAAGTGATTCTAGGTTCTGCCTCATCAGTAGAAGTTTGAAGGCCCCCATTATTGGTAAAATAAGACCTAAACCTACCTGGATCACTACTAAAACCTACCTGATTATAAATATCAGAAAGAAAAGCAGTTGTAAAGGTACTATCGGCAAAAACAGTGGTCTCATCCAAATCTGTGGTCACCGTTTCGTCTAAAAACCCTTGTTTGCTACAAGAGTTCAAACATCCGATGGTCAAAAACAAATAAATCAGGTAATTTAATTTCATGAATGTAAAATTTTAAAAGCACGGTGGCTAAATCGTTTTCGTTAAAAATTTTATGCATTTGTTGAATTATCACAATACAAATCCAACTTGTTAAAACGTTTTACCAACATTATAAAAAAAATCGCTGGTAAAACGTTTTACGAAAATATATAAAAATTCCGAAAGAAAAAATTTTTCACAATGTTTCTTTAAAAAATTGTTAATAAACGTTAAAAATACATGTCCGACATTGATATATTCCTCAAAAAATGAATTTATTCATGCCTTCGTTAAGTGCGAACTCCTGATTGTTCCAAACAAATTTCCCCGAGGTTTCTTCTGGAAGATCTATCTTTATATTCCATTTTCCATCTACGAATTGATATGATACTTTAATAACTCCTGCCGGATGTGGCACTTCCCCGCTCACATTTGTGATGCTACCCAAATGGGGTTCTACTTTAACCTTTTTAAAACCGGGCGCATTACTATCAATACCCAAAACAGTTCTAAAAAACTCAATATTTGGACTGGAACCCCAGGCATGGCAGTCTGATCTTACCGTATTAAGGCTGGAATCTTCAGCCCAGGTAGTTAAGCCCATTTTAATATTGTCCCTCCAAATTCCTAACCAACTCATATAATCATCGCCCTTACCTGCTTTTACTAAAGCTCGATGGAGATAATATTTAAAATATATACTACATTGATTCAAACTTTTATCGGTCATGAGGCCATCGGCAATCTTAGCTATATTTTCCTTTTTCGCGATACCGGTAAGAATAGCCAAAGAATTGACATGCTGTGAAAACCCACTTTTCTCTGAGGTGTCTGCATATAAATTCCTTGTTGAATCCCAGTATTTATCATTTATAGTTTCTTTAAGTTGACTTGCTTTCTTTTGATATGCATCGGCATACACCTTCAACCCTATCTCTTTTTCCATATCCGCCGCCCTTTGGTATGCCATAAGTAATTGAAGATCATAAATAGCAGCATTCCCATCGGGTGCTTGCGGACCCCACCCCATATCGCCTGCCCAATCTACAAAACCCCAATATGGCATATCTTTAATTGAACCATCCTCTTGTTGATATTTGCCAAAGAAATCTAGAATTGCTCTAGCCCCAACAAGTTTGTTTTTAACAAATTTACTATCATCCTTATACATCCAGTAATCATGTAACATACAGACATACCAAAGTGAAAAAGTTGATATTATTTGAGTGCTATGGGTTGGATAGCGACTCATTGTAACTCCTTCTGGCAATCGGGAATGATCCATGAGATTTAAGGCGTTTTTGGCTAACCTGCCGTCTGTACTGTTGTAATAAGACACCAATGCCTGGATTCTTGTATCGCCGATATATTGAAGTTGCTCATAGTACGGACAATCCATATAGGTTTCCCACGCATTTAACCTTGCAGTACGCCAACCAATTTCAATTATCTTTTCAATTTCCTCGTTCTTATTATCAAATTTGGAGACTTTTTCAAATGGATAACCGGTAAAAGTGCCATATATGTCATCAAGAGTCAATGCCTCTTCCTTGGTTTCTACTTCAATTTTTATATAGCGATAGGTTCTATAATTAAGTGATGTGAAAGACTGATTTTTGCTTCCTTCCACTATAATGCTATCTTTTCTTCCAATGAATTCTTTTCCGTCAATGTCATTTCGATTTCCCTTTTCTCTACCATTGCCGCCTTTCTCATAAAGGGTTTCTGCATAACCCAAGGATATACCTGCGCCTTTGCCACCGCTAAATGCCACGGTAACATAAGCATTCGTCTCAAAATTTTGGTCTAAGAGCAATGTTACTTTAGTGTTAGAAGGAATTACCAAAGGAGTTCGCTCATTTGGAAACATAGGCGGTACTGGAATTCCCTTCGCACTCCGAAGTGTTGGAATTCGTTGCTTGGTCATTTCCATTTGCGGTAAAGTAGATGGTACGAGTTGCCACGCCAAACCATCTGAGTTTCCCTTCAATTTTCCCGGAAGGATTTTATTCGCAGCGGGCCAGGAACTATCATCAAAATCAGATGTTTTCCAATTGGCTTCAATGGCATCATTCATATCCACAAGTTGCCCCTTACTAGCAGCAAAAAAATAACCTGGAATAGGATGGAAACTCTTATCCTGAATGCATTTCCAGGTGGTATTGGAATTTAAAATTTCCTCTGGTTTTGAGTCTCCTTGTAAAATGAACCCAGTTCTGACAGTTATTTGTGCTTCGGGACGATATTCGGCCTCATTCCATACAATTGCCGCTATAGAATTTTCGCCTTCCTTTAAGTATTTTGAAAGATTAATAGTTTCATAATTCCAGAAAAAAGTATCTCCCCTTGCTGGTCCTAAGGATACCAATTCACCGTTCACAAATAACTTATATCGATTATCTGCAGAAACATGAATTAAAAAGGAATCTGGTCGGGATGATAAATTAATATTTTTTCGAAAATAATAAACACCGTAGTCTTCGCCGTCTACATTTGCTGGAGCTATCCAATCTGAATTCCAGGATTTTTGATCTTGCAAAGAACTTTGAGATTGTCCCTTATATACAAAACAGGCAATAAATATGATCGTGAAAAAACTCTTCATTATCATATAATTTTCAAAGGATTTAAACTGAATTTTCATAATACTTTTCTAAAATTTTGTTATAATTGAAGGCCCTTATTTCGATATTTTAGGTTCATCCCAATTGTCACTTCTAAAAGGCACTGCTGGAAGCTCTTCTCCATTTTCCAGATTTGTCACCGGATAATTAGTGAAAGCATATCGAATGGCAACCGGTTTCTCCACTTTTTCCGAAGTAACTATGATCTGTCTCCCTTCAATTCTTGCATTCGCAGGATAAAATTTCTGATCCTCACCGGCCAGTTCAAAAAATTGTGGTGATTTTCCATCATTCGTTTTTAAACCCCTTTCTACGGTTTCAGGTTCAAAATAAACCATAGCTGCAGAATTATGAAACTGAACAGATTCAAAATGCGGGCCCTTGTAAGCCATATCCAGATAATTATAATTTCTGTTAAGTGCAGTTCTGGCCAAACGCTCACCGACAGGTTTTTTGTTAACTGGATGTAGATTCCTAGCTTCCCCAACATCCATGGTCAAAACCATGGCGGTATGATCCAGCGTTGTTATTTTTTCCTGTGCCTCTCTAAAGAAAGCATAATCTGCAAGCGTTGGATCCTCAATATCATAAAAATAAGGCGCCACCTGAACAAAATAGAAAGGAAGATTTCCCTGTCCAAATGCATCCCTCCAGGATTCAATCATCTTATACATTAATTGGGTATACTCTTCGCGCTCATCCCTGTTTGATTCGCCCTGATACCAAATAATCCCTTTTACCGAAAGATTTTTGAATGGGTTAATTAATGCATTATATAGTAAAAAAGGTCTGGTAACTTTCTCAAAGCTGAAGCCACCATCCACCTTTTCCTTTGAACGATCGGATTTTAAATATGGCTGGAGGTAAACAGAATCCAAAACTGGGTCTGCTGCCAGCACTGCTCTTGGGACATACGCTTGTGCAGCTGAAGCTCCAATACCCGTAAATAATATCCCAACTGGGATATTCAATTTATCGTAAAGATTTTTTGCGAAATAATATCCAACCGCCGAGAACTTCCTAACCGTTTCAGGGGTACATTCTTTCCAACTACCGGAAACATTCATGATAGGTTCATTACTAAAATTAAGCCCTGTATTAAATAACCTGATATTGGGATTATCTGCCTTTAAAATCTCTACCTCAGCATTCAAGACCTCATCCATTCCAAATTGCATATTTGATTGACCGCTGCAAATCCATAGTTCTCCAATAAGAATATTATCCAGCACCACCGTTTCGTCACCACTCTTTATTTTTAAATTATGTTTGGTAAAATCTCCTTTAGTAATTTCATAAACGGGCACAATCCCCATAAAATTTCCTTTTTCATCTGCTATCACTTTAACATCTGAAGTCCAGTCTGCCTGAATACTTACTTCTTTCCCCGGTTTTGATTGACCCCAAACCTTAAATGCCTGGTTTTGCTGAATGACCATGTTACTGGTGAGAGGATCGGCAAACTTTAATGCAGATTCTTTATTTTGCCCTTGGATATTTAGATAAAAGAAGCACAGAAACAATAAAAACATCAATTTATTTATTGCAAAGATGTGGGCATTTTGAAATTTCATGATTATTATTTAATATTATTAAATCGTTCTACTACCAGTACCAACTTGTCTTCTCCAATAATGCTTTCGGCAACTTCGAGATTCACTTTTTTAGCTTGGGAGATATTTGCTCTAAAAATTTCTGATCTATCTACTTTAGATTAACTTGAGAAATTACTTTACCGAAATTTGAAATGTTGAAGCTGGCAATCCTTTGGTATTAAAAAGCTCTGCTATGGCTTTATCTTTCCATGCATATCTTACAGTATTAGGATTGGGGACATTTTTTGCATGAATAATGATAGTGTTAGCCTCAATTATAGCGGTTGCGGGGAAAAAATTTCCATCTTCCCCTGCAATCTCAAAGCTTTTTAAACCTTCATTCCCGGCTACCAAACTTTTAAAAATACTGGTGAAATTCAATATTGCGAGATTGTCCTTAACGCTAATTTGATCTACAACTGGTCCAGAAGAAACAATATCCTGGCTATAAGTATGATCCAATGCAAGAAGTGATAATCTTCTCCCTACTTCTTCTTTATTTGCAGGATGGATCGTTTCCAAGGATCCTATATCAAGAAGAACCGCCATTCCGCAATTCTTTACGTTGGATGCAGAAATCCGTTGTGCATTTCTTAAAGAAGCAGATTTCGTTCCATCTCCCATGTATCCAAAGGGTGCAATCTGAGCAAAATAGAATGGGAAATCGCCCTCTCCCCAAACGCTTCTCCAGTTTTGAATCATTAATGGAAATAACCGTGCATATTGCGCTGCCCTTCCAACATTTGATTCTCCCTGATACCAGATAGCACCCTTAATACTATAAGGAACTAGCGGAGCTATCATTGCATTATACAATGCCGCAGGACGATTCGGATTTTCGGAATATTGAATTACAGGAGCCTTTTTCTCAACCTTAAATTTCCATTTTCCAGAAAGAAAAATAGTATCCTGGATTCCTGAACCTTCCGGATAGATTTTAAGTTGATTTTTAGCTCCATATAAACCACCAGCGCCAGAGAAATCTACAACCCGAACTGCGAGCTCGTTTTTGCCCTGATTAACCAAGGTATTTGAGATTTTATATTCTCTTTCTTGTGCCCAGTAAAATCCTTCCTTTTTAGTTTCTCCTATCTTTTCACCATTTAACCAAGTAATATCGATATCATCTATTGGTCCAAGATTTAGAATCAAATCTTTTCCTTTCCAATTTGAAGGAATCTCTGTTGAGGTACGAAACCATGCAATTCCATCAAGATTTTTATAACCTTCCTCCTCCCACGTGGAAGGAACGTTCATTGAAACCCAATCATCTGTCGAATCCTTTAGAAATTTGATATCGGGATTGATTATCAATTTTTCGTATTCTTTTTTTAATTTTATATCTTCAGCAATTACCTTGTTTATAAAAGGTTTGATTGAATCAATTTTATTGAGTTCAACATCAAAATCCTTTAATTCACGCAAGGCTTTTTCACTAGTCCATGCTTCAGCAACAGTTCCTCCCCAGCTGGTATGAATTAGGCCAATGGGAATATTTAAATTATTATATAATTCCTTTCCAAAAAAATATGCAGTAGCACTGAAGTTTTTTATGTTTTCGGGAGTGACCAGCTTCCATTCACCCTTGACATCCTTCAAAGGAGTGAGTGAAGTATTCTTCTCTACGGTAAAAATTCTTATTTCTGCATAATTTGCGTTTTCAATTTCCTCCTCAGAATTTTTAACGGGTTGGTTTTCCCAGCCTTTAAGAGGCATTTCCATATTGGATTGTCCACTACATAACCAAACTTCTCCAATAAGTACATTTTTGACAACCAACTCATTTTCTCCAGAAAAAGTTAAGGTGTATGGTCCGCCTGCTTTGGGGGTTTCTATATTTAACTTCCAGTTTCCATTTTCATCTGCTTTAGTACTCAGCGTTCCGGATTTCCATGAAGCCGTTACGCTTATTTCCTCACCTGGATTTGCCCATCCCCATATTGGAGCGTTGATATTTTGCTGCAAAAGCATATTATCACTAATTATTGCAGGCAATTTTATCTCGGCCTGAAGCAAATTTGCAGTCATAATTCCGACTAGAAAAAGAAAGCTACCTATGAATTTTCGCATAAACTGATTGTTTTTAAATGTGTAGACCATTTTTAAAATCAAAAACGATTTAAACAATTACGTAAATATTAACATAATAAAATAAACTATTGAAAAAGTTAAAAGTTATAATTTAAAATATATTCCTTTTTAATTAAATCAATTATAAAATTTGACCTTCCCAAGATCATTTTAAATTTTCTATTTTTAAGCGCAAGTCCAAATCATCTTTCAATATAGAATATCAAACTTTCTCTTTTTTTAATTGATTCAAGAAATTTTCATGAAAAAACTGTAATTCGTATTTTATTGTGCTGGACCAAAACTCCCAGGTATGACCACCTGGAGCCGATATGAAGGTATGAGGTATATTGTTGGTAAGTAACTTTTCGTGAAGTTTCTTATTCACCACGTAAAAGAAATCACTTGTGCCACAGGCAAAAATAATTTTTAAGCTGTTCGGCGTAAGTAAATGTGTAAGATTGATCACGCTATTATTTTTCCAACGTTCAGGATTTTCGGCATAGGAACCTAAGAGCTTTAGAATTCCCCAGTTCTCTGGAAAGGGTCGCAGATCTACTCCACCACTCATACTCCCCGCCTGTCCAAAAATATCCTGATGCTTAAATGCCAAATAAAGCGCTCCATGTCCTCCCATGCTCAGTCCTGTGATCGCCCGACCTTTCTTGTCTTTCACTGTGTTATAATGAACATCTATCCAGTCAACCAGTTCTCTGGAAACGTAAGTTTCATACTTAACTTCTGACATTTCCGGGCTGTCCATATACCAGCTGTCAAAATTACCATCAGGACATACAATTATCAAATTAAATTTATCAGCATATTCTTGAATTTCAGGGACTTTTGTGATCCAGTCGCTATAGTTTCCAGAATATCCGTGTAATAAATAAACAACGGGAAATTCAGCATTCTTTTCAGAATATTTATTAGGGGTAACTACAACTGCCTTGATCTGTTTATCCATCGAAGGACTATAAGTACTAACTGTGTCAACTTTAGCGCTGAAGGCAGAAAAGCTTAAAAATAAGAGAAAAATATATAAAATTCTATTTGGACAACTCATAACAAAAACATTTAATTTACTTAATATAAAACCGAAACAAATCTTTTCCTAGTTAATACAGAAATCATCGAATTCAGTTGACTTCTCTCGTTTTTCATCTTCATAATTCACAACAAGTCCTTCTTTTATTCCGCAGTTCCCCAGTTTTTATTTGGTGTACTTCCCATTTCAAAAATGAGTTCTCCGCCATTAATTATATCCTTATAATCAATAAAAGATTTGTCATAAACTTCCCCATTTAAATTGGCACTCTGAATGTATAAATTTTCAGAAGAATTATTTTTAGCTAAAACTTTAAATGGATGCTCCGTATCAGCATTTAATATGATCTTATTGAAGGCAGGACTGGTGATTTCGTAACGGGTACTTCCCGGCGCTATTGGATATATCCCACTGGCAGCAAGTATATACCAGGCTGACATTTGTCCAACGTCTTCATTTCCCACCAGGCCTTCTACCGAATTATGATATGCTCTTTGAGAAACTATTCTGGTCCATTTTTGAGTGAGCCAAGGTGCATGTAATCTATTAAAAAGAAAAGGAATATGATGCACTGGTTCATTTGCATGATTGTAGTAATTATTCCACATCATATTTTTGGGTGATTTTTCAAAAAATTCAATTAGATCATTCCGAACTTTCTCTTCGCCGCCCATTATTGTGACCATTCCTTCAACATCTTGCGGCACAAACCATCCCTGTTGATAAGCATTACTTTCCATGCTGCCATAACCTTGCTCAAGACGGCCCTCTTCCGGCCAAGGCAACCAATTTCCAAGATTATCTTTTGGCCTGAACCATTCTTTTTCAGGATCAAAAATGTTTTTATAATCCTTAGACTTATCCAGGTATTTTTGAGAGTCTTCAGTTTTTCCAAGTGATTCAGCCAATTGGGAAACGCACCAATCAAAGTAGGCATATTCCAGTGTATAGGAAATTCCTGTATTTCCTGAAGTAAAACCTTGCTCTCCATTGCCAAATTTTTCTACACTGTTTACAGAAAGCTCATAAGCCTTAGGAACATCAAAATTCTTTATACCTTTTTTGTAAGCATCAGCGATCACCGAAACTGCGGGATTCCCTAGCATACAACCACTATAGGAATTGAGCATTTCCCACCTTTCCAAATAATTTTTGTCTTTTTCATCTGCCAGGGTGATCAACGAATTGATCATATCATTAACAAGATCGGGATCAATGATAGTTTGAAGCGGCATCTGACTTCTAAAAACATCCCAACCACTAAAAATGGTTCTTTTGGTAAAATCTTTGGATATATGAGCTTCATTATCTCCTCCCGGATATCTTCCGTCTACATCCTCGAATATACGTGGATCGATTTGCGTGTGATAAAGCGCAGTGTAAAATATAGTTTTTTCATCTTCCGAACCTCCCGCAATTTCAATTTGTGATAATGATGTATTCCAAAGATCTACCGCCTTTTTATGAACGCTATCAAAGTCGAAATCTTCAATTTCTGCCTTCAGATTTTTTTTGGCACCCTCCAAATCAATAAATGAAATTCCCGATTTTAGAAGAATCTGTTCATTCGACGTTGTTGGAAATTCAGCATAAAAACCCAAATGCTTTCCTTCTTTTTCCTGAAGATTTTCTTCAACTTTTGCAGAGGCGATTCGTTGCTGATATTTGTCACTGGTAACATCTTCCCGCAAGCGTGACCATTCATCAGGAATATTGGCAGACCAGATTCCAGATTTTGAGAAGGGTTTACTGAATTCAGCATAAAAATAAACTGTATAATCTGCGCTTCCATCTCCATTACCCCAACCACCACCTTTAGGTGTGCATTTCATCCAACCTTGAATAGTGTGATCGTCTAAAACCTTTACATATTGACTGGTAGAAGTTCCTCCTACTCTTCTGGCAAGATCTATCTGAATTCTTGAGTGTTCATTTTCAGGAAAGCTGAACCGTAAAATTCCGCTATGCGGAGCAACTGTTGCTTCAGCTTTAATCTCATAATCTGAAAGCTCCGCGGAATAATAACCCGCTGTAGCTTTTTCTGAATCTTTATTGTAATGAGAACGGTAACCTAAATCTGGATTTTCAAGTGATCCGGAACTGGTTTTGAGTTTTCCAACGGTTGGCATCACAAGAAAATTCCCCATATCACCAAACCAGCCAATTCCACTCATTTGGGTAAATGCAAAGCCTTCAATACTCGTATGTTCTGAACTATAGCCCGAACCATTATCACCACCGGTGATGGTATTGGGACTTATCTGCACCATTCCATAAGGTGTGTCGGCACCAGGAAAAGTTTTTCCTAAACCATGATAAATTCCGGCATCACCCACACTTGTACTGGCGCCAATCATTGGATTCACATAGTCGGCGGGGGATTTGACAGATTTCAGTTTGTTACTAGAACCGTCTTCCTGGATCTTATTACAACTGGTAAAAAAAATAAGAATTATAGTGAATGATATAAGGTGGTTATGCTTCATATTTATTTAGTCCTCTATAGAAACGATTTCAATTTTATGGGTTTGAGGTTTGTTGATCTCATAAATTTTATCTAGCAAAATTTTACGGTCATTCTCCCACATTTCCCTAATTTCCATATAACGACCGGTTCTGTATACACCCATTTTACTTCCAATGAAGCCTTCCTTTTCATTACTGGCAACATCGTAGGCTTCTTGAGTATCATCAAAAAGCATGTCTTTATCTTTAAAATAATTAAATTGTGCCCAATAATATTCCCGAAGTTTAACCTCAATTTCAGCACGATGATCATTCAGGAACATAATATTCATGGCTTGCTTATACTGTGGAGTAGTTGAGAACAACGCTAAGTTCACACCTTTACTCAAACTATCTGCCGAAAATTCTGAAATCTTTTCCCCGTCTATAAGTAATTTATAATTCCCAGATATTAGGTTATTGACCTTAATAATTTCCTGGTTGAATTCCTTTATGAAAGGATAAACTGCCAGTGCTTCAGATTGTACATGGGAATTTCCCCAAAAGGAAGAAACCGAATCAATTGGAAACGGGAGTGAATTCGCTGTATAGTCAAACGATACACCATATTTTGAAGATAAATTCAGCTTAATTTCAGCATTTTCAGAATTCAACAATTTCGATTTATTTGCATCTATTTCCACATTAGCTACTACTTTTCCAGCTAGCCCTTGATTCTTTAAAAATAAAGATGCCATAACCAAATGACCTGGTTTTCCAGGGTGAATGCGATCGGAACCAGTTATAGTATAGGTTGAATCAATTTTTTGTTGGTCCTGTGTAAGTTTCAACATGGGGTGATAAAGGTCTACATAAGCCCAGCCATTATCCTTAGCTGCCTTTTCCTGAAAAGCGACAATTTCTTCCAATGTTTTACTTTTACCTTCGAAATTATTGCTTCCTTCAATTTTTGCTGTTTCATCATAAGGGGAGGAAGACATAATCACCGGAGTGATATCAGCATTATTTCGGAATTTTTCCTGAATTAGTTCAAAACTATTAAGGGATTTAGCTACTCTTTCTTTAGCCGTTTGCTCTGCATCATCTTTCCAGAATTCAAAATAGCCGCTGTCATTCATTCCAAAGGTCAGGACGACTTCATCAGGATCCATGCGAAGAATATCATCTTCAAATCGCGCATTCATTTGTCCCGCTACATCTCCTCCAGATCCACCATTGAAAACATACACCTTTTGATTTGGAAAATGCGTCATGTAATAAAGCCAAATATCCGACACATAGTAGCCCATATGCGTAATGCTGTTACCTAAAAATACAACCCGTTCCCCTTCCTTAAAAGGTTTTAATTCCTGAGCATGAACAGAGAAACCGATGGTCAAAAGAAGTAATAAAGTGTAAACTCTTTTTTTTATTTTAATTTTATTTAATATTAATTTTTAAAGTTCTGAATCCAAATTGTGGCATTGCGGTCTTCAAGAAAAAATTCCCATCCTCTTCTTTAATTTGAAGATTCCCGATTTCCCTTCCATTCAATTCCATTAAGGTCACTTGCCCCGGATCAAATCCAAAATTTAATCTTCCTGAATTTTCATCCCCTTCAGCATTGAAGATTCTTATAAATGTATCTCCATCTTTCTGATAAACAGAAGAAAGTATCCATCCACTTTTGTCCACGGATAAAAAGGATTTCTCACTTTCCTCAGGCATTTCAGATAAGGTAACTGTCTTAAATGGTTCTTTGATTCTCTGATTTTCTTTCCAGATTCTTGCACTTCTCCAGTTGCCTTTATGTGGAAGAAGAGAATAATTAATTTCCGTTGGTCCTTTTAACGTATAGTTTTGACCCCACAATCCCTTTCCTGAATATTGAACGTTTAAAGCTAGTGGAAAATCTTTAGCATGAGCATATGTCGTCGTGTGATCCGAAAAAAGCGCACAGCCGTATTTTTCCTCCCCATCAGTAACATCAACCCAATCCAGGATGATATTATTTTTTATGGAATCCCAGGAATCAAAAAAGGTGTTATCAAGTTGACTCTGCATAACATCAAATGGAGCATTTTTGAATACTTTTTGATCCTTAAGATTTAAAGGAAAAAGATTTAGCAATTTATACTTATCATTATAAAAAGCTTTTCGCAGAGGATTTGATTCGTCAGCCTTCTCTTTAAAATCGCCTATTCCAATATTTTCTTGCCAATCTATGTGAAGTTTGAAATCTATTCGAGGCTCATTTTGTGATAAAGTAATAGTTTGAATGACTGGGTTATTGACCAACAATGTTTCAATCGAAATTTTAATTCGATCCTTTCCATTTTCTAAAATGGTTATTTTAGCAGGTTCTTCGATATTGCTTCGAAAACCTTTATTGAAGAAATTTCCCCTTAATGAATTGAATTTTTGACTGCTAACCTGATCAATAAATTCTTTACCATCCAGCTTTTTGCCTATCAGACTTTTTATAGTCCCGGATTTTCCATCAATTTTTAGCTTATACAGATTTGTATCTAAAAGATAATCGCCAAATTCATTCTTATTGATACTTGCACCATCTTTGGCAGTTCTTTCACCTTTTTTTATCTGAAACACCTTGTATCCATATGAAGGAATATTAGCCCGAAACAATAATTTTTGTTCATTAATCCTTTGAGAGCCTAGCGTTAAACCGTTGGCATCAGCCACAGAAACAGGATGGCCCACCAAATCTTTCGATAATTTTAAGCTTACTAATTCATTTCTCTCAAACCCTGAACTGTTATATATTTTAATAAATTGACCTACACTATCATTTTCAATTATGTTAGCGCTTGCGGCATTAGCGGTTTTCGTCCAATTAACCACTTTGTCGGCCCAGTTATCACCACTCTTACCGTTGTAAGGGACTATCCAACAATCATGATGTTGCGCTAAAAGAAGCTCCTCCCAACCCCGATCAAACTCAGCCGTAGGATAAGTCTTTCCTTTCCCAAGGTTTTGCATCACAGCTATTTTCTCAGCCTGAAGGAGATTGTTTTCAGCTACCCGAACCTGTTGTGCAATTTTTTGCAGCACCTGACTTCCCCAAACCAAACTCACCAACACATCTTCCTGGTTAAAATTCCAATCTGTAATATTTTCAGGATTTGCAACTTCGCTGAAATAGTGATGCCAGGTTGTATAAATACTGGGATTGTAATGTTTTCCCTTTAGCCACGGACCCAACTCCCAGCCCGCATCCTGTAAACACATACCAACTGGACTTTCTATTCCATAGTTGAAAGCAGCATTTATATACTCTAAGGAATTTGAATTTCCTATTGTTTCCCAGGTGGATCCTGGTGTTAGATTTTCAATCTTATACCTGGGGACAGTAACCAGGCTTGAACCATCAGGTCCAATCCAATTTACCAGTTCCCCACCATGTGCTCTAGTATATCCGCCCCAACAAGTATTAGGATTTTTTAATGAAGCATTATTAATTCCATAGGATAGAAGAATTTGCGGCAATGCGCTGGTAAAACAAGGCTCTTCTGAGGAATACGTGTTAAAGGTTATATTTGGAAAATGATTTTTAAGTTTCTTAATTCCATAGGAAAACTGTCTAATAATGCTTTCTCCCGAAATATTGAACATATAGGCCTGACCATAAGTTGGGTTCACATATTCTACTCTGGAATCTACCGATTGATCTTCAAAGTAGGCCTGTAATTTATTATAGGAATCTATATCAATATTGGCAACTCGATCCCAGGTTTCTGGTTCAATCTCAAGATTTAATTTCCAATGTGGATTCTTTTCCATTTGTGAGATAATATATTCCGTATAACCTTTGGGATAATGACCCCAAATACCACCATGGAAACCATCCACAAAATAAGCTTCCTGAGAAAAGCCTTTTATTCCAATTAAAAAGAAGATTAATAAAAACAATTGAAGCTTTTGCCTCATTTTGATAAATTTAACTTAATAAACAATATTCCAAATTTAGTAAAACGATTTAACATATAAAATTATATTTAATAATTGTTGTTAACGGATCACTTTCATATTTAGAAACGGGCATTTAATCTCTAACTGATTTTAGGAGCAAGGGGATGCAATTTACCAAGAATGCAACTTGCCAAACAACTTAGTTGATCTAATAAAAAGAAGATTTATCAGAGTTTTTAAGTTCAGTACTTTACAAGTATATTAATTTATTTCAGCTTCCACAATTCTTACTGGCCCTAGCAATCCCGATGGCTCCAGTGAAATTTCTTTTTTTGGACTTCCGTTTATCAGTACAATATTCGTATTGGTAAATTGATTCTTGTTTGGGAACAGCTCATCACCTGCTACACGATTGTACCAGGAATTCACCACCTTGATTTCAAGTGTGTTTTCCCCTTTTTGAAGTTCTTGGCTTATTTCAATCCTAAATGGTTTTGTCCAAAGTATTCCTTTGTCTTTTCCATTAATCTTAACTTCAGCAATACCCACATCTTTTACACTTTCTAACTGCAAAAAGTATTGTTTCCCTTTTTCTGATTTAAAGTCTGCGTTGAATGTTTTGTGATATACCGCCGTTCCTGAATAATATTTAATACCATCATCAGCATGTTCTGTCCAATCCCTGAGTTCAGGAAATATAACAGAGGCCGGTCCTCCCCACTCAGGATCGAAATTCACTTCCCAAGCTCCCGTAATTTTTTTAACCGTTTTGTAATCCGAATAGTTCCGGACTGCCGTGCCTTGTTTTACCTTGTTGATTTCTTTATTGAACACAATCAAAGTTGACCCATAAGGTTCCAAAGTAAGTGGTAAGGTTGTTTTTCCATTCTTTTGGCCAAAGGATTTGGCTTTACTGATTTCTCCGGTAAGTGCATCCCATAATTCAGGTTGCTTTCCGAAAACTCTGAACTGACAGTTGATTTTTTGCCTTTCATTAGTTTGATTGGTCACAAAATAGACGTCGCTTTTATCAAGAGTGTAGTGGATATAATCGAAATCTTTCTTACTTTCATTATCCTTAACATTAAAGTCAGTAATTATATTTTTTGATAATAGGTACTCTCTTGCGGAAACGCCCCAGGACACAGTACCTTTGCCGTACTTTTTCTCACCTTTTTTCCGAATTTCATTACCCCAGATTTCGCCTGCTATTTTTTGAAACTGTTTTTGTTCTTGGATTCCACCAACTAGGCTTACTGAACTTTCCGGTTTGTAGCCAATTACATGAGCCCCTTGTTGCAAAAGGTCTTCTACTTTTTCCAACACAGAAAGCGATAACACTTTATGGTCGGGTAGGACCAATACACGATATTTAACACCTCCGGGAACTACCAATTTTCCTTCTTCCATTTTGAGTTGCAGAAGGACGGTTTCATCCGTCACGTCATAATCAAACCCGGGCATAACCCCGGCCGGATCGGAATGTTTATATGGAAATACATTTGGAACATGATCGCCGTAATAGTACAATACATCGGCCACAAATTTTCCTTCCTGCACTACAGATTGTATCCGATGCATATAATCGATAAATGCCCCTGATTGTTCCCACCAAGTAACTTGAGGGTTTACGTGGGTCCCAGCGAAATATTCCTGACCTGGTAAACCCATATCTGGTGGTGAAGCGGTGAACGTATGGAAATACACGCGATTTAAGCCGGAAGCTATTTCATGATCAAATGAAGACTTTTGATCATGCCACAACTCATCGTTCCAATGTGGCCCTATGCTTGTAAATGATTCTGCACCTACAATTTTTTTACCATAGATATGAGCCGCGGAAGATGCTTGTTTTAGAAAAAATCGGTTATTTGGCTTAGGGCGATGAGGCGATGGCGACCAAAATTCACTCATCACAATATCACTAAATCCGTAATTTTTAATACCGTCCATTGGGCCCGCATGTGGCCCTGCTGACTCTGGCTGTATGCCCATATTGTACTTATGTGCATACTCCTGAAATCTTGCATAATGATTGTTGGCTACCAGATCGCCTAGTGTTTTTCTGAAATCGGATAGAAAGGCATTTGATGTACTTATATCGTCAACTACATATCCAGCGACTATTGGTAAATAGCTGATTAGGTCATAACCCCGGTAGTTTTTAAACTCCTCCGGGAATTTATCTGTCCAATTCATACCACCGCATTCCCAGCTATCGGTTTCCATGTATTTAAGGGTTGTGCCTACATGAGCTCCCGAAGCTTTGAAGATGGGTTCAACCACGTCCTTCCAATAAAAATCAAAAGCTTCCTTGCTCATATAATCCAGAACATTCCCTTGCCAATCCCCACTTGAAGTTGACACTCGAGAGTCTGTACAGGAATATCCGATGCGCAAGATGCTCCAATCCCCAACAGGGATATCCCAGGTGAGATTAGCATTTGCATCCATATTGGAAGTCAGGTCAATTATTTCTTCTTTATTTACAATATATGTCGTTTTACCCTTATTATTCTTTTCTTTAAGAGCATTATCCAACAAAAATCGGGTGTCAGGAGCCGAACCTCCCAGTTCCTGATAGCCCAGTTTTAAATTCAAATCAGAAATTACATCATCTGTTTTAAGAGCCTTCTTTAAAGGAATTGCCAGTACGACAATATCTTTGTAATATTCCTTTCTAATGCTTGGTACCTCCAGCTTTTGGGAAATCTTGTCCTTACCAGAAACTTTCACCTCTGTATAAACCAGTTGCTTAGCTGTGTATTGAGGCGTTACCCTTGGACCTCCCAGGTTCCAGCCACTTTGGATATTGAAACCTATTCCCAGACCCAGTCGCTTAGCTTCATCAAGGGCAAAGACGAACAGTTCATTCCACTCCTTTGAGCCAAACAGCGGGCCAGCGGGGATGTCCTTGTTTCCTCTTTGATTATGGCCGCCAGCATCAAAAATCATTGCCCCCTGAAAATTTCTAGATTTCATGGCTTCTAGGTCTTTTGTGATGGTTGCTTTGTTAACATTGCCGTTGAGCCACCACCACCAGCAGTTCACTCCGGATTCTGAAGAGGGTTTTTTGAAATTATCTTTTACGAGCTTGTAATTATTTGTCCTAACTGGTTTCTCTATGACTTGGGCATAATTACTTGCAAAGACTATCATAAACAGGAGAAGTAATAGCAGTTTAGAAATTTTCATATTTTCAGCCAATTTGTTCATGATAGATAATTGTTGTTCATTTATTAGTGTTGAAAATTTCTCCTACACTATTTTTGATGAACTAGCGGGCAAGCATTTGCAATGCGCACTTCCAATAGAAGGCACAAGATACAAGTCCACTTGACCGAACTTTTATCTTAGCCCTTAATATTTTTGAGTTTCGCCGTACCACCCCAATTTAGCTACTTTCAAAGGTTTCTAACCTTCAATGCACCTTATAGGGATAAATGAAATTAGAAATTAATCCTCATTCTTAATTATCCAGTTTTTAGGTGCTTTAAAACCTTTCTTCCCTTCGCCATATGGAGGAACCAAATTTTTAGGATTAATAGATTCAAAAGACTCCAATATTAAAAGCAATTTTTTATAAGCTTCAGGATTCTCATTTTTTACATTATTTTTCTCGGAAGGATCCTTCATTATATCAAATATTGCATCCTCTTTCAACTTCATTCTATCATTTCCAGAATTTGCCGTTACGATTTTCCATTCATTATTAACTAAACTACCATACCCAAGATAGAGATTCCTTTCAATTATTCCATGCCCTGATGTAAGCACATTGGTCATATCCAGGCCGTCAAACTTTTGATGACTAATTGGATCTCCTCCAGCTATATTTATAATAGTGGGCACTACATCAACATATCCCATTACTTGATCTGTTTTAGAGCCGGACTTAATAAAATTGGGCCATTTTGCAATTGCTGGAGCTCTTACACCTCCGTCCCATTCTTCAAATTTTGTACCCCTCAAATTTCCGCTTGAACCTCCACCGTTAGGAGCGGCGCCATTATCGCTAAAAAATAAAATCAGAGTATTTTGATCGATACCTTTTTCCTTTAAAGATGTCATAATTCGCCCAACTCCTCTGTCCAGAGCAGTGACCATAGCAGAATAGGTTTGCCTACGATTATTACCCCTTCCTTGAACACCAAATTCATCTTCGCTCTTATCATTACCAAAGGTAGGCTTGCTTTTATCATAGCCATTTTTCAGCAAATCTTCCATTTTAGCCTGTAAAGGAGAATGAGGAGCATTATATGCAATATATAGAAAGAAGGGTGATTTCTCGTCACCACCTTTGTTTATTACCCTTACGGCTTCGTCTGTTATCAAGTCTGTACTGTAGCCTTTATCAAAAGACGTTTCCCAATCGTTATGCCAGTCTAATTCTCCTTCCCTTTTATGGCTGAAATAATCTATCGCTCCATTGTAATGACCATAAAAATGGGTAAATCCTCTATTAAGTGGAAGATATTTTTTTGAAGCATGACCTAAATGCCATTTCCCCAGAGCTACCCTTTGCTTATATCCTGCTCCTTCCAGGAATTCCGGCAAGAAGGTTTCGGAAGTATCCACTCCAAATTTACTCCAGGGTGGAATTACTGTTTCACGAAGTCCAAATCGGTTAGGATAACGTCCTGTCATTAATCCGGCCCGAGTTGGTGAACATATGGGAGCAGTATAAAAATGATTGAGAAGCATTCCTTCCCGGGCCAATTTATCTATGTTTGGGGTACTTATATCGCTCTTATTAAAACCAACGTCTCCCCAGCCAAGATCATCGGCTAGAATTATTATAATATTGGGCTTATCCTTTTTGGTCTGACCCTTGCACGTAGAAATTGCAGAAGTAATGATAAATAAAAGTAATCCCAGTTTTTTAAATTTATTCATATTTTTCTAAAATTTTAATTAAAAATCCTATTTGGATGTTAGCTTTAATTCTTGTTCTTCAATAATAGAATATCCTTTCAGTAAGAGGTGATAATTTGCTTTTCAAACAAAGTCTTTCCGGCAATCTATGAAAACCTCTTGAAAAGTTTTTCCAATTGTCTAACTCAGAATATCGATTTCTCGATTATCATAAAACCTTGGTTAAAAAATAATTAAACCATTTTTTAATCAGGATTAATGCGACCAGGGTTTAAGACCGGAAGATAATTTCTCCAATTCAACAATTTCGTCTTTAATATTTTTACTATTTTAGGATGATCTTTAGCCACATTATTAGTTTCAAATTGATTGTCTTCTAAATCATATAACTCAGCATTATTTTTGTGATAATCCACTAATAGTTTCCACTTCCCGGATCTAATTGCCAGGTTAGGACTTTTATCTCTTCCTTCAGGATAATGGAAAGCATAATCATTCCTACCAAATTCCCAGAACATATCCTTTTTTCTCGGTGAAGCTGTGCCCATAAAAACCGATTTGCGATTTTCCCCATCTCCCTGATAATTAGGAGGAAGGCTAATATCAGCCAAGGATGTAAGTGTGGGCAACAAATCAGTAGAATTTAAAACTGAAGTGCTATCCACTTTTCCTTCTGCGATGTGACCTGGCCACCTTATTATGAAAGGCATTCGTATTCCACCTTCATACAGAGAAAGCTTGGTTCCGCGCAGTCCCGCTGCCCTGCTACCTCTAAAGCTTGGCAAAGGACCATTATCACTAGTAAAAATAATGATGGTATTTTCATCAATCCCTAAGTCTTCAAGTCCTTGTAATAGCCTTCCCATTTGTTTGTCATATTCTTTTAAAACCAATTTGAAAGCTTCTTCCTCCTGAGGATTCATGGGGAACTTCCCTGTATAATTTCTAGCTACCTCCGGGACCCAGGGAGTATGAACATCGTCTGGCCACAGATTGACATAACTGGGTTGTCCCTTATGTCTTTTTAAAAAGTCTAAAGTTTTATCAACAAAATACTTTGTTCTGTCCCAACGCTTTATGCTGTCTTTATCAGACCAAATCCAGTCAGTTGCTGTAATTAGTGGATCTGGATCTGGACTTTCATAAGTACTGTTATGTTCATCAAAACCATATTTCTTAAAACCTGGAGCATCCTGCACATCTCTTCCACCGCCCATATGCCATTTCCCGAAATGCCCGGTAGTATAGCCAGCGTTTTTAAAAATTTTGGCTATTGAAGGTGCATTGGTATTCAGGTAGTTTGCCTGTTCTGCTTTAAGGTTACTCTTTTTATCGTTTAAGAAGTTGGTGAAATTCCAATTTGCAGGATACATACCTGTTAATAGACTAACTCTGGAAGGAGAGCATATAGGTGATGCAGAATAGTATTGTGTATATTTGGTACCTCCTTCCGCAATCTTATCAATATTAGGAGTGGTAACAAAATTTCCACCAAAACATCCAATATCACTATAGCCCATATCGTCTGTAAGTATCATGATAACGTTAGGCTTTTCCTGAGCGTTGCTGATATTGAAACAATTAACACACAAGGCAAAAACAATAAATTTTAAAATAAGTTTCATATTTTTTTAATTATATTTTATGGAAAATTTCGCAAAAAAAAATTTAGATTCAATTTTTTTGAAATAGTTTTTTTAGGTGATATAGAATTAATATCAGGGATTTTTTTCTAAATTAGGGTATGCTTTTAGAAATGGGATAAAAAACATGATAAAGTTGGGAATAATTTTAACTTTTTTCTAGCGCAGAATAAGAACAAACTGTTAGCCTATTAGATGTATATCCAACTTTAATAGATTACTGCGACTTAAAACATCCTTCAAATCTTAAGCGGAAAATGTATTGGCCAGTCTTTAAAGATACAAAACTTGAATTGGACAGGACGGGAATTACTTATTATGGGGAGAATTCCGTTTAACCAAAAAATATAAAAGTATAGTCAGGCATAATAATAAGCCTTTCTTTTCAAGTCAGAGGTACCTCAATGCCCTTCCACCAGAAAAAACCACATCTCATCATTATTTTTCCTGAATTAAGCATTAAATTGAATAGAAAAAAATCAGTCAAAATCCAATTTCCATCCATTTTTGAATCATTTTCAAATATTAAATGGGTGAAATATTTCATTTTATCATGCTACACTAAGTAAAAAGTAAAATTATAGTAACTTGCCTGAATAAAATTGCAAAGGACGTTTTTAGAATAGGAAGATTTTTATTTTTGAATTTAAAAAATGACCTTCAGGTTTTCACCTTTAATCTAAATTTTTAAGATTTCTAAGAAATGGCCGAAAAGCTTATCCATTTTTTTAAAATATACTAAACAAAAAAGAACAACTTTATGAATCCATATGCCGCCAAACCTAGTCGTTATGAGAATATGAAATATCGCCGATGCGGAAAAAGTGGAATTAAACTACCGCTTATTTCCCTGGGATTATGGCATAACTTCGGAGATAAGGACGATTTTGAAAATTCAAGGGATATACTAAGGACTGCTTTCGATCACGGAATTACCCATTTTGACCTGGCCAATAATTACGGACCACCTTATGGTAGTGCTGAGAAGAACTTCGGAAAAATATTTGCTGAAGATTTTAAACAATATCGCGATGAACTTATAATTTCTTCTAAAGCAGGTTGGGATATGTGGCCGGGACCTTACGGGAACTTTGGTTCCAGAAAATATTTGATCAGCAGCCTTGACCAATCCTTAAAAAGAATGGGTCTGGAGTATGTCGATATTTTTTATCATCACAGACCAGATCCAGAAACTCCACTGGAAGAAACAATGGGTGCCCTGGATCAAATTGTTCGTCAGGGAAAGGCGCTTTATGTAGGAGTTTCTCAATATTCACCTGAAGATACCAGCCGGGCATATGAGATATTAAAAAAACAAGGAACTCCTTTTTTGATACATCAACCCAGATATAATATGATGGATCGCTGGGTGGAAAACGGACTTTTAGATACACTGGAAAGAGTGGGAATTGGCAGCATTGCATTTTCACCCCTACAGCAGGGGATACTAACTGATAAATACCTGGGCGGCATTCCTGAAGATTCCAGGGCGGCCAAAGAAGGGACCTATCTCAACGAATCCCAGATTACCGAAGATATTGTAGAACAGGTTCATAAATTAAATGACATTGCAAAATCCCGAAACCAGAGCCTTGCACAAATGGCAGTTGCCTGGTTATTAAAGGATGAAAGGATTACGTCAGTTCTTATCGGTGCAAGTAAGGTTTCTCAGTTAAAAGACAATATCCATGCTTTAGACAATCTGGATTTTACAGAGGATGAATTAAAGAGAATAGAAGAAATACTATAAATAATTTGATTTTTTCTCATTTTATAAGCTTCCTGGCAAAAAACTTAGTTAAAAAATAATAAGGTATCACAATCCAGCAGGCTTGCTTCGGATTAAACAAATAGGCCAAGTTCCCTCATTTCAAAGGAAGGATAGCGCCTACGGCAATAGCCATAATTAAAAAAGATGCTCCAGTTTTAATAAAACGTCCTAACCCGGCAATAGATAAATCGGCAAAAATACTAGGACATAAGCTAAAACTAATAAAGATTTTAGGAGAACACAGGAAAATTCATTGGTATAAATTTGGTAATGAATTAATGGTTTTGACCTTAATTTAATTTATAAATTTCATTATTGCCAAATCGCATTCTAAGATGAAAAAAATTGTACTCTATAAAAAGAATGATACAAATTTTAACCTAAAAAGATTACTTAAACTTTTTACACTTTCTACTTTCACTCTACTAACGATGGGATGCTCAACTTCTAAAAAAATGGTAAGATTAGGAAAACCAATTGATACACGTTGGGATTTTAACAACCTGAAAAGATGGGTGGATGGGTCACAAAATAAGGATAACGCAATTAATTATCGTATTAATAATAGCGTTCTAAATATTTTTACAAGACCAAATACCTGGGACAGGCAAAAAGTAAAGACTAAAAAAGCTTATAAGCAGGGAACATACTCCTGGAGGGTTTTTGTTCCTGAAATGGGTGTTGGAGATATGTCCAGTATTGGCGCTTTTCTATATTCTGATGATACTCACGAATTGGATTTTGAAATTGGTTATGGAACATCCATTGCACGTCAAAATTTAAATGCTTCAGCGGATGAAGTGATTGTATATATGACTTCACAAGCTAATCCTTTCCAATCTATTCCACATAAAATATCCAGTAACCGATGGTATACCTTAGAAATCGAACTTTTAATTGTTAATTACAAGTATCAAGTGGTATGGTACATTGATGACACTGAATTAGTTAGATTAAATTTAGAATATGGAGAGTCAATTCCTTTTTATATTTTTTGTAGTTTAGAAAACTTAACTTTTTTAGGAGATCACATCCCAAGTCAATATAACTATGCATTGTTCGATTATGTAGAATTTACCAATTGATCCAAAAACAATATTAAGGAAAATGAAAGCTACTTTCATTTAACGAACCTGACTTTGATAAGGCAACAAAAATTTTTAAGACCCTTATAAGAACCTTTAATCCTTTCTTGACACAACGTTTTAAGGCCTGGAATGGGAACGACAAGGGATTTAATGCGAAAATTAAAGCCTTTAGGGAACAGTTAAGGGGAGTGAAAAATATAGAATTCTTCCTGTACAGATTGACCAATATATTTGCTTAGTCCACAACTTTTGGACTTGATCCGTAAAAAACACTTCAAAATAGGAAAAGCTTCTTAATGGTTATTGAAAAATGCAGTAAAATCAATAGTTCACGGCTCAACACAAAAAGTTGTGGAGTAACCAAAAATGAGGGAACTTTGAAATAAAGATTTCGATGCCCTCAAATTCACTACTAGCTATAGCCAATTTATTACTTCCCGAAGTACTC